>Ga0224528_1002057_pt1 | contig 12037 bp, 17 predicted proteins | sample CBST25metaG_2_FD_179888 | JGI IMG/M metagenome (GOLD analysis project Ga0224528, IMG submission 179888) | Peat soil microbial communities from Stordalen Mire, Sweden - C.B.S.T25 | ecosystem: Environmental > Terrestrial > Soil > Wetlands > Peat | place: Sweden: Norrbotten County, Stordalen Mire...
GTATGACTTCAGCAATACAACCACGAGGTAACGCAATATAGTTGGCGAGGTCTTCTCCACACGCAATGACTCGTGGTTTGTTGAACGTCGGTAGGCGCATTGCCTGAGATTTATAGAACTCTGGATTTTGAAATGCTGCCAGGCGTAGAAGCCGGTTCAACATCGCAGGAGGAAGCCCATCTTTCTCTACATACACAAGATTCGACCGAACAACCTGTACCCGCGCTGGAAAAGGTCCGGGGATTTCGCGTTCTGCTCTCGCCTTTGATGGTGGCAACATCCATGGATCAACATCTTCATCGTCAACATTGCTGATTCTGACACCGATTATGTCTCCGTGCTTTTGCGCCTCCAGGACCACTGCTTCAACGGCGTCCGCAGGCATCCTCTTCACGCTTGCAAGAAACTCCCATTGATTTAGATAGGGGCGGAACTCTGTATCGATAAAGACGCTGTTCCCGTTTGCGCGCGGTGCCTTTTGTAGCGGGAGGGCGATTAGATTGCCAAAACCACCTTTTGGCATTGTGTCCTGGTTGGGGAAAAAGCGATCATAGGAATCCAATCCTATCTGGTGGCGGGATTCCATTGTTCGAGTGAGAATTAGGCAGCCAAGTTTTCGCGCGGTTGTGGCCGGGATTGCTCGTTCAAAAAATATCCATACATGGCCGCCGTTTCCTGATCGCGAACGTTCCAATGCTGCTGAGATGTTGAGTTCGCGGCAGACTTCGAGAAATGCAATGGCGTCTTGCTGCCATGTCTTCTTGTCAAAATCGACCGCTAAGAACCAGCACGTCTCATCCTGTAGAAGCGGATAGAGCCCTACGGTATGCTCGCCAACAAGATGCGCGCGCACAACGTCATCAGTGAGCGGTCTGTAGGTTCGCGTTTGACGATCAACCTTCTTGCGATCTTCGGCTGTAGCACTCAGATAAGACTTCCAGTCGCGATCTGCCTTGGGCATGTATCCAGTTCGACCGTCGGCATTCTCCCAACGGATGGCATATACATCGTCACGGCCACGGAACAGACTGCGAAACAGGGTGATTCGCTCTGCCGCAGTGCCCACTTTGGGGTTCGATTCAGAACCGGAGATTCTTGGGAGTGGACCAGTGGGATTTGCGACCTCTGGGATTGCTATTCCATGCGTGATCAAGAGACTTCGCAGACGGAGGTTCTCCTCCTGCAATCGCTGCACTTCTTCACAGGACTTCTCAGAGCTTGGAAGTGTACCATCGACTTTGTTCATGCGGGGTCTCCGTGCGCATCGCAAGGTACATACGTTTGACAACCTTCAGGTATGTGTAGCCGCGACCAGCTACAGCATCTGGAATCATGGTGTTTTCTTGAGCGAGCACCGCACTTGCCCTGCGATGAAGTTGGCGAAGGGGCGTATGTCGCTTTCGATGCTGGCATGATCGAGCGCGCTTAGATACTCTGTCCGATCATCTACACGAATGATTGTCCATGGATACCCGCCCGATGCCAGCAGTACATTCATCAGAAAACGAGCCATGCGACCATTGCCGTCGGGATACGGATGAATATAGCCAAAGAGCCAGTGCCCAAGAACTGCGCGCACGCACGGTTTCTGTTCACTCTCGATCAAATCCAACAGGGCAGGCATCGCATCCCTGACCGCTTCCCAGCGTGGTGGAACATAGCGGGAATTGCGCAAGTAAACAGAATCATTTCGATAGCCCGCTAAAGCCGAGGCTGGAATCAAACCGGCGGCGACGCACGGTTCAAACAGTTCTCTGTGCCATTCGCGGTGATCTGTTCTTACTACAGCACCTGCATTCTTGCCTTCAAGAACCTTGAGCACGCTTGCCTTGACCTGTTGGAAAGCCTGCCAGTAGCCGCGTGCCGCAAGTGCATCGCGGTTGTGTTTGTCGGCCTCATTATGTTTGGGGTCCCATCGTCCAGAGATTACGCGCTCAATCAATTCTGGACTTACGCGATAACCCTCAATCGACAACGAGTGATAGGCGTCGTTCTTATAGATGTCATCCACATGTGCGAGATATGCCTCGGCTCTGTCAGGCAATCCCGGCGGCGTCGGAAAAGTCTCCAGCACAGCATCACGCGTAGAGGCCCATAGAGCTTGAAGTCGGCTGACAATTGGAGCCTCCGTAGGGCGAGTCACGGCAAAGACGGTTTGCCCATTCGCGTATGGATCTGACTCGCGTACATCGTATCCGGCGCGCTTCATCGTGGAGAGAATCTCGTCTGCCTGTTCCGCGCGGCCGGCTCGGCGCAGCGCACCAGCGAGACGGCCCGCGACGGCAGAATGACCGCCGTCCAATAGAATGCGCAGAAGATTCGAAGCGTCTGTGATGCGCGCAAGAACGACTTGGGTTTCCAAGGAATGATGATGGAAAAACGATTCCGGGACACGCACAAGCGCAGCTTCGGGCGTAAAGAGCCGCAGGGCATCACGACGCGCCAATTGGTTTTGCGGCGGCATTTTCGCCTGCTTCAGATCGTAGAGCGCAGTACGAAAAGGAAGCGCGATTGTATTGTTGTGCCCCTTGCGACTGTATACCGTAGCCTGAGCTGGAACAACCGTGTTTTCGGCATGAAGCAGCAGCGACTGTTCCGGCGAAAGATACCAGTCTGTGCCGAATCGTTCATTGCAATACGCCGAGCAGAACTCCCAGAATGACGCAAACCATGCGGTACTATCTCCAGGACGAGAGCCAGGGCTGGTCGACATAAGCCACCCTTTGACGACTGGCTGCAGAAAACCATTCTTCACCAGCCGGTCACGGTGAACGCGACTCATCTGTCCGGCTTGAAAGACGTGCTGTCCGTTCTGTTGCAACTCGCGGAGAACTTCCAGGGAAGCGGCGAGTTTTTCATTCGGAGTGGCCATAGCCTTCCGTGCTCCTGCACGTTTATTGCGACGTGCAAATACAAGTTTATTATGACGTGTCAACGCAAGTCTATTGTGACGGGATAGCGCAAGTATATTTTGCTGCGCCGGGGCAAGTGTTTTCTGCGCAAAGAAGGCTGCCCGAGCAGATTGGTCGAAGGATACTCATTTCGCTTTTTGTTTGCTATAATTGCTCCGGGTTGGGACGCGGATGCGTTTTAAGGCTCGGGAAAGAGAGTACCGATCGAAGTGGAAGAGGTAGTTCTCGCGTGATGTGGGAGGAAACATGAAAACCTACAACGTAACTTTTGATCCTCCAGATGAGGAACAAGTCTATGCAATCCATGTACGGCGTGACAGGAACTCGTCTGACGCGGACGTAACAATGCTCCCGTTGGTAGTGGACGGATGGGCGGTTCCTGTTGGAGGACGGAGGGTTCCTGTAAGTTACTTCACAGTAAGGAATAGTTTTATCAGAGCCCTCTCTGAACTCGGGGTTGATCTGCGACGTCAGACCGCCATCCTGGAGAATCTGGATGCCGGAAAAAGTTATGACCTGCAGTCAACCTCATTGAGTGATGAGGTAGCTAATAAATTCGGCTGGCGCAATGGCGAAAGCGGTCAAGGCAGATAGTGACTACCCAAGCAAAGGCTACGCCTATGAGGCACCCGTTTCGCGACGGAGCCCGCGTTCGGCGCTGTCAGCCGGCTTCCACGTACTGCCTGCGGCGCAGCACCAACGCGGTGTCCGTCCAGGAAACGTCTGACCACCTAGGTTTCCGGAAGATATGCTAACGACGCGATGAGTCAGAGTCGGCGGAACAGATCGGGGAGGCTGGTTTTCAGTCCCTTGGCAACTCTCTCGATATTTCGCAAGGAGACGTTACGGACGCCGCGCTCGATTCCGCTGTAGTATGTCCGATGCAGTCCGCAACGCTCCGCCGCCTCTTCCTGGTTGATCCCCTGTTCCTCGCGGATGCGACGGATGGCGCGGCCAAATCGGATGCGTATATCGACGAGCATTCATTATAATGATTGAGTACCGTAGCCGATACGTACACATTCGATGAGTCACATTGTTAACGACATACGCCAATGATTGCTCACCGTTGCATTTTCGAGCTACCAGTAAATGGAAGGACGGAAACGGTATGAAACCAGAGTTGCAAGAGCAAGTAGGCGAGGCTGAACTCCTGCAATTAAGGCGACAAAGATTAGGCGCTTGGTTGAGGAAATGTCTCAAATGGACAGGACTCGCGCTTTGTTGGGTCCTCTGGTTCTACTGGAGCGCAGGTTTTTGTGGGGGCGGAGTCGCACTCTTATTGAGCAAGCATCCCGTCTGGGGAACACTGTACATTGCCATCGGAATAATTTCTGTTCTGGGAGGCGTTTATTGCGCTTCGCCCCGGTTTAAGTCGAGAGACGCCAAGAGAGGTTTCGCAGATTCAAGGATTGGTTGCGTGAACGTCCGCACGCAGCCTGGGAAGCAGTAAAGAACCTCTTCAAGTGGATGGTTGGGCTGGCCGTTGTCGGAGTATGTGGTGTGTTAGTTATTGACGGCTATCAAGGACTCGATAGAGCGGGTTGGATCACGCACAACCATGACACACCGGTCTGGATTCAGGGTGACTGGCTAGTGGGCGAGTACCGCGACTGCCAGATGCGGACCAAAACGGTTCCGGCGCAGAGGAAAGGCCTCGATTCGCTGGGCAAACTGCCGCGACTATTCTGCGCACAGGATGCGAACGGGTTGTTTGATTTCCAACGCGCGACGGCTCTCGTCTCGCCTCCACCGGATATCCAAGTACCACCGCCAGGGGCTATGTACTTTTCCACCGTGACGGGGAGCGAACTTGACCACGAGTTTCACGCTATGCCAGTGCGTTACTACGGGCGGATTGACCGGCAGGATAAATGGGTTATCTCTTGGAACTGTCAGCGGAAGAACGAGTCTCTTGAATGCAAGGCTCTGAACTGAGATAGGGGATGGCAATGAATTTCAGAGAAGGAACACGTCGGCTGGCCCTGCTCTTGGGAATAGTAGGCGCAATCCTGGGCGGATTTGCCTCATACGTGGAGTTGCAACCCGTAATGCGCCAGAGGGCCGATCACCAGAGGTTTGAGCAGTTGGCAAATTCTCCGGTAGTGCAACAGGCGCGGAAATCCTGTTTTGACAAGAGCTCAGAGTCGGAGCACGGGCCCTGGGAGAAATATCAGACCCCGCAGAAAAACCTGCCACCATTGCCCACGGGAGCCACAATCGTACCACCCTATTGCTATATGCCCAATGACGATCCGGATGCCTTCTACTACACGCCCTCCGAGTTGAACAGCGGCGGAACAAAAACTATCCACTTTGAGAATCGGGAAATTGCGTCCATCGAAACAACGGACGGCCAAACTCTATATCCGACGGCAGCGCCTGGTGTGTGGCCGTGTTTCCTCATTGCGATTTTCCCTGTGCTCGGATTTTTCGTACCCTGGGGAGCAATTCGAGCAATTGGATGGGTGGGAACCGGCTTTTCCCAGCCTACGACCTAGCGGGGCCGTGCTTTAAGTTTCTCCGCACGAAGCTTACGTACATTGGCAAGGTGAGCGCACTCCGGGCTGCAATAGAGCCGCCGTTGCCGTGTTGTGTGCTCAAAGAGTTTGCGACAGTCATGCCTCTTACAGATTCCGAACTGTCTCTCCGCGAGATGGTCAATCGTGATCGTGGCCTGAATCGCGTCCTCGCAGTAGAACCGCTCCACCAGAAAATAGGGCGGGGCTGCTGTCGTGGAGAAACTCAAGGGATGTGCCGTGCTCAACCACTTGCGGGCGCCTTTGTGTTCCAGCGCCTTGCGGTACTCATTGCGCTTTACGCGGAGTTGATGAGGGAACACCACGGCGAACCCAGGCATTTCTGTGCTCATCATCCCTGTGTAGTAGCCCAATCCGTACTGCCAAAGTCCCCACTTATTGAGGAACTGGCGTAGGTTCCAAATCCAATCAAAAGGATCATCCGAGTCCGTCCCATCCAAATTCAGAAACTCGTCTCGCATCGCCCATGCATTTTTCACCACATCGCCCGGCCCCGACTGGGGGAAGAGCGTCTTGAATTCCGGCTTTGAGCACATCAGAACTGAAAAGGTCCGCCCCGAGATGTCGGGGGATGTTTTTCGGCTTTCATGGGGTGCCAGAATGTCAGTCGGAATATCAGCGCGGAACATCTCAACCGTGTGCGATGGGGTGAGTCCTAGCCCGTAAAGTTCGCCCAGCATTCCGGCAGTGGACTCGTCCGGCACTTCGATGTGAACAGTTACTTGCTCATGCTCCGGCAATTCCTTAAGAGGCTTGATCATCGGCAGGCCTATCGCCAGCGCACCAGCGTATTTGGGTTTCTCCCACCAGCCCACTATTTCCACTGTGCCGATTTGCCACCTTGCACTAAACGGGCGAAAGCTGAATCGCGCCGGAATCTCGAAATTCGAAATATGTGACATGCTTTGTGCTATATCGTATCACATCACATAAGACTATCTTAGTGGAGGAAGAAAAGCCTTGATGCCTGACGCCGCAAAACCGGGACCGAGACACCTGAGTGTTCAATACGCGCTGAGCATTTCAGGGCGAGATCAATGATTGTGTGATGAAGAAACAAAGAAAGGATCACGAAATGACAAGCGGAGATGTATGGAAAGTGATGGATCAGGTACTGCTTAACGCGAAGCTTGGCGAAATTGCAGAGGAGATGCATGGCAAGTTGGCCGAGGACAAGGCCAGAGTACGGTCGGAAGGCATTAGGAGAGGTAACGCCGCCTTTTACCCGGCCGAGCGAATCCGACAGGAAGAGCGCAGAGCAGATGAGTGGGCCGAGAAAGAATACCAGGCGGCTTGCGAAGTTTGGGAGACACAAGGTTTTAAGCCTTCCCGCGCATTTTATCGAGCCGTTTATGAGAACCTTCTTGCGCCTCTCTTCGGAACGAGGAAGGGTACTGTAAACGCAGATTTGAGTTTGGAGGACCAGCGAACCCGTAGAGCCGGCCACAGCACTGCTGCGCAAGGAGCATTTGCCCGGTCCATGGACAAACTAAGTAGCCGCTGGAATCGAAAACTCGAGACTGCTACGCGTGAATATGAGTATTCGCTACAACATGAACAGAGGAACGAGCCGGTGGCGAAGTCAGCGACCATGACTACAGAGAGCATCAATAAGCGCTGGGAGGTGTTTATCTCACATGCCAGCGAAGATAAGGATGACATTGCGAGACCATTGGCTCAGGCGTTGCGGGATAACGGGTATCGTGTTTGGTATGACGAGTTCGCATTAACAGTCGGGGATAGCCTCCGAAAATCGATCGACCACGGGCTTGCGCAGTCAGAGTTTGGCGTAGTGATCTTGAGTAAGAAGTTTTTTGCGAAACGCTGGCCTGAACAGGAGTTGAACGGGTTAGCGAGTAAAGAAGTAGAAGGCACGAAAGTCATATTGCCGGTCTGGCACAGGGTCACCGCCGAGGAGGTTCGTAATTTCTCGCCAATGCTCGCAGATAGACTGGGAGTGACGACCGATAACGGCCTTCAGCATGTGATCGAGCAGCTTGAGTTGGCATTGAAGAAGAAAAGTGCTGCGAATAGGTAAAACGCCGATTGCAGGAGCAGAGGGTACATGAAAAGCTCAGCGGGAAATAAGCCGACCCATATTGTGAAGGGGAACATCTTCGATGCTTTGGGCTTCTCCGCGTCTGAAGCCAGCGCCTTAAAGATCAAGGCAGAGCTTCTGCCCGCCATCCTTGAGCATGTGCGGGTCAAGGGCTACTCACAGGCGCAGCTTGTAGACATTCTGGACGAGTATCAGCCTTCCGTGAGCAATCTACTCAAGGGCCGAATCTCCCAAGTGAGCATCGAGAAGCTGTTACGTTATGCCGACCGGCTGCATTTGCAGACGAGCATCGCAGTACGGCCCATAGATGGGCGAAGCCGCCATGTGAGAATCGGGACCACGGCAAACGCACAACGCCCAACGCGAAAGCTGGCGACGGCAGTGTGACAACTGGCATCGTGCCGGACTTACGGCAGATGGCAGTCAGCGTTTTCCCCTTTTTGTGGACATTTTGGATGAAACTGTCGGAGATTGTGTCCAATCTCCGAGGCTGTTATTTCGTGACCGCCAGACTGGCATCAGCCCGTGCTATCGGGCAGCACTTGTTCGCAATGACGGGCGCTCCCGAATCGCTTCGCCTCACTCAAACTCCGGGCAATCTGGCCGACGTGGTCGAGGGACTCCGGGCGTTCTTTGAGCCGGTTTCGGAGTTTTCGCGTGGAAGTCCGCAGGATTTTGGTGATACTTCTGGGAATACTTTTTCCCCGATTTCGATGCAAAATAGTGCAACCAAGTGCAGTGAGGTCTACCCGAGTAAGTGATTGTTATAATTACAGTTATTCAGATATATTCGTTTTCGTGCAGTTCTATGCAAAAGGGCAAAAATCAGACTTAAAATCCGTGGTCGAATTCGTCAAAGCCCACGGCTTCACCGTGACCGATATGCCAGCGAATCGCCTGATCGTGCCCATCCGTGGCTCGGCATCGCAAATTGAAAAGACTTTCAATGTCAAGATGAACCTCTATCAGCATCCTACGGAGAAGCGCACTTTCTTTTCACCAAATCGTGAGTCTTCACTCGAATTGAGTGTACCGGTGAAGCATATCGCCGGTCTCGACAACTATTCAATACCGCACCCACTTTACCGAAAGGGTGCAGCAGGTTCTTTAGCTCTGAGCAATACAACCGGCTCAGGCCCGGGAGGTAGCTTTCTCGGAAGCGACAGGAGAGCAGCCTACTATGGAGGAACCGCCCTCAACGGCAAAGGCCAATCTGTTGGGCTGATGGAATTCGACGGTTACGCCACCACTGATGTCCAAAATTATTTTAAAGATGTAGGGCAGACTCTCAGTGTGCCGATCAAGAATGTCTTACTGGACGGTGCCAGTGCCGGGTCTGACGGGGATGACACAGAACAGGTCATTGACATTATCGATGCAATATCCATGGCACCAGGTATGTCTCAACTCCTTGTTTATATTGCGCCCGTCTCATCGCTTCCCATTTATGGAGGCGATGGTGACACCCTGATTTTTAACCGAATGGCCTCAGACAACATTGCCAAGCAATTGAGCGCTTCATGGAATTGGAGTCCTGCAGATTCTACTGCGAATGATCCAATATTCCTGGAGTTTAAGGCACAGGGTCAAAGCTACTTTACCACTTCATGAGACTACGGAGCGTGGCCTGGAGATCCTTACTTTTACCCTGAGGAGGACGTAAATGTTACGGCAGTAGGAGGTACGGAACTGACGACCAATGGACAAGGCGGTTCCTGGGAGTCGGAAATTGCGTGGGGTGGTGTAAATACAACCTGCTCTGGTACAGGTACAGGCCGCGGCGGTCATGACAACGTGAACTTCAAGGGCCTGACGCTGCAAGGCGCGCACCAGTTCAGCCGCCTTGTATGCGGCGATTCCGCCCGTGACTCCGACCGTGACTCTCATACTTTGATTGTAGGGCATTTTGCAAAATTATGAGGGTGGGCGAAAGACATAAGAAGACTCTTTCAGGGCAAATAGGATTTGCTCATATAACTATTTTTCGGTTAATTTGGGCATTTTTATGGACATTTTCTTATTTGCAGTTTAGGATTCGTTCTCGTGAAATTCTGAGAACTTATCTTCAACTAAATTCCGACAGCATTATGCGATTCAAGCGTCGGATGTCATCCCTTTTCAACATCAGAAAGGAAGAGCACAATGTGCATGAAGAGCCATCTCCGCTTTTTCACTGGACCGGTTGCGTTTGTTAGTGCAGCCATGTTCTTGTTGTTCACCATTCCCGATCTAGCGCAGCAACCGCTCCAGGTCTTGCAAAAGTCTTGCAAAATCACGTCCGTCCGGTAGTCTCCAGCGAGCAGGCGAAACTAGTTGGATCATTACCCGCCACTCAGCAACTCAGCCTTTCAATCGTGCTTCCATTGCGCAACGAGACCGAACTCGACAAATTATTGAGTCAGCTTTATGACCCAACCAGCCCCAATTACCGCCAGTTTCTTAGCGTAGCTCAGTTCACCGAACAATTCGGTCCCACAGCTGAGGACTTTCAATCCGCAGACCGAAAGGTCGTGGGGGCTCAAGTCCCCCTACGGGCACCATAAAATCAATAACTTACATGAAGAAATAAAATCCAGCACGAAGAATATTTACCTTGGTGATACTTCTGGGGATACTTTGATACGATAGTGTCCGAGGTGATAAAACCATGTCACGGAAAGCGTCTGCCAAGGTCACCGGGGTTTGGGAAAAAGAGTCCGGTTCGGGTATCTGGTGGATTCGGTATCGAGAGAACGGAATCCTGCACCGTGAGAAAGTCGGCCGGAAGTCGGATGCTGTCGCCCTTTACCAGAAACGCAAATCGAGCATCCGGGCAGGTGCAAAGCTGCCCGAGAACATGCGCCTAGCATCTATCCGGTTCGGAACGCTAGCTGAGGAGATTCTGAGCTACAGTGAGAAACACCACCGGGACCAGCGCAATATCGAGTCGCGCCTCAAGCGCATCCTGCCTGATTTCGCGCAGCGTCCAGCCGACCAGATCAAGCCGGAAGAGATCGACGAGTGGCTGGCCCGGAACACGAAGACTGCAGCAACGGCAAACCGCTATCGTGCCCTGTTCTCGCTGATTTTTCGGGAAGCACTCCGGAACGGCAAGGTGACCGACAATCCAGCGAGGCTTGTCCGGCAGCGCCACGAAGACAATGGGCGCATAAGATTCCTGACCGACGACGAAGAACGGCGCTTACGAACGGTTATAGTGGAACGATTTCCCGAGCACCTGCCGGAGTTGGCCGTTTCCCTTGGGACCGGGATGAGGCTATCGGAGCAGTATTCGCTTACTTGGGAGCAGATCGATTTCACGCGCAAAGAAATCGCTCTTGAACGAACCAAAAATGGATCGGCACGCACGATTCCGATGAACAGCAATGTTGTACAAGCGTTTCTTGATCTAAAGAGAGAAAGCACATCGCTTGTGCCTGACGGGCGCGTTTTTCAGATTCACAATCCACGCAGTTGGTTTACAACGGCATTATTCGAGGCCAAAATTCCAAAGTATCGATGGCACGACAACCGGCACACGTTTTGCTCTCGGTTGGCGATGCGTGGCGAGAACTTGAAGGTAATTCAGCAACTTGCGGGGCACAAAACAATCCAGATGAGCGCACGATATGCGCACCTTGGGGAGAAGAACCTGCATATTGCCGTCGAAGGGCTCTGTAGCGAGGCATGAATCGTTGGATATGGGCGTGGCAGGGCATCCGCAAAAGCAAATGGAGAGATGAGGGAAATGTGGCACAATCGCTGAAATTTTACATGGAGGCTACCGCGATTATAACTTTCGTGGTATATTGAAAATGAAGTGGATTGTCGAAACACTGAATGAAGTCGTGGATGCGGAAGTTGAGGCGTTGCCCGCAGATATGAGGGCGCGGCTTACACATATCGCGAACCTGATCGAAGGAATGGGACTCGAACGGGTGGGTGAGCCGCACGTGAAGCATCTTGAAGGTAGCCTGTGGGAGATGCGGCTAACGGGACGCAGTGGAATTTCAAGGGCGCTCTACGTTGTGGTAACTGGTCGGCGCGTGGTAATCGTCAGGGCATTCATTAAAAAGACGCAGAAGACGCCACGGCGGGAAATCGAATTGGCTTTGGCGCGCGCGAAAACCATTCAGTGAGGAGTTGGGATCATGGCTAGAATCAGTGAACTGCATCAGAAGTGGATGAATGAGCCGAAATACCGGAAGGCCTATGCGGCCATGGAAGATGAATTTGCGCTGGCAAAGGCTGTGATTGCGGCCCGTAGTCGCGCAGGACTAACACAAACGGAACTGGCGCTCAAGATGGGAACGACTCAACCGGCTGTCGCCCGGATGGAAGGCGGGCGGGTTCAACCGTCTTTGCGCACTCTTCAACGTTTGGCCCAGGCAACCGGTTCCCGGCTTTCGATCCGGTTTGAACCTTGTCCTGCGGGATCTTCAGCTCGCTAATCGCTGACATTCAAGAATTGCAAAAGAAACTCTCCTGAGTACCCGATGCAGGGGAGTTTCTTTTTTCTCTCGACCAGATCGAATCGTAGCCTTGAA
>Ga0224528_1002059_pt1 | contig 12022 bp, 7 predicted proteins | sample CBST25metaG_2_FD_179888 | JGI IMG/M metagenome (GOLD analysis project Ga0224528, IMG submission 179888) | Peat soil microbial communities from Stordalen Mire, Sweden - C.B.S.T25 | ecosystem: Environmental > Terrestrial > Soil > Wetlands > Peat | place: Sweden: Norrbotten County, Stordalen Mire...
TGGCGGTCCAGCACGGCGTTGGAGGCCATCGCCACCACATATTCCAGCCTGGGCTCAGCATCCAGGAAGTCGAAGATTGCCGGCGAAGCAAAACCGCCATCCAGCCGCACGCGGATATGCGCCTTGGGAAACGAGGCGCGAACCATCTGGATCAACCGCCGCAGTACACCCACCGCGCCCGCCGTGGCCCCCACATTGCCCGGCCTCAGCACCGCTGCGCACAGATACTGGTCCGCTTCATCGTCGAAACTTACGAAGCCCATCATCGGCAAGTAACACCAATTGTCGTAGTGCGTGTTGAAGAACGATAGTTGCTGGCCACCGAAGGTGTCCGTATCGGTGGGGTCGAGATCGATGGTGACCAGACGGGCGTGGCCTCCCAAACGCTTTTCATGGCGTGCCATCACAGCCTCAGCCAGACTCATACCCATGCGATACAGCGTGCGCGGACCGGCTGCATTTTCAAACCGGCTCAGTGTCGATTGCGAAGCAAGATCAAGGCCCTTCACTGGATCGCGACCAAGAAGCATCTTGTGGATGGGATCCTTGCTCAACCGTGCCGCATCGTTGGCGTCCTCGTATCCGCAGGCCAGGCCGTAAATGCGCTGCTTGAGGATCTCACCCATCGTGTGCTCCACCTTGCCCGCCTGGCGCCGGTCATGGAAGCAGGCCGTCAGCCCCTCGATGAATCCATTGCCGTAGCGGCGGTTGCTCGCTTCCAACAAGATCGCGCCACCATCGCTGGTCCCTTGCGTTTGGTCAAACAATGCCGTCACCGGACGATTGCCAAGAGCGCTAAACAACAGACACTGTGTGGGTGTAGAATCGGTCAAGCGAGAGCCACTTTTCTGCTGCTAAGTTGTTGATTCGCAAACTACATTTTAGCGCAGATCCGGTTCTCGCTCTAACTCTTCATGCATAATGCAGGCTAAGAACTTGTTGAAAATCGCCGTAGCCACGCATCTTCTTTGAAGTTTCGAGCGATTGCGGCTTGAAAATCGGTTTGAAATGCGGGATGGAGCAGTGTCGATGCGTCTTTTGCGGCCTCCGGGAGCCCCTCCCAGAGGCCGCGACCGGCCTTCAGGCACACTGCTCCTGGAGTTTTGCGGTTTGTCGTTGTGCTATTAGTCCTGGCAGCCTCAGCAGGTTATGTGCGGCGCAACTGAAGACGAACAGCCAGTCCACTTTCTCCAGCCCTCGTAACTTGACTTGGCGTAGCGGACCAGTCTGCTTCAGCCAGCCAAATCCCTTCTCGACCAGCCATCGGCGGCTCAGACTGACAGCGTACCCGGAGTGCCGTGTTGTCCTGCGGTCCAGGTTGCTGCGGCGGCCTTTATCGTTCTTGGTTACATGCGCGGTGACATTCAGCTCGCGTGTGGTGGCAACGAAATCTTTGGTGTCGTATGCCTTGTCCGCACCTACAGTGATGCGATGTGAGCGGCCTTTCTGCTTCTCTTGAAGCATCAACAGCGCAGCATCGCGCTCGGCGTATCCATCGGCGTGTGTAACCATCGCGGCCGCAATCAGACCGTTGCGGTTCTCCACCAGTACGTGGCCCAGATAGCTCAGCTTCGACTCCTTGCCGTAGCTCTTCTTGTACAACCGCGCGTCCGCGTCGGTGGTGGATTCATGCGTCTTGTTGGAGCGCTTCTGGCCATGAAAATCCGTACCATCGCCGTCGTCGGAGCCGTCTTTCGAGTGAAAGCTCTTTTGCGAGGCCCAGGCCTGAATCAGCGTGCCGTCCACTGTGAAGTGCTCATCGCTCATGAACTTTTTCGCCCGCAGGTTCACTTCCGCGAAGAAGCTCTGCGCCACGGCACTGGTCAGAAGCCGGTCGCGGTTCTTGGAAAATACGGCATGGTTCCACATCGCATCGTCCATGCCCAGACCGACGAACCAGCGAAATAACAGGTTGTAGTCGATCTGCTCGACCAGCAGCCGTTCTGAGCGCACGGAATAGAACACCTGCAACAACAAGGCTCGCAGAATGTACTCCGGTGCAATCGAGGGACGCCCCGAGGCCTTGTACAGCTTGTCCAACTCAGGGCTCAAAGAGGCCAATACCGTGTCCGTCAGCTTGCGAACCGCACGCAACGGATGATCCTGTGGAACCCGCTGCTCCAAAGAAACATAGCTGAACATCCCATCTTGAATCCGCTCATCGCCACGCATGTCTGTTAGACGAGTCAGACTGAATATATGGCGCGAAAACAAAGGGCTTTTTCAACAAGTTCCTAGACAAACCCAACCTATCAGAACGGCGCAGCCTTACCTCTATACCTGACCTACTACCGATTTTCCTGTCTTGGACAATAGTGATATGTTATATTCTCAGGTTGAGGGAGTTTTTCAGGTATGCTACATGCAGATTCTGTTAGATACTCATGGTCCCTTGGATTCATCGCGTGGGTCGTTTCTATTTGTATTACCTATGGATACGATTTTCGTGGTGGACCGATAGTTGCTATTTTCGGGTGTTCTATTGCTTTATTACACTTACTATGGGATTCTGATTTCAGAGTGAAGATAAACTTATGCATTGTGGATTGGGCAGTACTTTCTATATGGATAGCGACTGTTATGAATCTTGCTTTTTCCGTTTACATCCGAAACACGCTACATGCCTTAATCGACACGTCGATTGTTATTTCAATTTATATTCTGTCTCGCATTTATTGCAATTCGCATCTAGCAAAAGTAGCACTATGTATATTCGGAAGCGTTTACGCTCTAGTGTTATCATTTGTTACGATAGCGATATTTATCACTCGATACGATATATTATCTATTGCGGGTATTCATGATGTAGTTAGTATGAGGGCAATATTTGTAGTTCCGGCACCGGGACCATCAGCAACTGCTAGTCTCAGTCTTTTGTTGGCATTATTACCGTTTCCGGTATTAATGATCTGTTACTTATGGAAGCATAGCATCGCTTTGTCTATCATATGCGTTTTGGGGGAATCACTGCTAGGAATGTCAGTTTTCTTAAGCTGTTCAAGGGGTATGGTGTTATCAATACTGCTTTTTGTTCTGCTATTTTGTGGAGCTGTTATTATCTCGAAGCATTCTGCAAAGAAAAGAATACTACTTAGCGCTTTTATCACTACAATTGTGGTTCTATTACTACTTTACTCGTGGCGGCACTCTGTAATCAATACCTGCTCTATAAGTCATAATGTGACGCAGTCCAGAAGCACAACTGGACGTGTTGCACTCTGGGACATGTACTTCCATGAATTCAGAAAGCATCCTCTGTTTGGTGTTGGCCTTGGCAACTCAGGATTATTTCCAGCACATATTCCTGAACGTGATAGTGCAGAGGGTTATGCACCTTCTAGTCCATTTAGTAGCTTAATATTGCTTCTCGTTGAAGGGGGAGTTGTTAGCACTGCTATTTACGTCGTATTCTTCCTGACGCTTATGAGGTGCGCTTGGCGCCGACTGCGCAAAGTGCATTCGGATGGTTTCTCGCTTGAATTGTGCGCAAGCCTAGCTGGTTTTCTATGCGTCTGTTTTAGGGACACTACGGATAACTCGATATTTTGGCATCCAATGACTCGTATAATAATGTGTATTCTTGCTGTATTGATCATGCATGCTGCAGAAATGACCACAGCACCCCGAGGCGTTCGAATATCAGGAAGAGTATCTGCTCATATAATGTTCTGTTGTTTATGCGTCTTTATTATAGTTACAGCATATGCCGCGTGTTTAGATGCTCGATTTAGTAAGGCAAGTTCCGAATATAGCTCAACAGCAATTGCCCTACATAATCGTGATTATGCACACGCGTTGCAGCACGCTAATGCCGCTGTTGATCTCGACCAACATAATGCGCTATATCTAGCAGCAAGTGGTTTGGCGTTTTCAACCTTTATCGATACCGGAAATATGATTTGGACAAACCACAATATTGCCTTACATCTCACGCCGGAAGACAGATTCATGTTAGATGCCGCTATATGGAGATATCGCGCGGCAATCAAGGAAAACAGCCTTGACGCCTTAGCGTGGCACAATCTTGCCTGGCTAGTATTATTACAAGGTAATATAGATGAAGCACTCGATGATATGCGTACAGCTGTGATGCTCGAACCAACCGATTGGACATACCGCGTGAGCTATGGCATCGTTTTAGAGCGGACAGGAGACATAGATAATGCTTCTAAAGAATACATAGCGCTGTTGAGGATTAATCCTCACATTCTTAATTCTGACTTCTTTCGTGATCTTAAAGATAGACATCCCGAGTTGACGAATCAACTTATTAACGATGCACTTAATAGCTTAGAAGAATCGTTTACCAAAACGCATTCGCCAATAATAGCTGCAAAGGCAGGAAGTATATTAACCTACAAACATGACTACAAGCGTGCGGAAATCCTCTTAAGTCATGCTACAAAGCAAATGCCATCTCTTTACAGGGCGTGGCTAAACCTCGGAGAGGTAATGGGAGAACTGAGAGACCAGGACGGAGCAACGCGTTGTTTTCGAAAAGCCCACTACATAAGTCCCTCAGACCCGGACGTAGCTGAACGGTGGTCTGCTATGAATGGCTTAACAGCTAGAGCTCAAAATACTAATGATGCTACGACTATCAACGTGTCCAATCCAGAGGACTATGGTATAGCAGATGATCGTAATCTCCGCTTATTCCGCGAATACAGTCAAATGGTGCTAATCAGAAACAATGTATTTCCTCGTGAACTCCTTGAATATTGCGGAGAGAGATAGTGGAGTGTAGCCACCATTGGGATCGCCCGTGAAACTCCTCGCACCGACCAACCCATCCACCCCAGCTTGTAACTTCCACACTTACTTTGACCTGCTTCCATTTTCTCAGATAACGTACGATATTTTTCGCACATTTGATTTTCCATTGAACCAGAGAGGTTGGTACAAGCAGGAGGAGCAAGACCTCTGAGGCAAGAACGATGGAACCAACCATGGAAGCGGAAGCAGGAGCGGGCAACGGGAGAAGTCGCCGTTGGGTCCGGTAGTACAGATCGACGATGGGCGCATTCAGGCGCATTTGGACGAAGTGGTGCGGGCCACAGTAGAAGAGACGCTGAACGCGCTTTTGGACGCCGAAGCCGACCATCTCTGCGGGGCTCGCAAGTACGAGCGCGCCGAGAGCCGCAAGGATACCCGGGCGGGCAGCTACGACCGGCATCTTCAGACCAAGGCCGGAGACGTCACTATGACCATGCCCAAGCTGCGCACGCTGCCCTTTGAGACGGCGATCATCGAGCGTTACCAGCGGCGCGAGTCGTCAGTGGAAGAGGCTCTGATCGAGATGTATCTGGCCGGGGTGAGCGTGCGGTGCGTGGAAGACATCACGCAAGCATTGTGGGGCACACGCGTGTCGGCCTCGACGGTCAGCGACCTGAACCAGAAGATCTATGGCAAGATCAACGAGTGGCGCGAGCGCCCGCTTGTGGGCGATTTTCCTTACGTCTATCTTGATGGCATCTGGATGAAGCGCTCGTGGGGCGGCGAGGTAAAGAACGTTGCCGTGCTGGTCGCCATCGGCGTCGCGCAGAGCGGCTATCGAGAGATTCTGGCGGTCAGCGAGGGCACCAAGGAAGACTTCGCCAGTTGGACCGAGTTTCTGCGCGGGCTGAAGCAGCGCGGCCTGAAGGGCGTCGAGCTGTATGTCTCCGACAAGTGCCTGGGGCTGGTCGAGAACCTGGCGGAGTTTTATCCCGAGGCCAAGTGGCAGCGCTGCGCGGTGCACTTCTATCGCAACGTGTGGACGGCGGTCCCCAGCGGCAAGGTCAAGCAGGTGGCGGCGATGCTCAAGGCCATTCCTGCGCAGGAAGACGCCCAGGCGGCTAAGGAAAAAGCTCGCCAGGTAGTCGAGAAGCTGCGCGAGATGCGGCTGGCCAAGGCGGCCGAAATCGTAGCCAACGGCATCGACGAAACGCTGAGCTACTACAGCATGCCGCCGGAACACTGGCGATGCCTGCGGACGAATAACCCGCTGGAACGGCTGATGCGAGAGATTCGGCGACGAACACGCGTGGTAGGGGCGTTTCCAGATGGGCAATCGGCGCTGATGCTGGTTGCCGCACGACTCCGCCACGTGGCAACTACAAAATGGGGCACCAAACGCTATTTGCAGATGAACCGGCTGGCCGAAGTTCGCGCCATCGCCTGACCTTTTTGCTGCTGGCCCCCATGGGGGCCAGCAGCAAAGCAACCGCAACCAACAACCTTCCTGAACTCCAAGGAAGATCGAAAGTGCGAAAAACTCTGGACACTACCTTTTCTCATCCAGCCACTTGAGCTCCAGCGTGCAACGTCCACGCCTTGCCTTCAACATTAGCCGGTAGCCGGTCGGACCGCTGCAAAACTCCGGAGGTCTCGCGCCGCGCCTACTCAGACAAAGAGGAACCTCATCTTCTCTTGTTCCCTCCTCTCATTCAAGCGACTCAGCGCTCCAATCATAAGCGATGAAGGTCCGCACTATGAGAAGATGCATCAGTATGACTAGAATTAGCAGAAACATTACCCCATAATGGCCAAATACATCCCCCAATGGCTTTATTGTCCTTCCGAAGTGTTCCATAAAAATTGCCCATAAAGGCCTCCAGCACAACACCCCAATGATCGCTATCTGCATAGCTATCTTTTCTCGAAACCTGATTAGCATGTAATAAATTGCCTGCATAACGATAACCAGAGTAGTAAACATCAGGATAAGGTCACCAAAATGAGGCGCGTATCCCCATTGGCCGCGAAATAGGCGGAACGTCAATATAATAGAGACAATGTCTATTAATAGAGCGATGAGCGTCATGCCCGCTCCTAAAATTTCCTTACTAGTAATAACAGTACTCCATTTAAGTGGAAGTAGAATTAGTCCAAACATGGTTCTCTTTGATTTCTCAGAGCATATCAAAAGCTGTCCTGAAACCAAGGGAATAACTACGGCATAGATAAGTGAGAAACCAAACATATTTTGCGATTCAACGATCGGCGGCAAATTAACGTGTGCGACATAGGTGTCAATGAGTAGAGGAAAGCATGGACCAAAAACACAAAGCACAAGGTAAAGAAAGAACACAATGCTGTGCTGTTTAAGATCCTTAAGAATCACGTATAGCATATCATTGACCTCCAACAGTTAAGAATACTTCCTTGAGAGTCGGGGAACGCACACAGATCAAGCTCGCCTGATCTGGCAAGTGATCACAGTTGTTTTCGATCTTATGAACACTTACCCAAGAACCATCATCACTGCGGATGACCTTCTCTGCTGAGTCGGATGGCTTACTTCGCATCACATGCGCTATCCAACCAGAGTGGATATTATTGAGAGGTGAAACGAAGCGAATCTGCCCGTTTGCAAGAATCGCCACCGTTGTAGCTACAGATTGAATGTCATCCATAATATGCGAGCTGAAGATCACTGCAGTACCACTAATTTTCGCTTCATATAGTTGGTCTAGTATCTCAGTACGTGACTCCAGATCGAGTCCGGATGTCGGCTCATCCAGCAGAAGAACTTTCGGATGGTGGCTAAGAGCAGAAATAATCGCAGTTTTCAGCCGTGTTCCCTTCGAGAGTTCCATAATCTTTTTACTCCGTGGAACTCGCAGTCGCTCACACAAACGCTGATTTGCTTCCCAGTCCCAATTGGAATAAAAACGACTCAAAAACCTATAGTGCTCATCAACCTTCATCCACCCATACATAGGATGTTCTTCCGTGATTAGCGACACGTAGCGATTAAGGTCCTTATGATCAATCACCTTTCCGCCTATGTAGACCCTAGAGTTAAGATCTGTCGCGATGACGCCCACGGCTGCTTTCAGTAACGTTGATTTTCCCGCGCCGTTATGCCCCAGCAAACCCAGTATCTCACCCGGTTGTACTTCGAGAAACGGAATATCCAAACGAAAACCAGGATATTGTTTCAACATCTTTTCAATTCTCAACATCTGACAGTCCTAACCCGGCATAGCCGGAGCCAAAGGCGTACAAAACAAAATTTTGCCCCCCCCTCACTAAAGTGCCTCGAAGGAGCATGAATATTGGCTTTCGCGCATGCCACAAGATATATTCTTCACAAATTGCGCAGAATTCCAATAAATAGATTATAACAGATCTCATTGAGATCAGAAGACATTCTGCATAGTCAAATAGCTTTCCACGTATGCAGCCACCACTAACAGAATGAACGCGTATGCTCCTTGAATCAGATACCACACGATTGTTAAACGTGAAAGTCTAAATTCATTCAATAGACTATGCAAAATCCTATGCTGCAAAGACAGGACAGTCGCTCCGTTCCATATAAATGCAGGGATTTCTAACACTCCATGCGGCACTAAGTATGAAACGGTACAGTGCAAAGGGAACATCCCAAGCACTATACCGCATTGTAGCGCTGTGATAGCTACATAAGCAACAGTTGGAATGCAAAGCAACAGAAGTCCAAGCCATTGAATCAAAAAGCAGCGCAGATTAACAGTCAAGATAATCCAGAATAGACAGCTCGAATTTGCCGCATAGTGACTCCGTTCTGGTGTAAACGCACCCATTCTATTGATATCGGACGATACAAGAATAGTGATGACAGAGAACAATCCAAGCAGTGCCAGACTATAGCGAAACATAAGTCTCCAATTCGAGAATCTATCATTCATTGCTGCCTCATATACATTGAAACTGCAGACATGATGGTTCCAAAGATGACGGCTCCACTTGCAGATAACACTGTCGATAAGCGCTGAGATATGCGAGTATTGATGGCAACCAGGCAAAGCGCCCAAAGTTCCGATCCATATCTTAGCATTCTGCAAGCACCGATTACTGGAATGCCCTTAGCATATTCAACATAATCTTCTACGGGCAAGACAACATTGAAAAAGGAATTATTATTCCCCCAGAATAAATCTGTGGGTTTTAAAACAGCAATAAAGAGAAGAACTATTGAGAGTACCGATGTCAACACAAGTGGGGTAAAAGCGTATGCGTTCAGAACCAGAAGTCGACGGAAGTCTGTCTTCGATGAAAACACCGTTGCCCAAAAGTACAAATACAATGTCGTTAATATCCATACGCAGGCGACTGAAAAAGCGCTAAATACCGTAAAAACAAAAGCAAGATTGCGCGATAATGTGTATACCTCTTCGGTATTGGGGCGACCTTCAACAATAATGTTGCCTAGACGAAAAGGCTCCAAAAGCAACACCTGCACCGCCAATTGATAAATTAACACACTAATACATACCACCAAAATCACCTGAAATGATGCTGTAATAGAATTACGCTGGAGGTTACATACTGACATTTCTTCGGTAATCTCTCGAGCTGATGCAATAGGTGAATACAAATAATAAAACACTCGTTTCACTAAACCTCCTTATGCGCGGCAATTACAAGGACCGAGCATAGAATAGATCGCATTTCATAAAAATACACACACAAGATTTGGAGAAGCAGTAAACACCAAGCACTACCTCTCCATAGAAATGTCGCATAAAAGTGAAGGCGTTATCAGAGACCGACTCCTATTGCGCATGGGATTGTCGCAGTCCCGCCGCTAGGAATCGTTACTACGCCGCAAATAATGCTGCCGGTAATGCCAAACGCAGCTCCCCAGTAGTTGTTGTACTGATATGTTTCCTGCATAGCAAGCGTTATGTGCGGTGAGTTACCGGTTTTTTGCGCATAGGCAGCTGAGTGGATCACACGTGCCCCAGATGGTATTGCAGCTGTTATCGTAAGAATCGCAATGATTCCTCTTACTCGCCTGTCAGACATGGTTATCCTACCTTTCTTCAAATGGTATGGGTAATCGGGCCTGGACTAGAGACAAACAGTCCCGACCGCTGAGTGTTGCCAAAAAAGACCGCGATAAGTCGGATCCGAACAGCGAAAGTGACTTTCGCGACAACGAGAATTACACGATGCGGAAACTCGATTAGCCTAGACATCCCGCACGCCGTCCCGCAGTGTGTGTGGGGGGGTACTGAGTAGCTTGATTGAGTCATGAGACACACAGAGAATCCGAATGTGGCTCAAAGTGGTTCGTTGTTTCTAGGCCGGAGCGTATTGGACACGTTGCAGATGCGTCCGTGACCGCCATCACATCTCAATGTGACAAGATGGTTAGTCAATCTTGGGGGTTTTTGACTAGAACCCCAAAAGGTCAGTTTTGGATCTAAGCTACAGCTGATTCTGGTCGATTTGCGTCTTCTATCAAACGGACCATTCGCAAATACCTCGGCACTCGGCCCGGTCTTGCCAATCGCTCCATCCACGAGGTAAACGGACCACCGGCTAACTAGATGTCTTTCAGCACCAGCTTGTCCAGGCTCAGATCCGCCACCAGCCGCTTCAGCTTGGCGTTCTCCTGCTCCAGTTCCTTCAGCCGCCGCGGAAGCGGCCACGGTTTTCGCTACTTCTTCTTGGGATTGCTAACCGGAACGTGTTCGTGCTCTGTTGTCCGAGGATGCCGGATGGCATATCCGGGAGTCACAAAACGCCCACTGATCGCACTGCGGTCAACAGGTTTGGTTGGAATCGTCTTCGCCACGGTGTTTTTCTTTCTACAGCACCTCCGCTGTCGGTTGAGAATTTAGCATTGGCCGCGTGGATCAGACGCGGCTAATGCACATCTCTGCGCTTGCGGCGCAGGAAGCTCCTAGTTCCCGCTAAAGGCTTTCTGCGGGCCAATAGGTGGGATGAATCGCAAAGGCCCACAATCTATAGTGCTCCGGTCCACCTATCCGCAAGATATTGGTGGATCTTTTCTTTTGCCTGATGATAATTTTCCGCCCGAACCAATACAGTGCCAACCAGTTAAATGCAGGAAATATGATAGCAATACACTCATATTTTCCCGGTTTTACATAATTAAACCCTATTTTCCACAGGAAGGCAGAGGCCATTCCGTTTCCGCGTATCTGACGTCGGCTTTGCGTGCGCGAAATAGTGGCGCAATAGAATCAACATATTGCCCCCTCTGGAACAAAAAATCTGCTTTCCGCCCTAGCGGGGGCTGAAATCCGTATTAGATTGCTTCTCCTGTTTCACTCCCCCTCGTGGTGGACGACCCTGAACACGAACCTGCCAAGCACGGGACAAGCCTTTTCCAGTCAGAGCACATTTCGATGTGCACACGGCCAAGCTCTGCAATGAACAAGCGAATTGATTCTTCTGAGGGAAGGATGCTACGCCCTTCCCCCGCTGCGACCGCTGGTGAAACTGGCGTTCTCCGCTTCCCATCCATACGGGGCCGTTCCCGCCCCGTAACGCCCCACCCTGAAAAGCCAAGCTGTGCAGCCTTCGGCTGGACCACCGGTTCGACATTCATTTCCCGGCGAACTCTAGGCTCCGTTCGGCTCCTTCTGTCAACTCCGCTTGTGCAGCTCCGCGCGGCATAAAAACCGCCGTGCTCGCTTCCGCGCCCCTTCGGGCTTCGGGAGTTGACAGCGCCTCTCTGCGCCCAATTCGCCAGTCATGAAATGAATGTCTTTTTTTAGCCCTCCCAGGGCTGAAAAACGGCAAATCCCACTCCGAAGGAGCCGAACATTATGACCTACGCAGCTACCACCAACAACAGCACCGCCACCACCGCTCCGCACAGCAACAATGCGGCGCTCCGCAGTGAATCCCCTTATCAGCAGCGCACCACGCAGCGCGACAACCCCACGCAGCAACTCATCAAGCAGGCCGTGGATTACCTGCTTGAGCAGCTTGAAGCAGGCAAAAGCGAAACATTGACCGCGTATCTCGGAGCGATGGCCCGTTTCCATGCGTATTCCTTCGGAAACATTTTGGCCATTGCGAGACAGAGCCCAACGGCGACCAGAGTCGCCGGGTTCCATGCGTGGAAGGAGTTGGGCCGGTTTGTGAAGCGTGGCGAGAAGGGAATCCAGATTCTCGCCCCGATGGTTGGACACCGCCGCAGTAAAGACGACGCCAACCGCAACCACGCACACGACGACAACAGCAAGCCCGCGCCCGTGTTGATTGGCTTCCGCGCCGTCTACGTCTTCGATGT
>Ga0224528_1002064_pt1 | contig 11993 bp, 6 predicted proteins | sample CBST25metaG_2_FD_179888 | JGI IMG/M metagenome (GOLD analysis project Ga0224528, IMG submission 179888) | Peat soil microbial communities from Stordalen Mire, Sweden - C.B.S.T25 | ecosystem: Environmental > Terrestrial > Soil > Wetlands > Peat | place: Sweden: Norrbotten County, Stordalen Mire...
CCCGCCGCCATCGACGCCTATGCCCACCGGATCCTTGCTGATCCCGGCGGGTTCATCGCCCAGCCCACCCTGGAGCTGTCCACCGTGCCGACCCTGGGCGCGGAAGGGGTGGTGCGGCGGCACGCGGACTTCCGACCGTACTGCCTGGTCGGCAGTGAGATGCGGCTGGTGGCCGGCGGGCTCACCCGGGTCGCGCTGACCGAGGGGTCGCTGGTGGTCAATTCCAGCCAGGGCGGCGGCGTCAAGGACACCTGGGTGTTGAGGGACTAGGACGATGCTGAGCCGGACCGCCGAAAACCTGTTCTGGATGGCCCGCTACATCGAGCGGGCGGAATCCACCGCCCGCCTGATCACCATGGGCCAGCGCATGGCCCTGCTTCCGGGCTCCGACTTCCTGGATGAGTGGGGCTCGGTGCTGCGGGTCACCGGCTGCGAAGCGTTCCTGGACCACTCCGGCCCAGCCACCCAGGCCGACATCGTCCGGATCCTGCTGCTGGAACCCGATAACCCCTCTTCCATCCAGTCCTGCCTGGTCCGGGCCCGGGCCAACGCCAAATCGGTGCGCACCGCACTCACCCAGGAGATGTGGGAGGCGCTCAATCTCAGCTGGCGCCGGCTGGAGGATTGTTCGCTGGAAGACGCCGGCCGCGATCTGTCCCCCCTGCTGGACTGGGTCAAGACCCGGGCCTCCATGTTCCGCGGCGCGGTGGACACGGGCCTGCTGCGCAACACCGGCTACGACTTCATCCGCATCGGCGGCGGGCTGGAGCGGGCCCAGATGACCCTGCGGCTGCTGGAGGTGAAGTACTACGTGCTGCTCCCCGAGACCGAGGTGGTGGGCGGCGGCCGCGACCACTACCAGTGGACCTCGGTGCTGCACGCCCTGTCCGGCAGCCGGGCCTACCACCACGTCTACGGCGGCGTGCACACCCCCTGGCAGATCACCGACTTCCTCATGGTCAACCGCACCTTCCCGCGCTCGGTCACCTTCTGCGTGGACCAGATGGGCTGGCATCTGGGGCTGCTGGCCCGGGACTACGGCGGGGCCGAGCGCTGCCGCGCCACCCTGGGCGAGCTTTCCGATCTGCTCGCCGCCGGCGGCGACGGCGCCCTGTTCCAGCGCGGACTGCACGAATCGGTACAGCAGTGCCTGGCCCTGACCAACCTCCTGGCCAGCGAAATCGCGGAAGCCTACCATTTCTAGGGAGCCCCATGGAGCTCGTCATCCGCCACCAGACCATCTACCACTACTCTCAGCCGGCCAGCCGAGTGGCCCTGCTGCTGCGCCTGAAGCCCACGGTCTGCGACGGCCAGCAACTGCTGCACTGGCAGGTCACGGTGAACGGGGAGCCGGTGGAGGCCTTCCCGCCCAACGCCTACGGCGACGGCGAGGCCTACTTCCAGCAGCCGGGCCCGGTCAGCGAGATCGTGGTGGTGGCCGCCGGGATCGTGGCCACCCTGGACCGGCAGGGGATCCTGTCCGGGCAGCGGGCCGAGCCGCCCCTGCCCGTGTTCCTGCGCCAGACCCCCCTCACCCGCCCGGACGCGGCGATCCTCGCCCTGGCCGATACGCTACGCGGCGAGGGGGACATTGCCCGCCTGCACGCCCTGTCCGACCGGGTGCGGGAGGCGGTGGCCTACCGGCCCGGCACCACCTCCACCGCCTTCACCGCGGCCCAGGCCCTGGCCCAGGGCCAGGGTGTCTGCCAGGACCACGCCCACCTGTTCGTGAGCGCCGCCCGCACCCTGGGCGTGCCGGCCCGCTATGTGGCCGGCTACCTGCTGGACTCGGAGGACGGCTCGCTCCTGCGCGAGACCCACGGCTGGGCCGAAGCCTGGGTCGAAGGCCTGGGCTGGGTCGGCTTCGACCCCACCAACGGCATCTGCACCACCGACCAGTACGTGCGCCTCTGCTGCGGACTGGACGCCCACGACGCCGCGCCGGTGCGCGGCTCGGTGTTCGGGGCCGCCAACAGCGCCATGGACGTGGACGTGCGGATCAGCGAGGCCGGGCTTGACCCCCAGCAGATCCAACAGCAACAATAGCGGCATGGAGCAGGCGGCGCGGACGGGACGAAGGGTGCGGGAACGATGACCTACTGCGTGGGACTCTGCGTGGCCGAAGGTCTGGTCCTGCTTTCCGATACCCAGACCAATGCCGGCCTGGACAACATCTCCCGGTTCACCAAGATGTTCACCTTCGAACGGCCCGGAGAGCGGGTGCTGGCGCTCATGACCTGCGGCAATCTGTCCATCACCCAGGGGGTGGTCTCCCGCCTGGAGCGCAAGATCCAGGAGGCCGCCGCCGACCCGGCCCTGGAAAGCATCCTCAACGCCGACAGCATGGCCCGCGTGGCCCAGCTGGTGGGGACCGAGCTGCAGCGGGTGCAGGCGGCCTACAGCGAGCCGATCCGGCGGGCCGGCGCAACCGCGGACGCCTCCCTGCTGCTGGCCGGCCAGCGCAGGGGTGGCCAGCCACGGCTGTTCCTGATCTATTCCGCCGGGAACTTCATCGAGGCCACCCGGGACACCCCGTTCTTCCAGATCGGCGAAACCAAGTACGGCAAGCCGATCCTGGACCGGATCATCACCCCAGACACCTCCATCGACCTGGCCCTGAAAACGGTCTGCATCTCCATGGCCTCCACCCTCATGTCCAACCTGTCAGTGGGCATGCCGCTGGACCTGGCGGTGATCCGCAAGGACGCCCTGGCCTTCGCGACCCGGCGCCGCATCGAGCGGGACGATCCGGGCTTCGCGGCCGTCTCCCAGGCCTGGAGCGTGGCGATCCGCAAGGGTGTGGAAGGCCTGCCCAGCCTGATGTAGCGCCCTGGTTGCTCACGGCAGTCGCATTCGCGACTGCCGTGAGCTGGACGAAGCAGCCCAAGGCGACAAAGGTGTTCCACCTTCGCGAAGCATTGGGGGCGACCTGTTCTGGTTAAAGGTCTGGCTTGGCCGTACGATACGTGGAAGACATGGGTTATCCGCCCTTTCACCCGGCGAGGGGGGAGGAACCAGAACCTTGCTCATAAGAGCATCGGACGGTTCGGTTCCTTGAACGGAGCGCCAAAGGCGTGGAGGTCAAGGAACCGAACCAACCTGCGGGCGCCACCTTGGGACCCGAATGGGATACCTGGACGGGCTAGTCCAGCCCCAGCTTCTGCTGCTCGCCGCCCTCGTCGGGACCCGGCTTGCCGGTCTCGGCCTCCACCACCAGGTCCAGTTCCTCTTCGTCGTCCAGGGCCTGGGCGCTCGAATCGATCTTGGCCAGGCCGACCACCCGGTCGCTTTCGGAGGGCAGGTTGAGCAGGCGCACCCCCATGGCGTTGCGGCCGGTCTTGCGCACTTCGTCGATATTGAAGCGGATGACCATGCCCTCCTGGGAGATGAGCAGGCAGCCTTCCCCGGGCTTGACCAGCACGGAGCCCACCACCTTGCCGTTGCGCACGCCGGCCCGGATGTTGATGACGCCGGTGCCGCCCCGGCCCTGGAGCCGGTAGTCCTGGAGCAGGCTGCGCTTGCCGTAGCCCTTTTCGGTGACCGTGAGCAGCATGCCATGGGCGGCGGTGCTCTCGTCCGGCTCCACGCCCTCTTCCAGATCCGGCAGCGGCTCGGCCACTTCCATATCGACGATCTCGTCGCCGTGGCCCAGGCGCATGCCGCGCACGCCGGTGGCGGTGCGGCCCATGGCCCGGATGTCCTCTTCGGGGAAGCGGATCGCCTTGCCCAGGGCGCTGATCAGGACGATCTGCTGGTTGCCGGTGGAGACCCGCACCGACACCAGCCGGTTGCCCTCCTCGATGTTCAGGGCGATCAGGCCGTTGCTGCGGATGTTCGCGTACGAGCTGAGGCTGGTCTTCTTCACGGTGCCGTCGGAGGTGGCGAACACCAGGTGGTACTCCTCCGGGAACTCCCGCAGGGCCATGAGGGTGACCACCTTTTCGTCGTCCTTGAGGGCGATGAGGTTCTTGATGTGCTTGCCCCGGGTGGAGGCGGCCGCCTCGGGAAGATCGTAGACCTTCAGCGCGTAGGCGTAGCCCCGGTCGGTGTAGACCAGCAGGGTGTCGTGGGCCTTGGTCATGAACAGCCGTTCGACGAAATCCTCGTCCTTGGTCTTCATGCCCAGCTTGCCCTTGCCGCCGCGTTTCTGCCGGCGGTAGACCGCCAGGGCGGTGCGCTTGATGTAGCCCGACTTGGACATGGTGACCACCATCTCGTCGTCGGGGACCACGTCCTCCATGCGGATATTGCCGGAGAAGGCCGCGATCTCGGTCATGCGGTCGTTGCCGAACTGCTCGCTCACCGCCAGGAACTCTTCCCGGATCACCGCCATGAGCTTGGCGTCGTCGTTGAGGATGGCCTTGAGGGCGGCGATGGTCCGCTCCAGTTCGGCCAGCTCCTCCAGGATCTTGTCCCGCTCCAGGCCGGTGAGGCGCTGCAGCCGCATGTCCAGGATGGCCTGGGCCTGCTTGTCGGACAGGGCCAGCTCCGGCCGCGCCAGCAGCTCGGCGGCAGTGGCGAAGCGGCCCGCCATGAGGCCTTCCTTGGCCTCGTCGGGGGACTGGGCGGCGCGGATGAGCCGGATGACCGCGTCCAGGAAGTCCAGGGCGATCTTCAGGCCCATAAGGATGTGGTGCCGGTCCTCGGCCTTGCGCAGCTGGAACAGGGTGCGCCGGGTCACCACCTCGCGGCGGAAGCCGATGAACTCCTTGAGGATCTCCCGCAGGGACAGGATCCGCGGCTGGCCGTTGACGATGCACAGCATGGTGATGGGGAAGGAGTTCTGCAGCTGGGTCTGCTGGTAGAGGTTGTTCAGGACGATATCGCTGGACTCGCCCTTCTTCAGCTCAACCACCATGCGGGTGCCTTCCCGGTCGCTTTCGTCCCGGAGATCGGAGATCCCTTCGATCTTCTTCTCGTGCACCAGGTCGGCGATCTTTTCCAGCAGCGTGGCCTTGTTGACCTGGTACGGCAGCTCGGTGAACACCAGCTGTTCCCGGTCACCGGCCCGCTTGATCTGCTCCACGTGCGACTTGGCCCGCACCACGCAGCGGCCACGGCCGGTGCGGTAGGCGTCCAGCACCCCTTCGGTGCCCAGCATCAGGCCGCCGCCCGGGAAATCCGGCCCCTGGACGTGGGCCATGATGCCGTCCAGACCCAGGGTGGGGTCGTCGATGAGGGCGATGAGCGCGCCGCAGCACTCGCGCAGGTTGTGCGGCGGGATGCTGGTGGCCATGCCCACCGCGATGCCCTGGCTGCCGTTCACCAGCAGGTTGGGGAAGCGGGTGGGGAGCACCAGCGGCTCCTCCATGGTGTCGTCGTAGTTGGGACCCCAGTCCACGGTGTCCTGTTCCAGATCGGCCATCATCTCGCTGGCCAGCCGGGACAGCCGGGCCTCGGTGTAGCGCATGGCCGCCGGGCTGTCGCCATCGATGGATCCGAAGTTGCCCTGCCCGTCCACCAGCACGTGCCGCATGCTGAAGGGCTGGGCCATGCGCACCAGGGTGTCGTAGATGGCCGAATCGCCGTGCGGGTGGTACTTGCCCATGACGTCGCCCACGGTGCGGGCGGACTTCTTGTAGGCGCGGTTCCACTCGTTGCCGCTTTCCTTCATGGCGTACAGCACCCGCCGGTGCACCGGCTTGAGGCCGTCGTGCACACTCGGCAGGGCGCGGCCGACAATGACGCTCATCGCGTAGTCCAGGTAGGACTTGCGCATTTCCTTTTCGATCTCGATGGGCTCGACGCGTTCGTTCTCGTTCATTCTGCTTCCAATGGTTCCACGTGGAACAATGCGGCCGACAAGACGGCCGAGTCCGGTTCAGGCTTAAACATCCAGGTTCTCGGCCAGCAGGGCGTTGTCCTCGATGAAGCGGCGCCGGGGCTCCACGGCGTCGCCCATGAGGATGGTGAAGATCTCGTCGGCCTCCACCGCGTCGTCCACCTGCACCTGCAGCAGGGTGCGCCGGGTCGGATCCATGGTGGTCTCCCACAGCTGCTCGGGGTTCATCTCGCCCAGCCCCTTGTAGCGCTGCACGGCCACCCCCCGCTTGCCCTCCTCCAGGACCATGACCAGCATGTCCTCGGCGGTATCGAAGGTCAGCTCCTTGGCCTGGCGGCCCAGGCTGCTTTCGGCCTCCTCGGCCTCCCCGGCAGCGGCCGGCGCGACCGGAGCGGTGCCCGTGCGGCGCAGCCGCAGCTGGCCCCCGCCGAAGCCGGCCAGGTCGTGGCGCAGGGCCATGAGCCGGCGGAACTCGCCCCAGTGCGACACCTGGTCGTCGATCCAGAGGGTGATGGGCCGGGACAGGTGCATGCGGGTGAGCTTCAGCCGGTGCACGGCGGGGATGGTTTCGCCGTCCACCTCCATGGCCTCGGTGGAATCCAGCTCGCATTCGCCCATGCCCTGGGCCACCAGGGCTGCCATGAACGCGGCCACGGCCTCGCCGTCGTGGAAGCGGCCTTCCTCCAGCAGCCCTTCGTCCAGCATGGCGTCCACCAGCGGCCGGGCGTAGCCGCGACGCTCCAGCTTGGCGTACAGGGACTTGACCTCGCCCCACTTCTTCATTTCCCGGACCAGGGTGGGTCCCTGGTGCTCGCCGCCGCCGGGGAGGGTGAGGGTCCAGCCGTCCAGGGCCTTGTTGAACAGGTACTCCTCCAGGGCCCGCTCATCCTTGAGGTAGCGTTCCTGCTTGCCCTTCTTGACCTTGAACAACGGCGGCTGGGCGATGTACAGATGCCCGCGCAGCACCAGCTCCGGCATCTGCCGGTAGAAGAAGGTCAGCAGCAGCGTGCGGATGTGCGAACCGTCCACGTCGGCATCGGTCATGAGCACGATCTTGTGGTAGCGGAGGTTCTCCACCTTGAAGTCCTCGGCGCCGATGCCGGTGCCCAGGGCCTGGATCAGGATGCGCAGCTCGTTGTAGGCCAGGATCTTGTCGAACCTGGCCTTTTCCACGTTCAGCACCTTGCCCTTGAGCGGCAGGATGGCCTGGGTGCGCCGCTCCCGGCCCTGCTTGGCCGAGCCGCCGGCGGAATCACCCTCCACCAGGAAGATCTCCGATACGGCCGGGTCCTTCTCCTGACAGTCGGCCAGCTTGCCGGGCAGACCGGCGCTATCCAGGGTGCCCTTGCGCCGGGTCAGCTCGCGCGCCTTGCGCGCCGCCTCCCGGGCCCGGGCCGCCTCGATGGCCTTTTCCAGGATGGCCTTGGCCTCCCGGGGGTTCTCTTCGAAGAAGCTGGTGAGCCGATCATAGACGATGGTCTGCACGATGCCCTTGACCTCGCTGGAGACCAGCTTGTCCTTGGTCTGGCTGCTGAACTTAGGGTCCGGCACCTTGGCCGAGATCACCGCCGTGAGGCCTTCCCGCACATCCTCGCCGGAGAGCGCCACCTTGGCCGACTTGAGCAGGTTGTTCTTTTCCGCATAAGTATTGATAACACGGGTCATGGCGGCCCGAAAGCCTTCCAGATGGGCGCCACCGTCCCGGTTGCGGATGTTGTTGGTGAAGCAGTAGAGCGTTTCCTGGTAGGTGTCGTTCCACTGCAGGCTCACCTCGACGGTGATGTCGTTCTTGGTGTCCTCGATGTGGATGGGCGGCTTGTGCAGGGGCGTCTTGGTCCGGTTCAGGTGCTCCACGAAGGCGTCGATGCCGCCGGCGTTGAAGAAGTCGTGGTGCTCGCCGTTGCGCTCATCGGTGATGCGGATGTGCACCCCCTTGTTCAGGTAGCTCAGCTCCCGCAGCCGCTGGCTCAGCACCTCGAACGAGAAATCCAGCTTGTAGTGGAAGATCTCCGCGTCCGGCTTGAAGCGCACCCGGGTGCCGCGGCGGGTGGTGGGTCCCACCAGCCCCAGGGGCGCGTCCGCGTGGCCCCGGGTGAAGGTCATGGCGTGCTCCTTGCCGTCCCGCCAGATGGTCAGCCACAGCCGCTCGGACAGGGCGTTCACGCAGGACACGCCGACGCCGTGCAGGCCGCCGGAGATCTTGTAGGAGTTGTCATCGAACTTGCCGCCCGCATGCAGCACCGTCATGATCACTTCGGCCGCGGAGCGGTTCTCTTCCTTGTGCAGATCGGTGGGGATGCCGCGGCCGTTGTCCTCCACCGAGCAGCTGCCGTCGTCGTGGATGAACACATCCACCCGGGTGCAGTAGCCGGCCAGGGCTTCGTCCACGGCGTTGTCCACCACCTCGTAGACCATCTGGTGCAGTCCGCTGCCATCGTCGGTGTCGCCGATGTACATGCCCGGTCGCTTGCGTACGGCTTCCAGGTCACGGAGTACGGTGATGTTGTCGGCGGTGTAGGTGGGTTCGGTCGGCTGCAGTGGCTTGGGGGTAACGTCTGGGGTCATCAATACTCGCTTTTCTGGGTGGGGCTCAGCTGGGGTTGGCGAACTTCACGGGCATGAGAATGTAGCGGAAGCTCATGTCCTCGATGCTGGGGGACATGAAGATGCCCTGGCCCACATCGTCCTTGAACTGGTAGACCACCTCTTCGCCGGGAATCCGCTCCAGCAGTTCGGTCAGGTAGTCGATGTTGAAGGCCAGTTCCAGGGGCTGTTCCTCCCCGGAAAAGCCCAGGGTGCCCTGGTTCACGCCCTCGTCCGGGTGCTGGAAGAACACCCGCAGGTTGGGGAATTCAAAGAACAGGCGCACGTTCTTGTTGTAGTCGTCCTTCTTCAGCCCCACCACCCGCAGGGTCTTGAGGAAGTCCTCCCGGTCGACGATGACCTTCTTGGGCAGCTCCGAAGGCAGCACCTTTTCGTAGGCCGGGTAGTTCCCGGTCACCCGACGGGTGGAGAACTTGAGGCCGGGCTGGTCCATGAACAGGCTGCGCTCGTCCCAGGTGAGGGTCATCTGGCCGTCGTCGCTCAGGGAGGTTGGCAGCAGGTCCAGGGCGCGGCGCGGCACGATCAGCCGGGCATCGGTCTCCAGGCCGGTCTCGCAGGGCACTTCCACCACCGCCAGGCGGAACCCGTCCGTGGACACCACCCGGATGAAATGCTTGCCCAGGTGCAGCAGAACCCCGGACAGCGCCGGCTTGGTGGCGTCCTTGCTCACCGAGATCGAGCCCAGGGTGATGGCCTTGCGGAAGGCCTGGGCCGGGACGGTGACGCTGGGCAGGCCGGGTTCCGGCTTGGGCAGTTCCGGGAAGCCTTCGCCGGGCTGGATGTTGTGTTCCGAATTGAAGCCCTTGGCCCGCAGCCAGAGCCGGTTGCCGTTCTCCGGCCACTCCAGGGTCAGCATGCCGTCGGGGTACACCCGGACGGTCTCCACGAACTTCTTGCCCGGGATCGCCACCACGCGCGTGCCCTGGCCCTCCACCGGCACCACCGCCTCGAAGGCCAGCTCCATGTCGGTCGCCTTGAGGGTCATTTCGTGATCCGCCACTTCCACCAGGATGTGCTGGAGGATGGGCAGAGTCACCCGCCGCTCCAGGGCATGCTTCAGTATCCCCAAGGTCTTATCAAGCCGTTCTTTGGAAACCTGTACTTGAAAGTTCATGAATCACCCTGATTATGCTGAGTGGGGGAGCAATCCAGCGGATTTCGAATCAAACCCTTAGTGTAGCTGCAAACCCCGTATCTGGGCAGATGGGGTGTGTGAGCGGCAGGCAGGAGAAAAGCCGGACGCGGGGCCCGAGGGTCCGGATCCGGGCCGGAGGGTTTTCCGCAGAAATCCTGCGGAAAAAGCACCTCGAATTCAGATTAACTTTTCAACATCCAAGATTTCCAATATTTAAAAAATCAAGGCCTGTGCAAAAACCGGTGGAGATCGCCTTTCTCCGAATCCCCAGAAGCCTGTTCTGCCTCGCGCTCCGGTGGCCCTGGCCCTGCCCTGCCCCCGGCAAGGGTGCTCCGTGCCGGACCCCAGTGGCATCGGAACGCCTCCCGGCTTGGTAGCCCAGGCGAAACCCGCATCCGGCAGAAGGGATCAGTACCTATTACTTTGAATGTGTAAATCATGCTTATGCTGTTGAGGGCGCCCGGAAGCGGTGCATTTCCCGGAAAATGCGCGTGGTACTTGATGGAACGCTCCGGAACCGGCTGTGCGGTGGCGACCGTCGGGAGGGTGGAACGGCGGATTGCGCCCGGGGGGAGCACCGCTCGACCACGAAATGCACAAGCTGTCGGCCGGAGTGCGGCGGATTCCCACCGGAAGTACGGTAACGACCGCGTTATCTATGCTTCCATTGGAGGTTCCGGTGCATATCCCGGCGCATCAGCCCGATTGGGCCGGCGATTTCGCCGGGTGGGACCGCTGCCGTGGACCGCTGGCATGCGGCCGAGCTGACGTGAATCCCTCTACGATGGTCCGTGGCTTCACGCCCATCCGGCGCCCGGGTGGCTTTTCCACTCAGGTCCCGGCAACCCAGCAAGCAGTACAGGATGACTGGTACATGAGAAGGTACTTTCATCACTGCTTATGCTGGTGGCGGCCGGAGGCTGCGGATAACCCGGAATCTCCCTGATGGCACAAGCGATCCGCCTGCTGGGCGACTGTGTGCTGGCGGCTGGGAAGCCGGGCCGGTACGCGGGAAACCCCGGCATCCCATGGGGGATGCCGGGGTTTCCCACCGCGGTTTCGCCCGGCTGCGGGCCGGTTCCCACACTCGTGGGATAAGTCTAGTATTTCTACTGGATGCTATTGAGCAGGGAGTGGACGATCTTGTGGAAATCCCCGTCCTTCTGCATGCGGTTCTTCACCGAGTTGATGGCGTTCATGACCGTGCTGTGGTGCATGTCGTTGAAACTGTGGCCGATCTCGGTGAACGAGGAGGCGGTGAGCTCGCGGGTGAGGAACATGGCCACCTGGCGCGGCAGCAGGATGGCCTGCTGCCGGGACTTCTTCTTCATGAGATCGCTGAAGGAGATGTTGTAGGTCTCGGCGGTCATGCGGCAGATGCGCTCCATGGAGATGGACGCACTGGCCTCGGTGCCGGTGAGGCCCTGGAAGGCCAACTGGGCCACCTCCAGGCTGGGCGATACGCCCAGGAAGCTGCTTTGGAACACCACCCGGGTGAGCAGGCCCTCCAGGTCGCGGACGCTGCCCTTGGCCTTGTGTGCGATGAAGTTGATGACGTCCTCGGGCACCTCGGGCAGATCCCGGAACACTTCGTCTTCCAGTTTCTTGCGCAGGATGGCCACCCGGGTCTCGAAGTCGGGCGGCTGGATGTCCGCCGTCAGTCCCCACTTGCACCGGGTGATGAGACGGTCGTGCAACCCTTCCAGCTTCTGGGGCGGCTTGTCCGAGGTGATGACGATCTGCTTACCGTACTGAAGGAGGTATTCGAGGATGTAGAAGATCTCCTCCTGGGTGCGCTCCATCTTGCCCAGGGTCTGCACATCATCCAGGAGCAGGACATCGTTCTGCTGGTACTTCTTGCGCATGGGCTCGGTGTTCTTGGCCCGGATGGCGATGGTCAGTTCGTTGAAGAAGTTGTCGACCTTCAGGTAGGCGACCCGCAGGGCCGGGTTCTTCGCCAGCAGCCCCTTGCCGATGCCGATCATCAGGTGGGTCTTGCCCAGTCCGGAACCGCCGTACACGAACAGGGGGTTCATGTTCAGGGACGAGTTGGGCTTGCCGTGGCTGTCCACCACCGCGTTGGCGGCGGCGAAGGCGAGCTGGCTGCTGGGTCCCACCACAAAGCGATCCAGGGTGTAGCGGTGGAAGCCCTGGGGAAAGGGCGAGTGCACCGGCGCCTCGACCACCGCGGCGGTGGTGGCGGTTGCGGCTGGTTTGGCGGCTGGCTTGGCCTTGGCATCCCCGGCCACCATGAACGCCAGGCGCAGATCGGCCAGATCGGACTGCACCAGGACATCATGGAATTCCTCGGCCAGCTGCTGCTCGATCCAGACCCGGGCGGACGGGGATGGGACCTGGATCAGCAGGGTGGTGCCATCGAAGGTGATGGCCGAGCAGGGCTCGATCCAGTCCGAAAAGGTCCGTTCCGGCAGGCGCTGGGCCAGTCCTTTGCGCAGGGTGTCCCAGAGGGCT
>Ga0224528_1002068_pt1 | contig 11967 bp, 14 predicted proteins | sample CBST25metaG_2_FD_179888 | JGI IMG/M metagenome (GOLD analysis project Ga0224528, IMG submission 179888) | Peat soil microbial communities from Stordalen Mire, Sweden - C.B.S.T25 | ecosystem: Environmental > Terrestrial > Soil > Wetlands > Peat | place: Sweden: Norrbotten County, Stordalen Mire...
AGCGGTTTGCAGGAGAGGTATTCGAACTGAGGAGCGCAGGCAGTAATCGCGTGGAGGCTTACTGCAAGCTTTCTTCGCGGTCTCGGGTAAAATGGGCGCCTGTTCCTACTGTTTTAGACTATTTCCAGAACCCAACCGGCGCGGAACAGCTTCAGCAGGTTGCTGACCGCGCACACCAGTCTCCACTCGCGGCTGACATTCTGTTTGCCACGCAAACTGAAACGGCGGAAGCCGCGTCGTTCCTTGATCTGTCCGAAGACCGGCTCGACGATTGCCTTGCGCATCTTGTACACGGCGCGTCCAGCCGTGGTTCGCAACTTCGAGCGCATCGCCTCTTTCGGCGACGCATCGGGAGGCGGCGGATCGCCGATTGTCTCCGCCACGCCACGATGCTTGTCGCGACCCGTCGCTACGTATAGGTCTCCGATGAACAAGTCCACATCTCCCACGCTGAGAAACGTCGGTGGGAGGCCGGAAAGGGACTCCGCTCTTCCTGGCGAAGCATAGACCGGCACGTCCGGGGCGGTCACCGTTTTGCCCAGCACGGCGTCCCAGCAGAAGCGATTACTGGACCGATTCCAAACGAATTCTCTGGAAAACGGCATGGGCGAGGGAGCAGCCGATGTCCCAGTCCTATCATCGAGCATGGGGAACATCAGGAACTGCGCGGAAAGCGGAGCGTCACCACGATCGCGCGCCTGCAGACTTATCCCTGCACACAGGGCTCCCCCACCACTCTCCCCAGCAACGGCAATGCGGTCGCGCGGTATGTGCAGAGTAGCGGCTTGTTTGTGCATCCACTGGAGCGCCTCATAGCAATCTTCTAAGCCTGCCGGATAGGGCGCCTCCGGCGCGAGACGGTAGGCAACGGCAACAACGACGCAACCCGCCTGCCGCGCAAGATGACGGTTCGGTGCGTCGTTCATCTCTGGGGTTCCCATGACCATGCCCCCACCATGAATCCAGAGCAGACCTCCGGTGGGTGTCGTGAGCTTGGGGATGTACACGAGGATGCGTATACGCCGGCCATCGCTTGTTTCAACCAGACGCTCCTCGCAGGTGACCTCCTCCGCTGCCGGTGCCGTCAGCTTCCAGTTGCTGAGCGCTTCTCGCATGGTTGGAAGAGTGCCTGCGGAGGTTTCGAGGTCAGGCGTCTGCTTCAGAATGCCCAATAATTGCCGATCAATCAGGCGTTCGGTTTGCAAAGTAAGTTCATCCTTATTAGCGAAAAGTTCGGACCACGTGTTATTGGAGCGATCGCTCTCGATATGATGAACGTATCGAATTGGATTCAGGATTTAGCATCCTTTTTTGGTGCGGTCGCTCTAATAATCGGGAGAGGCCTAGTGGCAACGCGAGGAAGACCGAGAGCTTTTGATGAATCGACCGCGCTGGACAAAGCAATGCGATTGTTTTGGGAGCGTGGCTATGAAGCTGCTGGAGTAGATGACCTGGCAAGCACCATGGGTATCAGCATGTCTACCCTCTACTCCACGTTTGGGGGTAAGGAGAAATTGTTTCTATCTGCCCTGAATAAGTACGAGGCAGAGAAACGCAGCTATGCGAGCGACATTCTTGATCGCATCCAACCAGCCGCCATTGCCTTTCATGAACTCTTGGAAGCGGCCGCCCACCAGCTCACCCGTAAGGACCAGCCCCTTGGCTGCATGCTGACGCTCGCTCTCCACAACTGCTCGCCGGAGCTGGAACCGTTGCGAGACCACCTCAACACACGGCGTACCGCTGTAGTGGATGCGTTTGAGTTGCGGTTGAAAGCAGCTCAAAGATCTCATGAGCTCAGCGCGAAAACAGATATACACGGACTTGCCTGTTTCCTGACGAACACACTGCAAGGGATGTCGCTTCAGGCTCGTGCCGGAGCGACGCGCAAAGACTTGATTAGGATCTCCCGATGGGCGATGCGGGCGTGGCCTGCAAACCCGGAACAAGCGTGAGCTGGCGCAAATCCGAATGCTAGGTGAATCCTCGGATGCACTTCTCATCAGGAGCGATCCTGCACGGTTCAGGAGAGCGCGGGATAGCTCGTGTAGCCAGCAGCTTCCCCTCCGTAGAAAGTCGTTGGGTCCGGTTCATTCAGAGCGGCTCCGACTTGCAACCGTCTTGGTAGATCTGGGTTGGCTAGGAAAGCGCGCCCGTATGCGACTGCGTCGGCACGCCCGGTCCGTAACGCTTGCTCTCCCTTGGGCCCGTCATATCCGCCATTCACGACGTAGAGACCTTTCCAAAGTGTTCTCAGGTGAGCCGACAAGGCGAGATCCTCCTCGCCGTTTCCTTTGCTGTCCTGTGACCTTTCAACAACGTGGAGATACCCGAGCCAAAAGTCGTTGAGTCTTGCAACCGTGACGGAGAAGGTATCGAGGGGGCTATCGTCCCTCATATCGTTAAAATCAACAGTCGGAGAGATTCGCACACCTACCTGTTTACTATCCCAGGCTTCCAGAACCTGTTCGACTGTTTCCGTGAGAAAGCGCACTCGATTCGACGCAACACCTCCGTATTCATCGGTTCTCTGATTCGTTCCTGTTCGGAGAAATTGATCGATCAAGTATCCATTCGCCGCATGAATCTCGACCCCGTCGAATCCAGCTTCCTTTGCGTTGCCAGCTGCCCGCCGATAGTCGGCCAAGGTCTCTTTGATCCCGCTAGCCGTTAAGGCAACCGGTTCCGAAACTTGTGCAAAACCAGTGGCAATGAACGTCTGACTGTTGGCTCGGATTGCCGATGGAGCCATGGGGTGCGCGTTGTTTGGCAACAAGGACGAATGAGAGATTCGTCCGACATGCCACAACTGAAGAAAGATTCGTCCTCCACTCTTATGAACGGATTCGACGATTCGGCTCCACGCTCGCACCTGTTCGGCGGAATGAATCCCTGGAGTATTGATGTAGCCTTTGCCCATGGGCGAGATTTGCGTTGCCTCGGTTACGATGAGTCCCGCCGAAGCGCGTTGTGAGTAATACGTCGCCGCGAGTTCGCTCGGCACGCCATCTGCGTCTGCGCGGTTGCGCGTAAGGGGTGCCATAAAGACACGATTTGCCAGGACCAAAGATCCAAGCTGAACCGATTCGAAGAGATTCGGCATTTTTGTGCTCCTGCTGGTCAACGACGTAGTGGGCTGCTGGTGATAAGTCCAACCTCGAAGGCGCTCGCTGTTTTCGCGTGCTGCCACCTGTGATGCCTAAAGTACTCGGTTTCTACGCCGCAGCCAACGCGGCGTAGGAACCGCTACTCAACGAATCGCCGTTACTTTCGTGGTTGCGCGGCTAGCCTGTTTGATCACATCGACCACGACGTCCGGAAAAGTGACAGGGATGGCGTGCGAAGACTTTAGCTCAATGACGGTAGAATGGGCACGATCAGCTTCGAACTTAAATTCTTCCTGGGGAATGACTGGATCCAGCAGGGGCCTGATCTGCCAGCTCGGCTTGCTTGTCCATGCAGCCGATGTCAATGGGTCGCTGAGGGCTGCCGCCTCGATGGGGCGTTGAGTGGCGATCATCAGGGCGAGCACGCTCTCCGGCACGTCGGCGGCAAGGAGGTAGCCGTACTTGTCGGCCTTGACGAGGATATTCGTGCCGGTGGTTCCGTCGGGCAAGGTGTATGGGATCAGATCAGCGGACGACGCGAAATCGCCGCCGGGAAACCGATAGAGACAATCGTTTGTAGATTCCCCTGCCGCGGGCATAGGGGAGCCCGCGTAGATAAGGCCCTTCACCTTGGGGTCGTCCCCGGCCTGGGTGATGACGGCCCCACCGTAGGCGTGAGAAACGAGGAGCACGGGCCCATCGATTGTATCCAGCAAACTACGCAAGTAGGCAACGTCGTTGGCCAAGCCCCGCAAGGGATTGGAGAAGACCTTGACCGGATAGCCGTCGAGCTGGAGCCCCTGGATCACTCCATGAGTCCAGAGCGACGAGTCTTCGACGGCCCCGTGCACAAGCACGATAGTAGGCTTAGATGATTCGCTACTGCCCGAGGTAGGAAAGTCGTTATCTTCGATTTGTCTTTGAGTGTTCATGATGAGTTGTTCTCCGTTGTATTTGATCCGTTGCGGTTTGCCTGCTGCAGGTAGGTGCGAAAGCCCTCCTACCCGTTGGTTTTCGTTTCGGCCACGATTGCGTTTGCTGCCGCGCGCCAATGCGCTCGGAAGTCGAATCAATCCTGGTCGTGGATCGTTTGGGCGTATGTCTTGCCGTATGGGTAGAACAGTTCCTTGCGGCCTTCCTGCCACGCACGTTTCATTTCGTGCGTCGTAATATCCCAATCCGGCCTGCATTTCTTCGTGACAGCGCGCAAATCCTGACGCAAGTCTCCATGGTCGGCCTTCCAAAGAACCAGTACCCGCAGTAGATCTTGTGGAGGATGAGATCCGGCTCAAGAACAACAACGTGAGGGATCATTGGATTGTGCAAAGGGTCCGTATATTCGGCTATGTCAAGATCCTTTTGGACCACACGGCCCGCGTCGGATAGAAAGGTCCAGTGTGCGCCGACTCCGCTACGGTATTCGTTCGTCTCAGTGAGGCTATCCGTGCTGATGGTGACAAGTTGGCAATAGCCTACTTCCATTTCACGATGTAGCTGGATAAGTCCTTCACTCTGGCGGCGATCCTTTGGGCAGTAGCCACCGCGACTCAGCACGACGATCATGGGGGCCGCGCCTTGAATCGCGGACAATTTCCGCCGTGTCGCGGTGTGGTCGGTTAGCTCGTAATCGGGAAAACGGGATCCAGGTACGATGTCGTTTCGCATGTTCTTGAAGATTCCCTTTCACTCGGTTGCAGACCACTATGTAGCGTGATCCTGGTTTGTGAACGGTTTCACGTTCATATCTCTGCCCTCTCAGCCTTCTGTCCTTACCTTATTTCTTCCAAGACCTGGACTTGACCAAAATCCAAAAGATCATCAAATGTGAAACAAGTACCGCGGGGGCGTAAAACGTATAGACATACCAAAAGCTATCCAGGTTGAAGCTCGGGACGTTCAACTGCAGAAGGCCCCGCACCCCGTTTAACAGATCCACGAATCCCCACGTGTTGAACACCCACACCAGAGGAAGTGCAACTCATTATCCGGCTCCCTTTCATAGAGCTAACGGACAGACGCGTCTGCCTGTTGAATTGTGAGTGATTGGCAGATCACGGGGGACGTTGTGCATCTTCTCTCTCGATGGTCTTCATTAAAGGACTTGGGCAGCGTTCGTCCGAAACCGCGGATGGAGGCAAGAGCCTATCGAGACTCGTGATCCAATGGCATTTGTCTCACAACGAAGCGCCGCCCCAAGGCCCTACTTCTGGGCGACTATCTGAAGCTTAGAAACCTTAGGAGCCGGGGAAAACAACTCATCCGCCTTCTCCACGAGCTCCTGTCCAGCCTTGCCATTCAAATGAGTTTCGCGAGCAGCTTCGTCATTGAAGGTGTCGAAGACTCTATATACTCCAGGCTCACCTTCGACTTTTGCCGCGTGCCACGACAGCGTTCCAGGCTCTCCTCTTACAACCGTGGCCTCCTTCTCCAGAAACGCCTCAACTTCCGTTTCTTTTCCTGGTTTAGCATTCAACTCAACAAGTAACGCGAACTTAGCCATATGGACATATCCCTTTCATGAATCTGATTACAGGACAGACGTGTCTGTCCCTTATCTGATGCATAGACAGACACGTCTGTCGCCTGTCAAAATGGATTCGATGAAAATACAAAGAAAATCCGATCCGCGGGAGAGAATTCTGAAGGTCGCCGACCGACTCTTCTACACAGACGGGGTCCGCGCAACCGGCACCGAGAAGATCATGTCCATCGCCGAGGTCGCAAAGGCAACCTTCTATCGACATTTCGAAAGCAAAGATGCACTCGTGCTCGCGTATCTCGAAAACCGCGATCGAGCTCTTTGGGACTATCTCTCTCATCCCGCTCCCCCAGAGGATCTGCGTGAGGCTCTGACCAAATTCGAACAAATGGCGAACTGGCCCGAAATCATCGGCTGCCCTTTCCTTCGTATCGCATCCGAATACCCGGATACTGCCCACCCGTACCACCGCCTGGCGATCGAACACCAAAACAAGATTCTTGACTATCTAACCGATCTGCTAAAGCCGTTCGCAATCGACAAAAGGGCGGCGGCGGCGATACTTAGCGTCATCGATGGCGCCTTCTCCATACGAATGCTCTATGGGAATACGAAGGTGATTCCGATTCTCTCGCCCGCCGAGGCAGTACTCAAGAGCTTTCAGAGCGCGCGAGCTCAACGCCGCAGATGATTGGCTGTCATTTTGAAGCCTCATCCCATCACAGCGACTGGGTCTCCAACCCGGACCAAACCCGGCGAGATAACGGAGCAATCCAGTGCCATCACGCCCCCCAGTTCCCGGACAATACTCTTGAGGACGGCAAAATCCTGCACGAGTGTGTCCGGGTCGTAGGTCGTCATCACGCAGCGGCCGCGAAGCTGCGCGACATGAACAACGGCTTCGCCAATTCGCAGTCGGCGATCCGGCCAGTTCCGCTCGTCGAGTCCTTCGACTCCGCCTACCACCACATTTGGGCGCAGACGCCGATGATCGAAACCCATATGTTTGATTGCTCCATCGGTTGCCACCAGGAGTGGGAGCACGTCGAATCGCTCGACGCCCTCGGAATAAATGAGCTCGACGTCGGGGCCAGCAGCTCCCCTCACTAGTGCCCGCGCTTCAGACGAGTCCCACGGGTATCCATTGATTTTGGGGAGGCTATCCTCCCCGATTGTCCCCTTCAATCCGAGCAGTTTGTGATGGGTACGGGATGTGACGATCCGACCGTTGCGATTTATCACCAGTACCTCGCGATCATCGGCAACGCCCAACTCGGTGATCTCGATATGATCCACGCTCTTGCCGGCCATGGACTTGACTGGGTAACGCCACAACTCTTGCACGTACATAGAAACGGTCTCCGGGGCTCGCATTCGGAGCGCGCTCAAACGGCGCGGCTGAGAAAATCTAACCGGAAAAAATGCACCTGCGCAAAGTAAGGCAGGCCCACGCTACGCAGCGCTTACGCCACGTAGTACCCGATCTTTCTAACCGCCAACCGATTAGCCCCGAATTCGCCGCTCTGACTCGGCGATTGGTGCATCGTTGATACTGGCCAGGCGTTTGCACATCAGCCCATCCTCGTCGAACTCCCATAATTCATTTCCATAAGAGCGGAACCACTGCCCGGTTGCATCGTGCGACTCGTATTCGAAGCTCACGGCGATTCGATTGTCGCGAAAACCCCAGAGAGTCTTCTTCAACCGATAGTCGAGTTCCTTCTGCCATTTGCGCCGGAGGAGCTCCTTGATTTCCTCTCGTCCACACACGAATTCAGTCCGGTTTCGCCACTCCGAGTCTTGCGAGTACGCCATTACGATGCGCTCGGGGTCGCATGTGTTCCAAGCGTCTTCTGCGGCCTGCACTTTAAGCAGCGCAGTCTCTCGTGTAAATGGAGGTTTGATCGTTGGCTTATTAAGTATGTCTGTTGTATTCACAGTCAACTCCTTCGCTACCGCGGCCGGAATGTCTTTGTTCACTCCGCCCGCGCCGGGTCTCGCTATCACTACGCCGCAAGGGTTCCGAGCTTTTCATTTTTATTGAAGAACCTGTGCATGTTGGCGGCGATGTAGTCCCGGCAATCCTCGACCGCAAAGTGCCCTGCACTGAGACGATGAATCTCGGCGTTTGGCAGATCCTGAAGGAAGGCATCCCCTCCTTCAGGTGTGAAAAAGATGTCGCCTTGTGCCCAGAAGATTAGGGTTTTGGGCTGTCGCTCCTTCAAGAACGCCTGCCATTTTGGATACAACTCGACATTGGTGCGATAGTCGTAGAAAAGGTCCATCTGGACACGCCGGGCGTGCGGACGCCAGAGAAATGAGAAGTCCGAATTCCAGTTATCCGGGCTGATAAGTTCGGGGATCTCGGAGCCGTGAAGATACACGGCCTTCACCGTTTCCAATTCCAGCAGACCAGCCACGCCTTCTTCGGATGCCGCCGTACGATCCAGCCACAATGCTCCCCGTAACCCCGCCCATGCAGCCGTGAAGCCAATCTCATAGGCGTTTGTGTTTTGGATGACTAGCCAATCGAGCGCCTCCGGGTTGCGCGTCACAATCCGGAATCCGACGGGCCCACCGTAGTCCTGAACGAACAAGCCGTAGTGCTTGAACCCATTTTCTGCTAGGAACTGTTCGATGACCTCGGAGAGTTTATCGAACGTGTAGGAGAAACCTGCAGGGTCTGGCATGTCGCTGTTGCCAAAACCAGGGTAGTCGGGGGCAATCACATGAAATCGATCGGCCAGCGCAGGAATCAAGTTGCGATATTGGTGCGAAGAGGAGGGAAACCCATGCAGTAGGACCAGCTTCGGACTGGATGGATTTCCCGCTTCCCGATAGGCTATTTTGAGATTGTCTACCATGGTTGTCTTGTAGGCCACAGCGCCCGTGGTCAAGGTCGGAATGTAGTTCGTCTTCATCTCATGCCTCCATTAGATAATGAGACGGCCCCTCACTCGGTTAGACGGCCGTCTGGTTCAGCTCAACGTGAACGCGGGGAAAGTCGACCTCGGTTTGTGCGACGTGATTGAAGTAGTTCGTGAAGATGTTGATGGCCACGTTCAAGACAATCTCAACGATTTCACCATCGGTGTAGCCCGCAGCTCGAACTGCCGCGAGTGACGTGTCTGGCAGTTCGCCACGGCGCACGACAATTTCTTGTGCAAACTTGAGACCTGCTTCACGCTTGCCGTCGGCGGAGTGCGACTCGCGGCTGGCAAATATCTCATCAGTCGTGAGCCCCACCATCTTCCCGATTGCCGAGTGGGCCGAAAGACAGTACTCGCACGAGTTAGCTTGAGCCACAGCGAGCGCAACCTGCTCTCGAAACTTGTCATCTAATAAACCCGAGCCCAGGGTTTTGCCGAGGGTCAGGTAGCCTTCAAGTGCTGTTGGTGATGAGGCAAGTGTCTTCATGAGGTTTGGGGTCATTCCCAGAGCGCTCTGAACGCCATTCAAGAGCTGCTTCACTTTTCCGGTTGATTCGGCGGGGTCGATTGCGGTGATACGTTGCATGCTATTGGTCCTCTTTTCCCCTGCTGTGTACGCCCGTAACAAGTGCAGTTCAGAGTCCAGACCCCGGCCCCCACAAGTTGTTGAACGCAATCGGAAACGTCGACTGCAAATCTCGGGTGATTTAACAAAAGACGAGATTTCACAAACGCTTCATGAGATATCACCGGTGCCTTCGATATGGATCTAGCCAGCCTTCCGCAAATTATTCTCGCCATCGCCGAGAAGCGATCATTAAGCAAAGTCATGGAGTCCATTGTGGGAGAGGTCGCCCGTCAACCTAATGTCGCGCTCGCCCGCGTGTGGCTCTGCGAGAGCAGTACGAGTTGCCCGGTCTGCACTGGAAAACACGGTGGTGAAGAGGTTGCGCTACATCTCCACGCTAGTGCGGGGAGTCCTCGCGAGGTGGACGAGGACTGGTCTCTCCTAAACGGAAAGTTCCACCAGATTCCGCTCAGTAGCGATTTGGAAATCGCACAGGTGGCGCGCTCTGGAAATGGGCTGCGTGTTGGTGCACCGAATGGCGACGCGTTGATGAAGTGGGACATGGAATGGGTAGGACGGGAAGCGCTGCAAGGGCTCTGTGTGCGTCCTCTCATTTCCAAGGGCGAGGTGCTCGGCGTGCTGGGTGTCTTCCGAAGAAACCCAGCGGACGATGTTTGCTGGAAGTGGCTTGGCGTCCTGGCAGACACCGCTGCGGTGGCAATCTCAAACGCGAGGGCAAACGAGCAGGCTGATTCGCTACGCCGCGAGCTGGAACGCGAGCGTGATTACCTGCGGGAAGAGGTCATCGAAGTCGGAGCATTCGGAGAGATACTCGGAAAGAGTCCAGCACTGGAGCGCGTGCTAAGAGAGGTCGAGTTGGTCGCCTCTACCGATGCAAATGTCTTGATCCTCGGCGAGAGTGGTAGCGGAAAGGAATTGATCGCCAGGGCTATCCATCCAGCGGAGTACAAGAGCCAAGAAGCCCCTGGTGCGTGTGAACTGCGCCTCTATTCCCAGAGAGCTCTTTGAGAGTGAATTCTTTGGGCACGCGCGAGGTTCATTTACTGGCGCAGTACGTGACCGCGTCGGCCGTTTTCAACTGGCCGATGGCGGCACACTATTCCTGGACGAAGTTGGAGAGATTCCTTTTGAGTTGCAGTCTAAATTGCTGCGTGTGCTGCAGCAGGGCGAGTTCGAACGAGTGGGTGAAGACATCACCCGGAAAGCCGACGTGCGGGTAATCTCGGCAACGAACCGCGATCTTCGAAAGGAAGTGGAGGCCGGCCGCTTTCGACTGGACCTCTTTTACCGCCTCGGAGTGTTTCCCCTGGAATGCCCCGCGCTTCGTAATCGCAGGGAGGACACTCCGGATCTGGCAGCGCACTTCGTCCGATTGGCGTGCGCCCGATTCCATCTGCTTGAGCCGCGATTGCCCCAACGCGAGATTGAGGCGGCACAACGATACGATTGGCCCGGCAATGTGCGTGAACTGCAGAACGTAATTGAGCGAGCGGTGATCCTTTCAAGAGGAGGCGCGCTCAGCCTTGATCTGGGCGGCACCCCTGCCAAGCTTCCCATACCCATTTCGCTTCCCGATCGGGAGCCAGATGAATTGATTACTGCCGAAAAATGGCGAGAACTTGAGCGGGCAAACCTCCTCGCGGCACTGCGGCGCTCTCACAATCGAGTCTCAGGAAAGGGCGGCGCGGCTGAACTCCTCGGCGTGAATCCTGCTACGCTCACCTCTCGGCTAAAAGCACTTGGCATTTTACGGTTACGAGCCTGACTCCCCTCTTCCGGCGAACTTGATCTCCGCGAACAAAGACCGCTTTAATGTCTTGCCTGGTTTTCCTCCTCGTCTTTTCCCTTTCGTCAACACACCTTGTAACTTTCCCGCGAAATCTCAGTCTCACCCGGTAGCACCGCAACGACAGGGTGCAGACAATGTGGATTCCGCACCCTTGGCTTCCTGGTTGGAAAGACCGCTTCAGAAGCAATATGACGGAGCCTCGTCTACGCATGTAACACGCCAGAAATATGGCACCAGCTAATTGCTGTGACATTTCGAGAATTCAGCATGAAATTTCGCGATTTGTTGAATGTCATAACCATGGCAGGCAACGTGTCAGCAGCGTTATGAACAGGTTAAGTCCCAAATGGGACGGACTCCAAACTGCACCAGCAGATGTGATGGTGATCCACGAACGAAGGATGATGCCCGACCAGTTCTGGCCACAGCGATCAATACCAACTCGCCGGCTGCAGGCATGAACAGTATTGCTGTTCTTACTGCTGCCCTCGTTCCAAGCAAAGCACGGCATTGGAAATTAATAGCATGGCAGCGCTCACACTGATCGGAAGAGAGATAGACAAGGAGATCACAATGAAGAACTCACTCTTAAATATGGTGGCCATCGCCGTTCTGGCAATGCCCGCATCCACTATGGCGCAGAATGCTCCCGACAACATGAAGCACGACGATGCCATGCAGCAGGACTCCATGAAGCATGACGATGGAATGAAACACGATGATGCGATGAAGAAAGACGACGCGGCAACAACGAACAAGAAGCACAAGACCAAAGAAAGCCTCCGACCAAGCCAAAACTGACGACAGCATGAAGCATGACGACATGAGTAAAGAGCAGACTAAGTAGTCGTCTGACCACGACTAGCGCATCTAAGCGGGGGTATCGGGCAGGATTTGTGGCTTCTGCCGTTACTTGATTTTGTCATTCTGGTTTGGGCTCTTCCGTATATTTGGTGATACTCCCTGAGATAGCCTGCTGCGGGTAAACTGTGTAGCTCTGGATTAACTCCGGAAAACACGATGAGGCATCGCACGTTGTTGCCCGATTCGGCTGAGCTTTGCGTCGAATCCAT
>Ga0224528_1002071_pt1 | contig 11961 bp, 4 predicted proteins | sample CBST25metaG_2_FD_179888 | JGI IMG/M metagenome (GOLD analysis project Ga0224528, IMG submission 179888) | Peat soil microbial communities from Stordalen Mire, Sweden - C.B.S.T25 | ecosystem: Environmental > Terrestrial > Soil > Wetlands > Peat | place: Sweden: Norrbotten County, Stordalen Mire...
GGAGATACTCTGCAACCACTGCCTTGCGGTGGGCCAACTTCTTGCGCCCCGCTCGCACCTGCCTTGTACAGGCCCATCCATTCAGCGATTTTTGCGAAATGGATGGGCCAAAGCCGCATCTTGGTTTCGTGCTGGATCAGAAATTTTCTGTCTTTGGAAAACTTACTACGGCCCTTCGTCGATCACTTCAATGCCCGACACCGTGGCGTTATTCACGATCGGCTCGAAGGTGATGTCCAATTTGCCTTGCGCGGTAGGCTTCAGGTGATTGAAGGTCTTGGTAAGGGCATGCAAGCTGCCCGCTTCCTTGAAAATATCAAAGTTATCTAAAAGTGTATTTCCATTGCACAGGACGCGAAATAGCCGGCTGCCAACACCTCCGCCCGCAGCCTGCGTCCCAAAGTAAAACTCGGCAAAATGAAGCACCAGCGTATAACGGTCGCGCGGATCAACCGGAATGGCATAGGTGAAGTGCCCAAAGCGTTCGGCCGCGAAGAGGTCGGGATCGGTCGAACCGGTAATCTGTTGCTGTTGCGGCGATAGCCGGCCATTCATGTAGTAGGTATCCGGGCGCCACACCTGGCCATTGCGATCCGTAAACGAAGAAAGTTGTGTCACCAACCGGATGGGGAGCTGCTGGCGCGGCATTCCTGGCAAAATCTCCATGGCGTTCAGTTGCGGAGCGCCCCGCTCGCTACCGAAGCCGATGCGCAGAATGCCGTCCCGTCCAGGCGAAATGTCGCGGAAGACACGTTCGTCGGCGATATTGTCTCCCAGGGCGTCGGCATTCACATCAAAGCCCGGCAGAACCAGATTGCCGTTGATCCTGACGTTGAAGGTCGAGAGATTTTCGCTGGCGCGATCCGACGAGACAAAATACAGATGCAATTCGTAGACGCCGGATTGCAGCGGAATCTGGTATTCGAAATCGCCGGTTCGCCATTGGCGGAAGAGCAGGGGGTCGCTGGTGCGGGCGACGAAACCCTCCGTCCGGCGCCACGATCCTCCGCCATGCACGTAGTGATCCTCTTGCCACACCGCGCCGCTGCTGTCGACTTGCGGCTTTCCGCTGTAGCCGGCCAAAAGGCGCAGCGGGACAGGTGCCGCCGCCGAAGCTGGCAGTCCAGTCTGGGCTGCATTTGGCGCGTAGGCAAAATCGGCAGTCCTCCGAGTACGCAGAAAGTGCCGCGCTCCCCAGGCCGTAAGGAGCACGGCCACAGCAATAAGAGCAAATAGCCAGATGCGGAGAGAGCGTTGCAAAAGCAGCTTGAGCCGCGCGGCAGGCGGCACGCTCCGCACTGGCTCGGTTTGGCGCTGTTGTGCGATTTTCCCGCCTGGATGCGGGGCGCTCAATATTCCCGCCTCGCCAGATTGAGGCGGCGGTGCAAGCGCGACCGACTCGCGCCTAAAGATGGGAGCGTAGGAGCCAGGCGGAATCGATAATTGCAGTGGGTGGTCTTTGCCCGCGCCTTCGTAGAATTCCTTGAGCCTTTTGCGCAACCGATGGGCCTCGACGCGGGCGATAGCGTCTTCGCCGGAGTCGAAGGTGGTTTTCGAGCGCCCAAAGACCTCGGTGGCGATGTTATATTCGCTGAGCTGGTCGCTCTCGCCGGCAAAATGCTTCTCGCCAATGTAGCGCAAAAGACTGACCAGGCGAGACGAATTGCCTAGCGCCTCTACCACGGCCGCCAGCTCCACGCGCTCTTCGTCTCGCAGCGCTGGATCGGTGTTTCTCGCCATCATTCCGCTCCTCGGTGCAGTCGTTCCTCTACAGGCACGATGATACAGGCGCTGAAAGAGGTTTGCAATATTTGTACAACGTGCGCTGAATGGTGCATCAACTCTAATCTAATCAATAATGTACATGGTGTTACAAGGGTCGTGAACATTTTGGTACAAAATTAACCTATCGCTTCCTTTTCACCCTCTCGTAGATTCATCCGGTCGTTGAAGAAGCTAACGACGTTGATCTGTAAATTCAAGTCAGGCACTGCCCGACAGGGCACTCTTGGCTTGCGATGCTAAAACGATTTAGTGAAACGCTTTTCCTAGGCTCGTTTTGGGAGGCGTTTCGAGGAACAATCGCCATCTGTGAGGAAGAGGATTTTGATCGATCACCGGGGCGTTGTGGGATACCGGCAGAGCATGAAATCGACGGCATGATGCACAAAATATGCTGTCGCAGACGGCTCTGATCGGTAAAAGCAGAAGCAGCAGGCAGTAAAACAGAAGGAATTTTTCAAGGAGGAGCACCATGCGCAAGCTCATTCAAAGCCAACCGCAACAGGCATCGTTCAGAAGCCATGTGGTTTGCGAAATCGTTTTTGCACTGGTCTGTGCGCTGATATTCTTTGCGCCAGGCCTGGCCCGCGGCCAATCGGCCAGCGGCACTATCAGCGGAACGGTCACCGATACAACCGGCGCCGTCATCCCCGGAGCGAACGTGGTTCTGGAAGACGTGACAACCGGAATCAAGAGCGCCACTGTTTCCAACGGATCGGGCTTCTTTGATTTTGCCGCCGTGGCGACGGGCACCTACAGGCTCACCGTCCAGGCAGCCGGCTTTACGCACTGGGTGGGCACGGGCATTGTCGAGCACCAGGGCGAAAACCACAACATTCCCCACATCGCTTTGCCGGTGGCCTCGGCCACGACCAGTGTTGAAATCACGGCTTCCGAGGCCGGTGTGATTCCGCTGGACAACGGATCGAGCACCACAACGCTGAACGAAGAAATGGTCAACTCCCTTTCCGTGCAAGGGCGCGACGCAGCCGAATTGGTCAAATTCATGCCCGGCATGGCCATGAACAGCGGCCTCAGCCAGTCTGAATTCAACAGCCAGATCACCCAGACGAATAGCGGCCCCATCGGTTCGTTTTCAGCCAGCGGCACCCAGCCCTACGGTTCCATGCAGATGACCCTGGACGGCGCAGGCCTGATCGACATCGGCAACATGGGCACCCAGGTAGCCAACGTCAATCAAGACACCACGGCCGAGTTCACCTATTTGAATGCGGCTTTTGGCGCTGACACCCCGCGCGGCCCCAGCATTATCCAGATCGTCAGCAAGGGCGGCGGCAAGGGCTACCACGGCGACGTCTATACCTACTTGCGCAACTGGCAGATGAACGCGAACGATCCTTATCTGAAGGCCGAGGGCGTGACGAATCGCACCATTGCGCACCAAGTTTATCCTGGTGGCACCTTTGGCGGCCCGGTTCCATCGTTTGGAATCAATCGCCTGAAAGACAAGCTCTTCTTCTTCGGCGGCTTTGAAAAGATGTTCCAGAACCCCTCCGCCACTCTTCACCAGTATGATGTGCCTACAACCAACATGATCGCTGGCGACTTCAGCGCCGCGACTCTGCCTGGTGCCCAGAATTCTAATTCCACATCGTGGCCGAGCGCTCAGGTTCCTTGCGCCAACGCCCCCAACTGGACCTCATTCTGCCCCACCGGCGGCGCCAACCAGAACATGTTTGTGAACGGCCAGATTCCCAAAGAGTATTTTGACGCGGACGGCTTGGCCCTGCTCACCTATCTGAACAAGATCAACCCGCCCAACATCGATCCGGCCACGCATAATGGCTACAATTATCAGTTCCTCGATAACCCCCCAGTCAACCGCTGGGAACTGCGCTTGCGCGGCGATTGGGATCCGACCGAAAACGACAAATTCAGCGTGATTTATACCAAACAGAGCGAAGCCGACATCAACAACTTTGGCATCTGGTGGCAGCCTTCCGATACGGGTCCGCTGGGATCGCAGATCGTGGCAACCACACTCGCCCGGATGTGGACGGCCAACTACGTCAAGACCCTTACGCCGACCACGACGAACGAGTTCAGCTTCGCCTACACCTATTTCACCTTCCCCCCCAAGTTCACCAACCCCAGTGCCATGACCGCGGCCACGGCAGGGTACACGACCTATGCGCCCTTCAACACTCTCGGCGCGGATGCTTTTGATCAGCTCCCCGACTTGGACAGTTGGGACAGCGAAACCGGCAGCGATTCCGGCAGCTTCGCCGGCATCTACACCCCGGCGATGGTCAAAGCCTTTGGCAATGCCTTTGGCAACATCAAAAAGACTTACTCGTTCCAGGACAACGTGACCAAGGTGCTGGGCAAGCACAGCCTCAAGGCCGGCTTCTTCTGGGATAATAACGACCAGACGCAGACCACCAACGATGGCAACTGGTCGCAGGGCATGATCGAGTTCGATCCCTGGTCCACCTACACCACCAACAACACCTACGCGGATATGCTGATCGGCGCATCCGATGGAATGTCGCAATATGCGGCCGCTCCAGTTCACGACGTGGCCTTCCATGAGTGGGCGTTTTATGGCCAGGATCAGTGGCACGTAACGCAGAAGATCACCCTCGATCTCGGTCTTCGCTTTGATCACGAAGGTCAGTGGTTCCCGACCAAGGGGCCTGGCTTCGCGGTCTTTGATCCCTCCAGCTACGACAACACCTCCTCCGCAGCCTCTTTTAGCGGCATGAAGTGGCACCAGACCGACAGCAGCATTCCGCAGTCTGGCTTCAAATCGCAGCTCGTGACCCCCGACGTGCGCGTGGGCACGGCGATCGACTTCCACGGCAACGGCAAAACCGTGCTGCGTGGCGGCTTCGGCGTCTATCGCTGGCAGGCTTCTGAAGGCGACGTGGATGGCGCTTTGACGGCCTCGTATAACGTCGAGAACATGACGACGCCTTCGACTGCTCCAGCCTACTGGTGGAAGCAGCAGGGGCACACTACCGCGGGTGGCTTTGCTGAACTGGCCACATTTGCACCCTCGACCAGCGGCACCTGGTGCGCCACCAACGCCACCTGCCCCAGCGCCTCCGCGCTTACCTTGGGAGCCAATAAGACCCCTTACACCATGAACTGGGACGTGATGGTCGATCAAGAACTACCCTCTCACGCCACCTTCGAGTTGCAGTACATTGGCAACCGTACCGATAATGTTCCCTTCACCAACAACAGCACCAGCAACGAGGCGTCTTTCTCGAACATCAACAAGATTCCGCTCAACGGCCTCTTTGGCACCGACAGCATCACCGGCATCAACTACTGGGAGACCAGTTGCGCTAAAGGAACCTGCGCTGTTCCGACCAGCTCGGAGTACGGCGGCTACCGCACCTACAAGAATTACGGCGTCTTGAACCTGGTTCAGCGCGGCGGCTACTCCAACTACAACGGAATGGTCGTAGCCTTGCAGAAACAAGCTGGTGCGGCTACTTTCCTGATCAACTACACCTTCAGCAAGGTCATGGGCATCCGCGACGGCAACACCGAAAACGGAAACGGCGACGGCCCGACCATCAACCCGTTCAGTATTCGCGCCAACTACGGACCGCTGGCTTATGACCGCACCCACCTCTTCAACGCTACCTACAACATCAATCTGCCCGGACTGCACAACGGCAACCCGCTGCTGCGCGGCGTCGTAAACGGCTGGCAGTTCTCTGGCGACACCCAGTATCAGGCTGGCAGCCCCCTGCAGCCCAACACCAACGGCACCATGAATGTCAAATGGGAGACGGGCACCAATGGAACGACGGCCAGCAATGCCTACGTTCTTGGCACCAACGCGATAATTCTGGAACCGTATCTCACCTGCGATCCTCGCCATGGCGGCGGCAAGTACTTCAACACCGCCTGCTTTGAAACCCCCACAACCCAGGGCAAGAACGGTCAGGTGATTTGGCCTTACATCAAGGGACCGGCCTTCTTCGTCTCTGACATTGCCATGATGAAGAACTTCAAGATTCGCGGTCAACAGAGCGTTCAATTCCGCGTCTCGGCCTTCAACTTCCTCAATCATCCGCTGAATCAGTTGGGTCAGGCTCAGGATGATGACATCTATATGGGTTGCCTCAGCTCTTCAGCCTCTTCGGGCTGCAACCTGGGCGGCGCAAACGAAAACGCAGTCACCACTGGCAACGCAGCCTACAAGGCAGCCGGGCAGAACCGGTTCCTGGAACTTGCGCTGAAGTATTACTTCTAAACTGATTCGTGTTCTCGAACTGTGTGCCCAGTGACTTGATCGAGTCACTGGGCACATTAACCCGCTAAGTTACTTCATTCCCTCTGTTCGTGCCAATTGCAGAAATCCGCAAACGCTCAGTTGTTGCCATCCTGAGCGAAGTCGAAGGGAACTTTCAGGCGTTTTCAAAAATCCAATTATTTTCCTTAAATCCATGCAAGTCGGCTTTAGGGCAAGAAATGAGCGCCTTTTCATGAACTCTTCTCTCATGCGAGTTATCTGTTCCTCAATACTGGTTGTTTGTCTTGGCGCTTCGGCCTTTGCCGCTCCTTTCGCTGCGCGGCGTGAGTCGGACGGCATCATCCTGCAACTGGATTCCGGCCAGCTCCGCATTCAGATTGTCTCGGATTCGGTTGTGCGCGTGGCTTTCTCCGCTACCCCGGATTTTTTCAATCATCTTTCTATCGCACGGGTTCCTTCGCCAAGCGCGGCTCCCGAATTCAAAGTCAGCGAATCGCCGGAGAAAATCATTCTTGCCACGGCGCGATTGCAAGTGATAGTCAATCGCCACTCCGGCGCTGTGAGTTTTGCCGATCCCGCCGGGCTCACCATACTGTCTGAAACTCCCGCTAGCAGAACTCTTGAAGCAGTGACCGTGCAGGGAGAGAAAACCTTTCACGTTCAGCAAAAGTGGCGGGAGCAGCAAGACGAATCGCTGTATGGCCTGGGACAGATGCAATTGGGAACCGTCGATATCAAAGGCTATGACCTTGATATGTGGCAGCACAACACCAATGTGGTTGTGCCGTTCCTGGTTTCTTCCAAAGGATATGGAATTTTCTGGGATAACACTTCTTACTCTCGCTTTGGCGACCTTCGCCCCTTCGAAGCTATTCCGGCGGCGAATCTCTGTGACTCCAACGGCAAGCCGGGCGGCCTGACGGTAACTTCGTCCAATGCGAATGAGCCGCCCAGACAAACCTCTGATCTATCGATTCATCTGCGCTTGAATAGTGAGCAAAACGATCATCCCGAGGACGCGGATAACTCCTGGGGCGCGAACGGAAAGTTATGGAAAGGATCGGTGCTCGCGCCCGAAACCGGCGACTATCAATTTCAGGCTTATTCAAATGGTGGCATCAAGGTGTGGCTTGACGGCAAGTTGGTGATGAGTCACTGGAGGCAAAACTGGCTTACCTCGAACGATCAGATTCGCGTTCACCTAGAAGCCGGCCACAAGTATTCCATTCGCATTGAAAATGACCCCGAGCAGCAAAGCACACTCGAATTTCGCTGGAAAACCCCGGCGGCGGATCACGATACTTCGCTTTGGTCTGAAGTCGGCGATGGCGTCGACTATTACTTTGTCTATGGCCCCTCGATCGACAAGGTGATTGGCGGCTACCGGCTGCTGACCGGCAAAGCGACCATGCTGCCTGACTGGACCTTTGGGCTGTGGCAATCGCGGCAGCGCTACGAGACTGCCAGCCAGTCGCTGGATGTGGTCAAGCAATTCAGGGCGCGCCAGATTCCCTTCGATAACATCGTGCAGGATTGGCAATATTGGCGTCCCGATGCCTGGGGATCGCATGAATTCGATGCCGCGCGTTTTCCCGATCCCGAGGCGTGGATCAAGGCGATTCACGCCGAGCACGCGCACCTGATGATTTCAGTGTGGGGCAAGTTCAACCCTAATACGGAAAATGCCAAGCAGATGAACGCGCGAGGTTTTCTCTATCAACCTAATTTGCAGGAGAAGGTTTTGGATTGGATTCATCAGCCCTACACCTTTTACGATGCCTTCAATCCCGCCGCGCGCAAGCTCTTCTGGTCGCAAATCAATACAAACCTTTTTGCCAAGGGCGTAGATGCCTGGTGGATGGACGCCACCGAGCCTGACCTGCTGCCCTCGCCGCCCACGCTTGAAGGTCAGAAGACGCACATGACACCTAACTATCTAGGATCGGCCGCGCGCGTGTTAAATGGCTATGCGCTGCAGAATAGCCTGGGAGTTTACACCGGCCAGCGCGAGGCAGCGCCCAATCAGCGAGTCTTCATTCTGACTCGCTCTGGCTTCGCTGGCGAGCAACGTTATTCCGCCGTAACATGGTCGGGAGATATAACCTCCACGTGGACGGCGATGGCCAAGCAAATTGCCGCTGGCCTGGGCGCCAGCATCTCTGGCCTTCCTTATTGGACGATGGACTCGGGCGGCTACACCATGCAACACAAGTTTTCTGCCGAGCCGATGACCGCTGGCGACGAAGAGGAATGGCGGGAACTGAATGCCCGCTGGTTTGAATATTCGACCTTCACGCCGATTCTGCGCGTACATGGCGAGCTGCGCCCGCGCGAGATTTGGACGCTCGGAGATAACTCGCCAGCCTACAATGCTGAGTTGAAATTTGACCAGCTTCGCTACGCATTGTTTCCCTACATTTATTCGCAAGCCGGATGGGTGACGCAACAGGATTACACCATGCTTCGTCCTCTGGTAATGGATTTTCCCGCCGATCACATGGCTCGCGAGCTCAGCGACGAATATATGTTTGGCCCCGCGCTGCTGGTGGCTCCAGTTACCCAATACAAGCAACGAGACCGTTCCGTCTATTTGCCCACTGCGAGCACATGGTACGACTATTGGACCGGAACCCCGGTTGCTTCGGGCGAAGTCTCTGCTCTCGCGCCCTACGACCAGATCCCTCTCTTTGTGCGCGCCGGATCGATTCTTCCTTATGGCCCCGCCGTGCAGTACATTGCCGAAAAATCCTCCGACCCCATCACGCTTTATGTTTATGCCGGAGCCGATGGCGAGTTCACGCTCTATGAGGATCAGGGAACGACCTTCGACTACGAAAAGGGCGCCTTTGCCCAGATCCCGATGCGTTGGGATGATAAGTCACAAACACTGACTCTGTGCGCGCGAACTGGCGCTTTCGATGGTATGCTGCGTGAGCGTGACTTCAAGGTAGTTTTGGTTTCAAAGCAGCACCCGGGCGGTTATCTGCTCACATCAACTTCGCGCAAAGACGTGCATTACACCGGATCGGAAATCCGCCTCAAGCTGCCATAACCAATCGCTAAAGCGGCTCAGGTGCGGGGAAGGGGACGGTCATGAAGCAATTGCGGCTATCGGCTTTACTGCTGTTGATCTGCGCTCTTTCGGCGTCGGCGCAGTCGACGCCGAAAGAGCCGTACTCATGGAAGAGTGTACAGATCGTCGGCGGTGGTTTTGTGGATGGGGTCATCTTTCATTCCACCGCTCCCGGCCTTCGCTACGCTCGCACGGACATGGGGGGCGCCTATCGCTGGGATGCCGCCGCGCGTCGCTGGCAACCTCTGCTCGATTGGGTGCCTTACAGCGATTTCAACCTGATGGGCATCGAGTCCATCGCGGTTGATCCCGCCGACCCTGATCGTGTTTACCTGGCTTGCGGCACTTATACCAATTCGTCAACGCCCAATGGCGCAATTTTGCGCTCAAATGATCGTGGCCAGACCTTTGTCAGAACCGACGTTCCTTTCAAATTTGGCGGCAACGAGGATGGCCGCGGCAACGGCGAGCGCATCGCCGTCGATCCGCGGAACGGCGCGATTATCTACCTGGGAACTCGACACGATGGATTGTGGCGCTCTCTCGATCATGGTGCTACCTGGACGCGCGTCAGCAGCTTTCCTGATCTTACGGGTGCACTTTCTGCCGGATCGAATCAGATACCTGGCAGCGGCATTGTCTTCGTCAAATATGCTTCCCCTTCCGCACTCACTCCAGCCTCATTCCCCACCACTATCTACGCCGGCGTTTCGCTTGTGAACCGGGCCAACCTCTTCGCCTCTACGGATGGCGGCGCAAGCTGGCACACTTTGCCCGGAGAGCCAACCGCCTATCAGCCCACCCGCGCCGCCCTCTCGCCCGACGGCTTTCTCTATGTGTCCTATGGCTCATCGCCCGGCCCCTCGCGCATGACCGGCGGATCGGTTTGGAAGCTCGACACGCATACCGGCGCATGGACAGAGATCACCCCCGATCTGCTCGTGGCTGGCAGCAGGAAATTCGGCTATGCGGCTGTCTCTGTCGATTCCCTGCATCCGCGTACGCTGATCGTCAGTTCATTTGGCCGCTCGCAATCGTCAGGTGGGGAAGAGATCTTCCGCTCTACCGACGGCGGAACTAGTTGGAAGCCCATCCTGGGCAGTGGCGGCGTTTACGACTATCGTGGCGCACCCTATGTGAAGAGCACACCTATTCACTGGCTCTTCGACATTGAAATCGATCCCAAAAATTCCGATCATGCGATTTTTACCACGGGCTACGGCGGCTGGGAAACCTTTGATCTTACGGCTGCTGATCGTGGCAAACCCACCCATTGGAGCATTCTCGCCAAGGGCATCGAAGAAACCGTGGCTCTCGATCTCAATAGCCCTGCCCGAGGCGCTCATCTGGTCAGCGCCATCGGCGACTATGGGGGATTTGTTCATTGGAACCTCGACCAGCCCGCCCCTGAAGGTTCCTCCGAGCCGCCCCGTTTGGCCAACACCACGGGGATTACATCCGCTGCCTTGCTGCCTGAGGTGCTGGTCCGGGTTGGCGTCAATGCAGAGCACAAACCCGACGATAACATCAGCTATTCGCTTGATGCGGGGCGTACATGGCAGCGCACGCCTGCCGAGCCCACGCCTCACTCCCGGGCTGGTTCCATTGCCGTCTCCGCCGACGGATATGCCTGGATATGGTCTCCTGAAGGCGAGCCGGCTTCTGTCACGCGCGATCACGGCGCAACCTGGACCGCTGTGCAGAGCCTTCCCGCGGGACTCCGCGCCATCGCCGACCCTGTCGATGCGCATTCGTTTTATGCGCTCTCACTTCGCGAGCGCGTACTTTATCACAGCAGCGACGCAGCAGCCACATTCACGTCTCAGCCCTTCACGCTGCCTGGCGCGCCCCCTGCATCGGCCTTCTCAGCGCGCGGCGATGATCGCGGAGGTCAGGACCGCATCTATGCCGCTCCCGGTCGTGCCGCGGACCTTTGGCTGGCGGCCTTCGATGGCCTCTACCACCTTCTTCCGCCCTTGCCCAAGACCGGCAGCCTCGCCTTTGTCCGCCTGCCTGGGGTCGAGGAAATTCATGCCTTCGGCTTCGGCAAAGCCGCGCCCCATCATCCTTATCCGGCTCTCTATCTGGCCGGAACCATTCACGGCCAGCCCGGAGTCTTTCGCTCCACCGACGCAGCGCAAAGCTGGGTCAGAATCAACGACGACCAGCACCAATTTGGGCTCATCCTGCAGATTGCCGGCGATCCCCGCCGATTCGGACGAATCTATCTCGGCACACATGGCCGCGGCATCTTCTACGGCGATCCCGCTCACGCCTCCCAGCTCCGGGCGAAAAAGACTCGCCCCTCCAGCAAAACTGTGAGGCAAACACTCAGACCATGATTCCGTGCAGACTTTCTCGAATTGGTGCATCGAACCAGCAGGAGGTTTGATCACTCATGATGGATCGAAGAACCGCAATCAAGCATTTGGGTGGCGTGGCCAGTGCGCTGTTGATGGCCGAAACCCTGCGCGGGCAGGCACATGCCGCTGGCCCAGCAACCCCCACGCAGCCGCCAGTTGGGCCTTTTACGCTTCCTCCACTGCCTTACGCCTACGACGCGCTGGAGCCCAGCATCGACGCCGCCACCATGCACCTGCATCACGACAAGCATCATCAGGCCTATGTAAACAATCTGAATGCAGCCGTCAGCGCTCATCCTGAGCTGGCTGGCAAGAGCGTCAATGAGTTGGTTGCCAATCTCAACACCTTGCCTGAAGCCGTCCGCACCGCGATTCGCAATCAGGGCGGAGGCCACGCCAACCACACCTTCTGGTGGACGATTCTGGGCAAGCCCGGCTCGGGTGCACCTCACGGTGAGCTGGCCAAGGCCATCGACGCCCGCTTTGGCTCGCTCGGCGGATTTCAGGAC
>Ga0224528_1002075_pt1 | contig 11936 bp, 11 predicted proteins | sample CBST25metaG_2_FD_179888 | JGI IMG/M metagenome (GOLD analysis project Ga0224528, IMG submission 179888) | Peat soil microbial communities from Stordalen Mire, Sweden - C.B.S.T25 | ecosystem: Environmental > Terrestrial > Soil > Wetlands > Peat | place: Sweden: Norrbotten County, Stordalen Mire...
CGGCGCCCGGCCTGGGCAACAGAGACACTTCGACGCAGGGCAAAAAAGCGAAGGAGACCAAATGAACAGAGATATAGGAACGATACTGCTGGCTACCAACTTCATGCAGGGATCGCGACGGGCGCTTGATCATGCCGTAGCCCTGGCAAGCAAACTGAACGCAAAATTGGTCATCGTGAACGCTCTGGAGTTGGGGCCTGAGGCGAATACGGTTGAAAAGGTCGATCATATTCCCTGCCGCACACGCCGCGAAGCCGAAGCGAAACTGCTGGAATTTGCCGCGGGGGCCAACCACGCAGGAGTTTCCACCGAATCGGTTCTTTTGGAAGGTTCCGTTCAAAAGGCAATTCTCAGCGCGATCTCCAGCTACAAGGCCGGCCTGCTTGTCATGGGCACTCAGGGATTGCATAAAGGCATCGGGCACCTGCTGCTGGGCTCAGCCGTCGAAAGTTTGATGCTGAGCGCTCCATGCCCCATGCTTACTGTCGGTCCGCGTGTGCCTGCAGGGGGCGATCTCAGTGCGGGCATCAAGAAAGTCGTCTATGTCTCAAACCTCAGGCCTGCTTCGGCCGCCGCTGCCCCCTTTGCGCTGAAACTCAGCCGGAGTCTGGGCTGTGAAATCTAAATCTTCCAGATTGCGAAAATATTGGACCAGGAGGACAAAGAGACACGACTAAAGAAGATGGTCGAAGAATATTGCTTGCGAATGCGATCTCTGGTCCCGGATGTCAAAGAGGAATGGTGTAGCCCTGAGTTCCAAATGAGTCGCATCGTCCCGCCTCAATCGATTTTGGAGATGTCCATGGATCCATCCATCTGCATGGTCCTGGGAGTGCATGACGGACATTTTTGGGAACGTCATCTGTACGCCAGCTATCCATACAGACTGCTGGCGAACGCCGCGTGCCCCATTATCACCGTGCGTAGCCAGGGGATGCTCGGCAGCCTAGCTGTGCCGATTGCTCATTGATCGCCAGAGCAAGAGATTTCAGCCGCGATCAATGTGCCCGGAGCCCATTGTGCCCACGGCGATGCAAGAGAGCCATCGACCATGGGAACTTTTCCACTGTTGGGACTGCACGGTGGCATTCGATGGGCTCAAAAGGCGGGTGAATGCATGTTTTCTACTATGTTATTCAGCGGCATGTCCTTGTCATTAAAGGAAGCATGTCAAGCAGTAAACTAATCTTTTGTTTTCAATAAGCTATCGCAGATCCAAAAATGAACAGAGCAGAATTGGAGCAGAGATTCAGAGGTGTCTTCGTACGTTGATGAATTTATGGAGCGGGAGACCGGGATCGAACCGGCGACATTCAGCTTGGGAAGCTGACGTTCTGCCACTGAACTACTCCCGCCCTTTAAAATCAATAACTTAGATCTTATTATCCTTTATGGTGTCCATTTTGGTGTCCAAAATGATAAGCTGGAGGCGAAATCTGGAGTGACGAGAACACCCCGGAAAGCGACGCCACCACGACATGGACACCACGGACACCAAAAGCCATCGAGTCAACCTCACGCAGAAACGCAAAGCAGAAAACGGACTGTGGCAATTCTATCCGGTCCAGTGGGATGGAAACAAGCCAGACCCCCGTCTCATCCTCATCGGCGGAGAGCCGGCCTCGTGGAAAGGAGGTGGCGCGTTCTTCTTGGACTGGAGAGAATGTGGGAAGCGAACCCGCAAAAAAGTTGGAACGGCGCCACGAGAGGCGTTGGACGCATGGCGAAAAGCCGCCGGGGTGGCGAATGGCTCGATTCCCGCCGATGAGACCGAGGCTTCCGGTGAAGATGCGAATAAAGCAGGAATCTCGATTCAAGATGGCATCCAGCAATACCTTGAGGCTGTGGCGGCGACAAAGGGTACCGGAACGCACTCCTCCTACGAAACGTGTTTAAGGTGGGCTCAGCAGTACATCACGAAGCATCTTGTCTACCGACTTGACCGCCGTGACCTACTTGGCCTCTTTGCTGCGGGCCGCAAGGAGGAATTGAATCAGAAAACGATCAACAAACGCGTTACCGTCGTGCTCAACATGGTCAGGCACCACGACCATGAAATCAAGCTCAAGAAAGGTGACTGGCCGAAGACCACCGACAAACCGGTTGAGGTATACACGGAAGAAGAGATGCAGAAGTTCTTCGCCGCCTGTACCGATGATGAGCGTTTGTTGTTTCAGGTATTCCTGTGCACCGGCTTCCGGGATAAAGAGGTCGTACACCTCATGTGGTCCGATATTGATTATCGGCTCTCGAAGATCAGGGTGACGGCCAAGGCTGAGCATGCGTTCAGCCCGAAATCATACGAGATACGCTCCGTGGATGTGCCCCGGTCATTGCTCGACTCGCTCAAAAAACGCCAGAAAGGCAGTCAGAGCCTCCTGGTGTTCCCGTCTGCTCCACATCCCACGCGCAAAGCGTATGGCGGCGGCATAGACAATCACATGCTAGAAACGTGTAAAGAGATCGCGCTTCGTGCGGGTCTCAACTGCGGCCACTGCTCCGGTACCCACACCGTAAAAAGGAGCAAAACGAGAAAGGAAAAACTCCCCTATTCGTGCAAAACCGACCCGCGCTGTGAACGGTGGTACCTGCACAAGTGGCGCCACACCTATGCATCGCACATGATTGGGGTACTTGGCCTGAAGGGGCTGCAACTGGCGATGGGACACAAGGACATCGCAACGACCAGCAAATATCTACACTTCCTCGGCAGCGACGGTATAAAGGAAAAAGTGGAGGCCTCGGACCTGGCGAAGTTAATCCGCTAGTTTTTGAGGTGCCGAAGGAACTCCTCTTGTGCTTCCCGATTCTCTTTTAGAAGTTGCCGGTAGGCTTTTGCAATGTTGGGATCCTTACTCGCAACCCACATAGCCAGGGCGGACGGATCGTAGACCCATGTTCCGCCCAGCAATGCAGAGGGAATCTGCTTGGACTCGCTCATCCTGTAGACCTTGGTCTTCGAAAAGCCAAAGACATCGACTACGTCCTCCACTTTGAGAGGCCGGTCGAACGAATTCAGCTTGGCGATCAGGTTGAACACTGTCCAATTCGCCTCAAATGCCGTTGGTTCCTGTGCGGCGGGTCACATCGTTGATCTACAGTTCCGTTTATGATTGCCTTCGAGATGATGCCGGGCAACAAGCACTACTGCTTCCATGCTTCATCTTCTAGGCCGGCTCTGAATTAAGAGCCTGGTTCAAGTACAGCAGCTTCAGAATAGAGATCCCTCGATTTATCTCCTATACCTACGGGAACAAAATCTTTGCGATTTTCGGCCACACATGTTCCGTGACATGCCTGGGCATGAACTTGAGCTGCGAGTCAAGTCTTCGCGAGCAAAACATGAAGGAAAAATCTATTCGGACGGCTTTCTTTTGGGGCGCTGCGGAGTGATCCGACCTGGACGATGATTTGGTAGCGTGCCGAAGATAGACGGGCATGGCTGCAGAGCAGAAGCCTCCAACGAGTGTCCAAAAGAGACAATCGCGGGAGGCTTCTGTCATTTACTGGCAGGAGTGCCAGAGAGAATTAAATAGCGCGGGTCCGAAGATACCTTGCCCAATCCTGCTCGGTCCAGCGCACACCTTTCGGCGCGGGCGGCGTGAAGGGAACCGTGAGTTCTGGATATTGACGGATGCAGTCGACTCTCTCGGGGTCCGCAGGCTCGCCGGAGCGCAGCGCAAGTAAAAGACCCAGGGCGTTGATTCCGCGCTCAGTCAGATTGTGGCTCACCTGCTTGAAGAGGAAAGGAACGCCGGCCGACTGGGCTGTTTGATAGAGTGCTTCCGCCCAACGAAGATCCATCGACCGGTCTTTATACAGCGGGCCCGACATCCCGCCGCAAAGTACCCAACCGATTCCCTGCAAATCGATTTCGCTAATATCCTCCAGGAGCGGTTCGCAGGAAAGGAACCGGAGTGCGCAGGGGATCTTCCTCAATTCCTCAACGCGACCAAACGATTTTTTCGTGCCACATGTGGCGCCTAGCCACACATGCGGATAGCCTTTTCCCTCGTCCCAATCCTCCGGTAGATGCTCCAGGATCCGCTGTGGCCGCTTGGTTAGAATCAGCCAAACGAGGTTGCGGCAGTGGCGAATCACATCCCATGCCTCCTCGCGCCAGATATCCGCCCCCTGGTGAAAGAAGTCTGACAGAGAGCACGTGAAAACAAGCTCATGCGTATTCCGGGTTTTCGCGCTGGCATTCAAGCGCTCGGCTTCGTACCATGATTCTCTTGTGGGCCGCAGCACGTTGAAATTCTTGCCGCGAAGTGTCATCTGCGCCTCAGCGTAACAGCCTTCACATTCCGCTGAATCGGCCCGATTGCAACCTAACCAAAAATTCAGCGTATGGTGACACCAGCCAATCAGAGTGTCCTTCATCGTTGTCCCTCTTATTCTTTGTCTGAGACTATCCGCTTGCGCCCATCGATCATGAAGCGACTTGGCTTCGGAGAAACCTCCAGCAGGAATGGATTGCGCGCGCCCCAAATCTGATACGCTTCCTCAGCCAGCAGCGTAGCAAGAACCTGTTGTTTCTTGTTGTTTGGCACCTCGTCCAGGAAGGAACGTATTGCGAGGCGCGCTCGTATAAATGGGCGGTCCTCTTTCGACAGAGGTGCCCCTTGAAGCACTGAAAGATCGATCATGATGTCAGATACCTCACCCGCTTGTGACCGCTCGAAGTCTTCAATGAGCCGGAACACAGTGCGTGCAGAAACTTGAATTGCCGTTCCGATTTCCTTGACGACGCGGGTCCACTGTCGCTGCGTCTTGAAAACCTGCCTGTACGCAAGCAGGTTTCCCGCGAGCGCCGTTCGGTCCTCGTCAAAATGCTTCAGCGACTCCACGAGCGTTTTTCGGATCTCTTGTTCCCTCGTCTGCTCCTCGGTCGAGAGCTGAGCGGCGTGATCGGCAAGAGTTTTTGACAAATTGTCAAAAACCTTCTCTGCCTGTACCGCGACACGAGGCTGGGATGCTGCATTCTCACTCCCGTCGAGTCGTCCCTGATTTTTGAGGTCAATCCCCGCGCTACGAGCTTTTACCGTCCCGCCGCCGCGCGCGCCTCGAATTGAACCGCCATCAGAGACAGGAGGGTGCTCACGCTTGTGCCCCCGTGTCCCAAGTTGTCCCTTCGATATGTTCGCCGCCTCAACCAATCTCGGTCCTGCGGCAAGCCGTGCAGAATCGGAAGACTTTTCCAATTTTGCTTTCGCTACCACTTTCACCTGGCCACCTCTCTTCCTCCTTATCGGCAAAAAGTGACCTAAATGCAGCAAAGGCAAATCGTTGGGTACGACACTCTTTGCACAACGGCCTTGTCAGCGTTGAGGGGGATTTGCCTTCGGGCCGGTGGTGCCCATCCTGTCAGATTGATTTACCATCGGAGGCGACCGCAAATTGCTATTCAGAAAGAAGCCTGATTCGTGGGGACCTCTACTGCCATTGGTTTTGAGCCCAAGCTCTGGGCCGCCGCCGACGCGCTCCGGAACAACATGGACGCGGCGGAGTACAAGCACGTCGTTCTGGGGCTGATCTTCCTCAAGTACATCTCCGACGCGTTTGAGGCCAAGCACGCTGAATTGGAGAGTCAGAGGAAAGAGGGTGCAGACCCCGAGGATCCGGACGAGTACCGGGCTGTAAGCATTTTCTGGGTGCCAAAAGAGGCCCGGTGGGCCCATTTGCGGGCCAGTGCGCCCCAGCCGAAGATCGGCACCATCGTGGACGATGCCATGACCGCCATCGAGCGCGACAACCCATCGCTCAAGGGCGTTTTGCCCAAGGATTACGCCCGCCCCGGTCTGGACAAGCAGCGGCTCGGCCAGCTCATCAACATGATCAGCGACCTTGGCCTGGGCAGCCCCGCCGACCGGGCGAAGGACATCCTGGGCCGCGTTTACGAGTATTTCCTCTCCCAATTCGCCAGCGCGGAAGGCAAAAAAGGCGGGCAATTCTACACACCATCCTGGGTGGTGCGTGTCCTGGTCACGATGCTCGCTCCGTACAAGGGCCGCGTCTACGATCCCTGCTGCGGCTCCGGCGGCATGTTCGTGCAGAGCGAAAAGTTCATCGAGGCCCACAGCGGCCGGGTGGGTGACATCTCCATCTACGGCCAGGAGTCGAACTACACCACCTGGCGGCTGGCCAAAATGAACCTCGCCATCCGTGGCATCGACGCCCAGATTGCCCACGGCGACACCTCCCATGCCGACAAGCACCCCGACCTCAAGGCCGACTACGTCTTGGCCAATCCGCCCTTCAACGACAGCGACTGGCGCGGCGAACTGCTCAAAGAGGACAAGCGCTGGGCCTACGGCCTTCCGCCCGCCGGCAACGCCAACTTTGCCTGGGTGCAGCACTTCATCCATCACCTGGCGCCCACCGGGCAGGCCGGCTTTGTGCTGGCCAATGGCTCCATGTCGTCGAACCAGTCCGGCGAGGGCGAGATTCGAAAGAGCATCATCGAGGCAGACCTCGTGGACTGCATGGTGGCCCTGCCTGGCCAGCTCTTTTTCTCCACGCAGATTCCCGTCTGCCTCTGGTTTCTCACCCGCAGCAAAAAGCGTAATGGCTTCCGTGAGCGCCGCGGCGAAACACTGTTCATCGACGCCCGCAAGATGGGAACCCTCACCGACCGCGTTCACCGCGAACTGACCGATGAGGACATCGGACGCATCGCCGGCACCTATCACGCCTGGCGCGGGGACAAAGGCGCTGGGAACTATGAGGACGTAGCCGGTTTCTGCAAGGCTACCAAGATCGACGAAATTCGCAAGCACGGTCACATGCTCACGCCTGGCCGCTACGTCGGGGCTGAAGCCGTTGAAGACGATGGTGAGCCGTTCGCAGAAAAGATGGCCCGTCTCGCCGCCACCCTTCGCCAGCAGCAGGTCGAGGCTTCCCGGCTGGATGCCGCCATCGCCGGCAACCTCAAGGAGCTTGGGTATGGCGAGTGAGAAAGGGCGTAAACCACCCACCGACTCTGAGCCCTCAGCGGGCCAGGTCCTTATCTTTAAAGATGCTGGCCTGAACCTGCAGGTCCGGCTGGATGGGGCGACCGTCTGGCTTACGCAACTTCAGATTGCGGAGCTTTTCCAGACCACGAAACAGAACGTTAGCCTGCACATTCAAAACGTCTTATCCGAAGAAGAACTGACGGAATCGGCAACTGTCAAGCAATACTTGACAGTTCAACAAGAGGGATCACGCCAAGTTCGGCGGCAGCTTGATTTCTACAACCTCGACATGATTCTGGCTGTCGGATACCGCGTGCGGTCGCCGCGCGGCACCCAGTTTCGCCAGTGGGCAACGGCGCGGCTCAGCGAACTGCTGGTGAAGGGATTCACGCTCGACGACGAGCGCATCAAGGCCGGCCGCACCCTCGGGCAAGACTACTTCGACGAACTCCTGGCGCGCATTCGCGACATCCGCTCCAGCGAGCGGCTCTTCTACCAGAAGATCACCGACATCTACGCCACCAGCATCGACTACGACGGCAGTGCCGAGTTGACTCAGCAGTTCTTCAAAACCGTACAGAACAAAATGCATTGGGCAGCGCACGGGCATACCGCTGCGGAGATCGTTCGCCAGCGGGCCGACGCCAGCCGACCGCACATGGGACTCACCACCTGGAAGAATGCTCCCGCCGGGACGGTGCGCAAGGCCGATGTCACGATCGCCAAGAACTACCTGCAAAAGGAAGAGTTGGAGGCGCTGAATCTGATCGTCTCCGCCTATCTGGACTTTGCCGAGTTGCAGGCGCGCGGCCGCCGGACCATGCACATGCGCGACTGGATCACCAAGCTCGACGATTTCATACGCCTGAGCGACCGGGAAATCCTGGCTAACGCCGGCAGAATCTCACATGCTCTGGCCGAGGAGCACGCCCACGCGCAGTTTGCTCAGTTCGAAGAGCAGCGCCGCCAGCTTGAAACGAGCCAACCCGTCAGCGACTTCGACCAAACCGTGGAGCAGATCAAAAAGCTGGAAACTCCTAGGCCAAAACGCGTTCGCAAAGGAGAGAAGGAATGAGCGGACGCACGCAGAGAAAGACAACGGGCGAGACTGATGCCGCGCGGGTGGATGCTTACGCTCCCACAAACCCGACAAAGCCGCTTTTGGCAAGCGCGTCTCCAATCCCGCATCCTGATGGATGGCCGGTTGTCCGACTCGCCGATATCACCCTCAAGATTGGCTCCGGTGCCACGCCTCGCGGAGGTTCCGATAACTATTTGTCTGAGCGTGTGAATTTCGCGCTTATACGAAGTCAAAATGTCTTCGACCGGCATTTCGATTGCGACGGACTTGCCTTCATTTCCGATGAGCAAGCCCAGGCCCTACAGAATGTCGTTGTTCAATCAAGCGATCTTCTCTTGAACATTACCGGCGACGGCATCACTTTTGCTCGTTGCTGCGCCGTTCCTGAGGATGTATTGCCAGCCTGCGTGAATCAGCACGTCTCCATCATCCGTGTTGATCCCAACCTTGCTGATCCAGGTTATGTCTTGGCCTACCTCACGCACCCAAACGTGAAGGCCTATATTGAATCGTTCAATGCCGGCGGTTCACGACGGGCAATCACGAAAGGGCATATAGAATCGTTCCGATTGCCATTGCCGCCACTCCCCGAGCAACGCAAGATCGCAGCAATCCTCGGTGAATTAGACGACAAGATCGAACTGAACCGGAAGATGAACGAGACGCTGGAGGCAATGGCGCGGGCGCTCTTCAAGTCGTGGTTTGTGGACTTCGATCCCGTTCGTGCAAAAACCGAAGACCGCGACCCCGGCCTCCCCGCGCGCATCGCCGCCCTCTTCCCCGACTCCTTCGAAGACTCTGAACTCGGCGAGATTCCGGCAGGATGGAAATTCGTGCCACTGCCAGAATTGATTGCAGTCAATCCTCCCCGTAGTCTGCGCAAAGGAGACATTGCTCCGTACCTAGACATGGCGAACATGCCAACATCGGGGCACTCTGCAGATGATGTAATTGAAAGGCCGTTCGGGTCGGGAATGCGCTTTATCAACGGCGATACACTTGTTGCCCGTATAACGCCATGCCTCGAAAACGGCAAAACCGCATTTGTCGATTTTCTGAAAGAGGATCAGGTCGGCTGGGGATCAACGGAGTATATTGTTCTACGACCCAAGCCGCCGCTCCCAGAGGAGTTCGCATACTGCCTAGCGCGAAGCCCAGAGTTTCGTGATTTTGCGATCCAGAGCATGAACGGCTCTAGCGGCCGTCAAAGAGTTCCAGCGGGATCGCTGTCTCATTTTGCTCTCGCGTTACCGACTCGACAGGTCGCCGAGCGGTTCGGTAATTTCATTAAGCCGCTATTTTCCCGTGCAGGCAAGGCTGCAAGAGAGAATTGCGCTCTTGCGGCAATACGAGATGCACTGCTGCCAAAGCTCCTATCAGATGAATTGAGAACCAGAGCAATTGAGGACATCACAATCGAGGTGCGCAAATGCCTTCAGAGACTTTAACCAGTCTTGCGATGTTAAAAGTTGGCGTTGACCGAGGCGGAGATTACCTCGATTACCTTGTGCCGTTTGTACTTCAGACATTAGCTGATCAAAAGCCAGACCCCGTAACGGCAGCTATCGTCAGCGGCTATATACGAGCAGATTTTGGACTAGAAATACCTGAGCGCGCCCTTCAGATAGTAATACGGCGCATATCGCGGAAATACCCACTTAAACTGATGGATCATGTCTACCGTATTCAAGGGGAGATACCAAATCCGGGGATCACAACCAAACGAGCCGATGCCGCGCGGCATATTCATGCCGTTGTTTCCGGATTGATTGAATTTTCAAAAAGTACTGCGAAGCCACTTCAAACAGAAGATGAAGCGATCGAAGCGATATGCGGATTCCTGACTGAATTCAATATCCCATGCCTGCGCGCGTATCTCCGCGGCACGGCAATCCCGGACCTTGCAAACAAGCGGAATAGCGATACTGTTCTCGTGAGCCAGTATGTTGTGGATCTCCAAGGAAGCAATCCAGAGCGTTTCGAAAGCTTTCTGATTATGCTCCAAGGACACATGCTTGCTAACGCATTACTCTGTCCGGATTTGGATCGCGCTCCCAAAACTTACAAAGGTGTCACTTTCTATTTGGACACACCGCTCTTGGTTCGCATTCTCGGGGTCGAAGGCGGCCCCAGAAAAGATGCAACGGCGAATCTCATCCGGCTTCTTCTCCATCTCGGCGCAAAGATCGCTTCATTTTCACATTCCCGCGATGAGCTCATTCAGGTTCTCAGAGGCGCTGCAGAGCACATAAACTCGCCCATTGGCCGTGGGGCTATCGTCGTGGAGGCTCGTCAGAGCGGAATCTCGAAATCAGACCTCGTACTTCTTGCCGGAAAAGTCGACGAAGAGCTTACGCATGCCAGAATCGAGGTGGTTGAGACTCCACCCTATATCGAGAAATTACAAATCGACCAACAAGCGTTTGAGAAAGTTCTCGACGGCGAGGTCACATACTCCAACCCGCGTGCTAAACAATACGATGTCAATTCGGTCCGCAGCGTTTATGTTCTTAGGGGGAATATCGCCCCATCGACCGTTGAAAAATCGCGAGCAACCTTAGTTACCAGCAATTCAGGATTTGCGCGGGCTGCTTACGAGTATGGCCAAAATTTCGAGCAGTCGCGAGATGTGTCTAGCGTAATCACGGATTTCAGTCTCGCAAATATGGCGTGGCTCAAGGCCCCCATGGGCTCTCCCGCTCTACCGAAAGTCGAGGTTTTGGCATTCTCTTATGCAGCCCTCCATCCATCTCGTGAACTCCTTGACAAATACCTAACGGAAATCGAAAAGCTAGAAAAGGGCGGGAAGATTACTGAGCGTGACCATCAGCTTTTGAGAAGTAGCACATTGGCACAAGAGGAACTCATGAAGCTGACGCTCGGGGATGATTCGGCGTTAACTGAGGAGACAATTATAGAGACTCTTGAACGTGTTTCAGCAGAGATCAAACGTGAAGAGAGCAAAAGGATCAAGGCGGAGGTCCAGGCGCATCAAGATACGCAGCAGGAGCTCGTTGCCGAGACTGCAAAGAAGACCCGGCTTCAGGAGCGCCTTTATTGGAAATGCTTCCAGTCTGCGCAGAGATTTACACAATTCGCTGGCGGGCTCATTGTAACTCTGCTAGCGCTGGGGTTACTTGCGGGACTCGGAGTGCGTGCGACGAACTGGTGGCTGGGCTGGATCTTGATGATCGCTTCCGGAACTACTTTGGTATTTAGCCTTGCCAATTTCGCGACCGGAACCACCGTCAAGAAGATACAAAGCTGGATTCACGAATACATCCTCAATCGATTGCTTACAAGCGAGTCCAAAGCCACGGGCATCAGCCTACTGAACCTCGCATAATATGGTGACACGATAGATCAAAAAAATAGCCCTGCGTGGTGCAGAAACGAGAACGGCAGCATGGATTGGCGCACTCGATCCATGCCGCTCGACACGCCGGCCTCGGCCTCGCCAAGTCCGGCGACACAGCGATTGGCCAATTCCTGACCTTTGATGTTGCTCCATAAGTCCTCCACCGGATTCAGATCAGGAGAATAACCCGGCAGTGTCTCTACCTGCAGCCAACTATGCTGGCTCTCAAGATACTGCTTCATCTTCCGGCTCTTGTGCGCAGTAAGCGTCATTTTCTGGCCGCCTTGTTTTGGTGTTGTTCAGGATTCAAGCTCGACTTGTGGCTGCCATGCGGCCACGGAGGGCTTGGATGGATGAAGGGGTGGAGACAGCTGAAGGTGTTTCGTGAGCTTTCGGCAAGCCTGCGTGACGCTATTTAGTCGATCCTGAAAAGCCCACAAATCCGGGATGAAAGCTGATGAATTGCGGTAGTTTTGGATCTAGAATTTCCCAGTAAGGAGTTGCAAATAGCCTGAAGACTGGGGAAAAACTGATGCGGCCC
>Ga0224528_1002082_pt1 | contig 11910 bp, 4 predicted proteins | sample CBST25metaG_2_FD_179888 | JGI IMG/M metagenome (GOLD analysis project Ga0224528, IMG submission 179888) | Peat soil microbial communities from Stordalen Mire, Sweden - C.B.S.T25 | ecosystem: Environmental > Terrestrial > Soil > Wetlands > Peat | place: Sweden: Norrbotten County, Stordalen Mire...
ACACGCTCTACGCTCTGGCCGGCGACACCGGAGGCAAGGCTCTCCTCGACAATAACGATCTGACCCGCGGCATTGTGCAGGCCCAGCAGGCTATTTCCGATTACTACATTCTGGGCTACTACGCCACGAACACAGCTCAGAATGGACACTTCCGGCGTATCAAAGTTTCGCTCACGGTTTCGCTCACGCAAGAGCTTGCCGCCAACCTAAGTTATCGTCAGGGGTACTATGCGAACAAGGTGTTCAGCCGCTTCACCACGGCCGACAAAGAGCGCCAACTGGAAGATGCGTTGATGCTCGAAGATCCCATCACGGAACTCTCCATTGCCATGGAGATCGATCACTTTCAACTTAACCGCGCGGAGTATTTTGTTCCCATCACCGTCAAGATTCCTGGTCGCGAACTGGCTCTGGCCAAACGCGGCGGCGCCGAGCATACGCTTATCGATTTTATCGGTGAAATCAAGGACGAGATCGGCGGTTCAACCGTCAGCAACGTGCGCGACAATGTCAACATCAAGCTCTCGGATGCTACCGCGGCGGAGCTGACCCATCGCCCTATCGAGTACGACACGGGCTTCACCCTGCTGCCGGGAAAATACCGCATCAAGTTTTTGGCGCGGGACAATGAAACCGGCAGAATCGGCACCTATCAGACAACCTTTGTCATCCCCAATCTGAACAAGGAAGACAAGCACGTCGCGATCAGTTCGGTAGTGCTCAGCAGCCAGCGCGTGGAACTGAGCGAAGCGCTCTACGATGCCGCCAAGGGCAAGGATAAGGAGAAGGAAGCAACTGTCAATCCGCTGGTGCAGGAGGGCCGGAAGCTGGTTCCCAGCGTCACCCGCGTCTTCAGCATCAGCCGCGAGATGTATGTCTATCTGCAGGTTTATAAGCCGTTGCCGCTGAACATTACGGCAGAGAGCAAGACCGTCAATCGGGAGGGCTTGCGTCAGGCTGGTTCGAGGCCGGCCGTGTTCGCCTATGTCAGCCTATATCATGCCGGAGCCAGAGTTCTTGAAACTCCGCCCGAGTCGGCTGTTACGGATAGCAGTAGCCGGCTGGGAATGATGCCTCTGCGTTTTAGCCTCGACCTTGCTCTCCTCACCCCAGGTGAGTATGAGTGCCAGGTAACAGTGTTGGACCCGGCGACCCAACGATCCACCTTCTGGCGCGCGCCGGTGCTGCTCGTTCATTAGCATGTCAGTGTTTTCGCATCGAAGGTAAAAGATATTGGAGTACAAGCAGGAAGCAGTACGGTTAGAGCATTTTCGGAATACACATAGACTTTTTAAGAACCGCGAAAGATGGCTTTTTCTTGGGGAAAAAGCCACTTGAGAGGATAGCCTCCGGGTACAGCTACTTTGCTTTTTCTCTAGGTCTCTGACAGCATAATTTCGTACCTCTGGTTCGTGCTTTCCCAGGTCCCAAATTCGGGACCTGGGGGCACCCACCGTTGGTACAACTTCAAGCTGTCAAAGGCCTAGCCAGCTGCCTCTTTAAACAGGAGGCAGCTGGCGTGTTGTATATATCCCCGGCAAAGCCCTTTCAATGTGCTCCCAGCATGACACTGGGGCTGCATTGAAAGAGCAATGCTTACCGGGCCGTACGATAGATTTCTGAACCGGCGAGCAAGTAGGCGCCAACCCCGTACACATAGCTGGACGTTTCCGTGAACGCGTCCGGCGCAGCACCAACAGGCTGAATGCAGCCAAGCCGGCCATCGGCATAAACGTGAGTCAGCAGCCCCGCCCACGCCTTGTGGACAGCGGGCTCGTATGTGGCGCGGTCCAGGATGCCTTCGTTCACTCCGTAAGCCAGCGCATAGGTGATGAAGGCGCTTCCTGAAACTTCAGACAGCAGATAGGAATCAGCGTCAAGCAGCCCCGGCCGCCACAGTCCATCCTTGCCCTGAATGGCCAGGGACGCGGCCGCCATCTCCTTCAACAGCGCCACATACTTCGGACGCAACGGAGAGCCGGCAGGCAGCACCTTCAGAACGCGGACAATGCCTCCCATCACCCAGCCATTACCGCGCGCCCAGAAGATTTTTTCGCCGTTCTTCTCGTGCTTGTCCAGATAGGTTGCATCGCGCGAATAGAGTCGTTTGGAGTGGTCGTAGAGCAGGTCGGTGGTAAGCGTCCACTCGTGATCCATGTAGGTCAGGTATTTCTGGTCGCCTGTGGCCGCGGCCATATCGGCAAAGACGGGCGGGGCCATGTACAGAGCGTCGCACCACCACCAGAGCGGCGTGGCCGGATCGTCGGGTGTAGCCATCTCCTGATCCAACCGTGCGCGCATCGGCTCCAGCATCTTCTTGTCTTTGTGAATCTGATATTGCTCAAGGTACATCTGACCCACGGCCTGATCGTCGGCGTGCAGCATGCGCGGCCCAGGCTGCCACTGGAGCCGCTCGCCCAACTGCAACATGGCCTGCTTGTACTTGCCGCCAGCCACCGGCTCAGGAACTCCCATGAAGCCGGTGTAGAGCGTGGCCCAGGTCCAGTCGGTCTGGGCTTCGTCGGGCATCCGCGCGAGTTGCCAGTCGGCCACGATCTTCATGGCCTTGCCAATATCTTTCTTGGTGAACTTGGCGGAAAGATTTCTGGCCAGCGGACCGGCTGTGGCCGGCGTGTCTCCCGGTTCGGCAACGGGCGCCTTCTGCGCATGGGCAGCGAGGGGCGAGAGCAAGGCAAGCAAGCAGGCAATGGCAAGCGCCGGAATGCATCCGGAACGTTTTATTTGTGAAGAAAAATTGCAGAATTGCATGTGCATCTCCAATTAGAGCGTTTTCGGAATGGTGTAGACCCAAAATTCATTGGTATCCCACCCTTTCCGCAGAAAAAAGCGGAAAGGATGGGGCACGGAAGTCTACAGCAAAAGCAAAAATGCTCTAGGTAAAGTTTCGTTACTGTGATCGGCCACATGGACAGGCTTTGAAACGAATGGGATCAGGCTGCGCCATCCTCGTTACAAAACCAATCGGCAGCCCCTGCTTGAGCATTTTTCGAATACATGTGCAGTGGCAAAGAGTGTGCAAGGCGGCCCGCAGCTAGCGAGTACGCGCCGGGCTATGGTCGGGGACATCCGGCCTCAGCCCACGTGCTTCCAGGCGCGCACAGAGTAGTTGTTGCACTTTCCTTCCACGCTTCCCTTTCCGTTGCTCCAGCTCAGGCGGAACGAGTTTTCACCGTCCTGAAGCGCGCAGGAAAGCGAACCGTCGCCATAGACCCGCGCAGTCAGGCGGCGTGTTTCCGGGGCACCGGCAAACAAGCCGACATCCGCCCAGGGCACAATGCTGCCGCTTTTGACGTAGACCGGTATCTTCTCCGTGGAAGCCGGCACAGACAGTTCCGTGCCTCCTTGAAGCGGCTCACCTGTCCAAAAATCGTGCCAGGCGCCATCCGGCAGAATCACGGTACGGCCGGGCTCTCCGGCAAACAAGGGCGCGACCATCATGCGGTCGCCGATCATGTATTGGTCATCGACTTCACGGAGCCGCTTATCCCCAGGCGCGTCGAGAACCAGGGCGCGGAAAGGCGGCGTGCCATCTTCGGCGTAGCGATGAAAGGCCGCACTGAGATAGGGCACAAGCTGCATTCTCCAGCCGATAATCTCACGGCAGCGAGCTTCCAGCTTTTCCCAGCCATTCAGCAGTTGGTCCGCATTGTTCATTTTCCGGTTCAACTGCTTCCACGGCGGATTCTTGATGTACCAGCCGTTCACCATGGCCAGCGGAGAGAAGACCACGCTTTGCAGGCGGCGAATCAGGTCTTCTTCGCTGACGGCGTCCCGGACCTCCGGGCACCAGAGCAACCCGCTGAAGCCGGAGTTGGCCAGCGCACGGATGAAGTCGCGATGGTTATACAAATCGCTATAAAGTACGAACGGATAGGGGGTGGCCAATGCACCGCTGGAGCGGACCAGACAATAGGTGGCGTGCCGCCGTTTGCGGAATTCGTCCCAAATGGCCATCTGGTAGCGCAGGCCGAAGACCGAGTGCATCTGTTCGCCATCCACGCCGGAGGGAAAGGAGCTGCACTCCGGAAAGGACCAGCCGCCGGTGTAATCGGAGTTGTCACACTCATCGAGCTTGAATCCGCTGATGCCCAGATCGATGAGGTTCTTGCCGTGAAACTCACCAAAAGCCTTGCGCGCTTTTTCTCCGGCAAAGTCGGGCACCAGCCCGCCCCATACGCCGAAGCTGCCGGCATTCGGCTCGATCACTGGGAACAACGGCGATGCCGGATGGGTGAAAGCGTGTTCCCACAAATTCACCTTGTAGTGCATATCCGTGGCGGCGCGCACAAAACCGGCCGGATCAGGAAAGCGGTCATTGTTCCAAACGAAGGTGCAGGAGTAAGCATGCGTCTGCCACCCAGGCTCCAAGCCAAATACATCACAGGGAATCTTGCGATCACGAAATTCGACGGCCAGCGCCAGCGCGCTCTGCTGGGTGGCCCGCGCCTCCGGCCGGTACCAGAAGCCCAGCCCCCATTCGGGCGGCACGACTCCGCCACCGGAAAAGACGTTGTACCGCCGCACGGCGTCCAGCATTTCAGGCCCGGCAAACAGATACACATCGACGCCCGCGGCACTGGGCACCTCGACGGTGATCTGGCCAGCATCGCCTTCCTGAAGGTTATGTGTGTAGTTCGGGTCCGGATTGTTTCCGGTGACCGTCTCTGTCGGATGGTTTGGCTTGGGCCGTGCACTGCCAAAATAGAACGTTGAATAGCGCGCGGTGTCGATGAGGATGCCGATTCCACTCGTCGTCACATAAAAAGGTACCGGGGCGTGGGAATCGCCAGTGTCCATCTTGGGATCGGCATTGACGCGGGTGACTTTCTTTTTGCCGCGCTGCGCAAACGACATGAGTTGCAAGCCGAGGCCGTAGATTTGCTCGCCGCGGCGCAGCGGCAACTGGACCGTGCAACCGCGCGCCGTCCGTTTGCCTTCAATCGAGGCGAGTGGCGCGGTGTCCACGCGAGGAAGTTTTTCAAAAGCTGCTATTTGCGGAGGAACCAGACGACTGGACACCGGGGTAAACTTCTCCGGCGTACCAATGGTGGCCCGCCACACGCCAGGGAAAACAGGCTTCCAAACAAGCGCCCTGGCTGAAGTTGGAATTGCCGCAGTTTCCGCACCAAGCAAACGAGAAAGGCCTGCCGCAGTTCCGCTGGCCATGAGCCCTTTGGCAAGAGTACGTCGGGTAATCTTCATTGCAGCCTTCAATTTCTTTCTCCGAACAGAAGGATAGGTCTGTCACGTTCACGAGCTATACAAAGTTTCAAAGTGCACTCGACAGGTGAATACCGAGTTTTTCGTTCCTGTCCATACAGACAATATTCTTTCGGCGGCCCATGCGGGGTTGCAAGTAGAAAAAATGGGGCGCACAACCGGCGCCCCATTTTTCTGTTGTATGAAACAACTGCTGTTTGTTTTAGAAGGTTAACCGCGCTCCCACCTGGATGAGGCGTGGGCTAGCGGCGGATGTGATCTTGCCGTTGTTCCCAGATGCCAGGCTGGCCGTCGGCGCGTTCAGGCTGACTAGGTTGAAGGCGTTCGTGGCTTCGCCGCGGAGCTGGAAGACCACTCCGCGCTGCAAATGGAAATCACGCAGCAGTCCCAGGTCGATGTCGCGATAACCCGGCGCGCGCAGGTAGTCGCGCGGCGTGTTGCCGTCCGCTCCGCCAGGGCCGATGCCGAGTCCGGGACCGTTGGCCGTGAAGGCTGCCGTGTTGAACCATGCATTACTGCTCACCGAGCGGCTGCGATGCGGATCGAGGAAGGCATTGACACCCGGAACCAGGTTCGGACGGTTGGAGTTCGCGCTGTCGAAGTTTTTGTTTGAGCCGGTTGAGATGCTGAACGGAGTGCCGCTTTGCAGCGAGACGATCGGTGAGATCGTCCAGCCGTTGGCAAACTGTTTGATGAGGCGACTCGATCCATTGTAATAATTCAGCGTCCACATGGCCGAGATGCTGGCCATGTTCCGGATATCAGTATCGGTTGGGCCTTTTTCCTCCCACAGATTTGCGAAATCCTGCGCACCTCCCTGCCAGGCGCCAGCAGGGCTAACACTTGCGATGGTATGACTCCAGACGTAGAAACCACTCAACATAATGTTGCGGCGCAGAGGCCGGTTTGCCGTGATCTGCAGAGAGTGGTACGAGGAAGTTTCCTGCGATTCGAGATAGGAGTTTTGACCCAAAGTGTGGTTGTTGTTGTACGGCCGCCGCGCGTCGATGCTGGCCTGTGTGGTGTTGGCGCCGGCTGCGTAGGGTGCATAATTGTCATCTTTCGAAAAGGGCACATGGCGGGTCAGTGTGCCGACGTAGGCTGCAGTAGCGCTGACATTCATCGGCAACTGCCGCTGGACAGCCGCATTGAATTGATAAACCAACGGCCACTGGTAATTTTGCGAGATGGTTTCGATCGAAGCATCGGTTAGGAAGCGGGAATTCGCGGCTGAGTAGGTGTACGGGAACGGATCGCCGTTGGGGAACGAGGCCGTGTTGCCGTAGACGTTGGAAAAGGATGTAATCGAGTTGAAGGTCTGGCGCACGGCAAACGGCTGCGCATTGGCCGGCTGGTTCCACTCGTTGGCCGACACCGAGCCGTAGAACAGGCCCGCGCCGGCGCGTACAGCCGTCTTGCCGTCGCCGAACGGATCCCAGGAAAGCCCGACGCGTGGCGAAATGTGGTGATAGCGGTTGTCGGTGATGCCGCGCGAAACGCCCTTATCCCCAACGAAGAGCATGCCAAGCGGAGCCGATGTGACCTTGGTGGATTGCACGTTGGGGACGAAAGTTGCAGTCCGGTCCTTCGATTCGACCGGTGCCTGTTGCATGTCGTAGCGCAAGCCAACATTCAGCGTTAGGCGCGGCGCGATACGATAGGTGTCCTGGAGGAACAGCGCGTAGTACCAGTTCGAAGTGACCACAGTATACGGTGTATCCTGCTCCATCGTATAGACTTGGCCGGTGATAAAGTCGGAAAGTGCATTGCCGGTCGTAGTCGGCGCTGACTTCGAAAAAGTGAAGTTGCCGTAGTTTTCAAGATTGCCAGCCGCAGGATCTTTTTCCTGGGAAACTTCACCGCCGAAGTCCAGCGAATGTTTGCCCCGAACTTGGCTGATCATGTCGCGAATGGAATAAAAGGTCGTATCGCTGACCGCTCCGGCCAGCGCGCCTCCAGCGCTGAAATAACCCGAAATCGTGAGTTGCGGAAGCGTCTTCGGCCCTTGCGTGGTAAAAGTCGATCCAAGATCCTCCAAGCCAACCGTCGGAAGGTTGGTGCGGCCGCCGGCAACGCGAGTGAAGGTCAGCCAAGCTTGGTTGGCGGTATTGGCGTTGATGGTATGGATATCGCTCAGGTTAAGGACGTGCTGATGAGAATAGGACTGGTTGATCATGTAGGGAATCATGTAGGCACTATTAGCGGTCCCATACGCATTCTGAGTCGTTTTCAGGAAGAAATAGCTGGCGGCAACGTGATCCTTATCCGAGATCGCTTCGTCGAATTTACCCAGATATTCTGTCTGGTTCGTCGGTCCGCTGAAATTGCCTGTGTAGCTGGCACCGCCGGTTGCGACGGCTGTTCCGGTGGGCAGAGGAACGTATTTCGAGATCAAGGTAGCAGACGTTGTATCCAACAGGTTTAAGGGAACGCAGTTCGGTTTCGCCGTCGTGCAGTTCGCGCTGTTGTTGGTTCCATCGACCTGTGTCGTGGTGCCGGGCATGTACACGGTGAAGGAATCGTTGGTGAAATCGCCTTCGCGCTCGGCTGCCGTAGGCAAGATACCGCCAGTCAGTTGCTGACCGACAACCTGCCGGAGACCGGCATAGCTGAAGAAGAAAAAGGCTTTGTCGCGTTTCACTGGACCACCGATGGCACCACCAAACTGATTGCGGTGATACGGAGTTTTGCTAGTAGCCCGCCAGTTGTAGGCGTTCAGGTCGGTGTTGCGGTTGAATTCGAAGAGTGAGCCGTGGAACCGGTTCGTTCCAGACTTACTCACGGCCGTGACCACGGCGGCCGACATGCGGCCATATTGCGCCGCGAAGTTGTTGGTCTCGATACGGAATTCCTGGAGAGCATCAGGATTCGGCAGTGGATTGCCGTAATTGCGCAACCCGGTCATGTTAATACCACCATCTAGGTAGTAGCTGACCATGGCTACGCCGCCATCGATACTACCGTTGACAATGACCTGTGTCGAGGGAACGCCATAGGCAAAGTTCGGAGTTCCGCTTGGATTGCTCTGCCCGCTGGCGCTGTTGGACATGACACCAGCAGTCAGGGAGATTTCAGCATAGGCGTTGCGGTTGACTAGGGGCAGGCCGATGATTTCGGCGGGCGAAACCGATCGGCCCAACTCGGCGGTGGTGGTTTCAACCAACGGCGGAGCCTCAGTGACTTCCACCGTCTGCGTTTGCGCGCCCACGGTCAGCGTGACCCCCAGGGGCACGGTCTGATCGACCGCGACGATGAGGTTCTGCTGCACGAACTTCTTGAAGCCGGCGGCCTCGACTTCGACGGTGTAGTTGCCGACCGGCAGGTACTGAACGAGGAAGGCGCCGTCGCCGCCGACAGGAGTGGTGCGCGTGAAGCCGGTTTCGGTGTTGGTGGCCTTTACGGTGGCCGTGGTCACCATGGCGCCCTGCTCGTCCTTGACGGTGCCGGTGATGTTACCAGTGATTCTCTGTGCGTACGCAGCGAACGCGCCGCAGAGAATCAGCAGCATGACCGCGATGAAACGCGGAGCGACCGAGGCGAACCATCGCCTGGCTGAATAGTTAGTTTGCATAGCGTCTCCTAAAAGTTTAAGCACCGTTGTCGGTGCCGATACCCGGCCATTTACCAATCGACCGGGGTTATGGTGGTTGCTTGCACTGAACTCCCAGCTCGCAGTCGGGAACAACCTCCGTTGATCGGCTGGCGCAACCACAGTCCGAGCGGAGGACGACTCGGCGAAGCTGGAGAACAACACAGGGCCGGTGTCTCCTAGAAAAGGTGAAAAGGTTTTCATCCCGCAGACAGACAACCCAGTGTAAAATAAGCTGAGAAGTTTTTGCTTTTGCTGCACCCCCCCTTCTTGCCTATTTCAAACCGAGTGTGAATTTCGGCCTTGTAAACAGCGCTGTCAACGTTCCGAACAGTTCCGCCATAGAATAATGGATTAAGCTATTCATAATAAATATGATAGTAAAAGGTTACGAGGCAGGTTACGTGGCATGATATAATCCAGCCGTCTCGAAGGAATAGGCCATTATGACGGCAACTTCAGCACAAGCGAGTCCAAACCGGCTGACGGCGATCCAGTCAGCGGCGGTAGAAGCTGAGCTTGATGCGATCCTGAAGAGCGCCCACTTTGCCCGCAGCAAGCGATGCCATGATTTTCTGGAGTTCGTCGTCCGTCGCGTGCTAGAGGGAGACACAGAGAGCCTGAGCGAGCGCTTCATCGGCGCCAAGATCTTCGGAAGGCCCATCGATTACGAGACGGCCACGGACGCAATTGTGAGGGTAAGAGCCAACGACGCACGACGGAGACTGTCCGAGTTCTATCTGGAACATCCCTCTCCCTCGGCGGTAAAGATCAGTCTGACGACGGGGAGCTACGTTCCTGAGTTCCATTTTCCAGCCGAGGCAAGAGAGGCGGTCGGATCCGCCTCCGGGGAAACCTCGGAGGACCGCAGCGAGGTCCATTCGGCCCAGGTTTCGGCAGGAAACGCGGCGCTCCCTAAGAGCAAATGGCGCAGGATGAAATGGCCGGTTCTGATCGGCGTGCCGATCCTGATCGTAGTTGCGGTGCTGGCTGGGGTGTGGATCAAGCACTGGACGAGAATGAGTTCGCACCAGGCGATCGATGTGTTCTGGGAGCCGATCCTGCGCGAAAAAGGCGATATTCTGATGTGCGCCGGTGGGCAGAGTCCCGCGCCTGGATTCGTGACAGCAGGCAAAGAAACAGACTATCCGTATTTCTCAATCACCACGGTCTCATCCGTTGTTATGTTGAGCAGCCTGATCGAGCGCGGAGGCGCAATCCCCCGATTTGCGTCCGCGGCAACGACTCTGCTGCCGCAGTTCCAGGAACACCCCGTGATCCTGCTGAATGCCTATAACAATCACTGGACGCTGCGCTTTGCCGAACCGCTGCGTTTTCATTTCACCGCTGAATCCGGCTATCTGAATCAATGGGGCTATCTCAACCAGTCCATCGTCGATACTAAGCGGCCGGGCGTGGTTTGGAAGCGCGACTCGACCGTGCCGTATTCTAGCGCGGATGACTACGCTTTGCTGGCGCGATTCTGGGATTCGACAACCAACAACTGGGTGCTGATCCTAGCCGGGATCGGCCGCAACGGCACCGAAGCTGCAACTCAATTTGTCGTAAGCCCGCAATACATGCAGATGCTTCGGAATCAGCTGGGCAGAAGCTTTTCCAACCGAAATATCGAGGTAGTACTGAAGGTCAGCGTCATCGATGGAAAGACCGGAGCGCCTTCGATTATGGCTGTGAATACCTGGTAATAGAGCATTTCTCCTGATGGTGTAGACCCAAATTTCATTGGCATCCCACCCTTTCCGCAGAAAAAAGCGGAAAGGATGGGGCACGGAAGTCTACAGCAAAAGCAAAAATTCTCTAATGCGCTGCGCTGGCAGCCGTGGGTGTGATGGTTTCCGAGGCAATGTTCCAGCCGTCAATCTGCACGATGGAATCGTCAGCGGCACCGTCTGGGAGCAGCGCGGTGAGCGTGCGCGACTCATCCGGCACCAACTCAATCCAGTTGTCAGACCAGAAAACGGGAGCGATGAGCCCACCGGAGGAAGTGCGAACAGCGGCTCGAAGCTGAAAGGCCAATGCCGTGGACTTGTTGTCCAGGTAGACACGCAGTTCGCGGCCGCGCGAAGTGTTCTCGATTTCCGCTCGCGCAACGACTTTGGCCGGAGGAAGATTCGCGAGCGCGGTCAGGTCTTCGTGACGCGTGGCGGGCGTATGCGTATAGTCGGTCTTCGGAAAATCGAAGGTGGTGAGGGTGTAGGGCACCCAGTAGAAATTCCGGCTCAGGATGTCGCCGGAGGCATCCGACAAGGTCAAATCGATGAAAAAGATCCGATCGGTGCCTGTATAGAGGTTTTCCGGTATCAGAAAAACTCGCTGCACGCTATCAGCAGTGACATTGAGCGTGGTTTCTGAAGTGAACAGCTCCTTCCACGCCAGATTGTGAACGTGAACGCTGGCATGAAGCCCTGCAACGGGCTCATAGGTGCTGTTGACCACCACAATTGAGCCGTCGTCGTACGTGTACTGAATATGCAGCGGTTCACAGGCCTTCTTGGTCGCGAAGTACCCGGCTCCAGTATCGAGGTAATAGTCGTAAAGATGCCAGATCATGGAAGGCCATGCGTTATTGAGCATCCATTGAATGACGCCCGTCGACGCATACTTGTTTTTGCTATAGGCCTCAAACATGGCGCGCTCGGAGTCATACTCCATGGTTTGCGCCAAGCGCTCATATTCGGCGGCAGAGTGCGGCTTGGAGTAGACGGCACCCATCGATTCGTCGAAGACCTTGAGGTTGGCAAATTCGCCGCCTCCGTAGTGCAGGCTCCATGCTGGCGATGGCGGCCATGCCTCGGCATCGGACAGGAACTTTTTCCGGCTGGCAAGAGACGGTATGGCCGGTCCAGGGCTGGTTTCGGTGTTGAACCCGTAGGCGCCGCCGTTGTGCTGGTCCACGTACCAATAACTGGGCGCGACGTAATCGTAGGGCCCTGTCATCTTGACGCCGCTGGCACCGGTCACTGTGGTGGAGGTTCCCGAGGCTGAAGAGAGCACGGGGTTGGGCCAGTGCGTTTCGGCTTCGACCGCGAGGTAAGCGCGTTCCACATTGGCGGTCGGAG
>Ga0224528_1002085_pt1 | contig 11899 bp, 11 predicted proteins | sample CBST25metaG_2_FD_179888 | JGI IMG/M metagenome (GOLD analysis project Ga0224528, IMG submission 179888) | Peat soil microbial communities from Stordalen Mire, Sweden - C.B.S.T25 | ecosystem: Environmental > Terrestrial > Soil > Wetlands > Peat | place: Sweden: Norrbotten County, Stordalen Mire...
CAGCAGCACTGGGCGGTTTGAAGCCTACTCCTGCAAGCCGACTTCGGGAGGCCTGCTCCCATCTTTGGTACAGCACCGCGAGCTTACGCTCGCGTTCGTGACACACCCCGCCCTACGGGCTTCACCCGTTGGCGAAGGAGAGAAGTCCAGATTGCTCTGGATGTTCTGCCGCATGTCGTTGTTGAGACTCATGACCTACTCGCCTCTCCTCTCGTTTGGGCCTTCGACCACCGTTCCCGACTCGGCCTATCTGTTGACTCCGCCTTTCGGCTTTGGAGTGCCTCATTAGCCTTTTCGACGTCATGGCCTACTATGCCCTCTGCTGACTTCTGCTCCGCGGTCAGGATGCCTCGCGGCATTCTCAGTCGCCGAAGCGACACGAAGCAGACCTCCCGGGGTAAGTTCAATCGCCTTCTGCGCACAGTTGCCGGATCTACGCTCCGCGTACTTGATGGATATGGGCTTCGCGGTAAGTTGCCCGCTCGCCCTACGCTCACGCCTTGTATCCGGTTTTTGTCCATCGACTCGCGCATTTGCTCCACGCTTCCTTCAGACCCCGCCTCGCGACGGTAGCCCTTGCGTTCTTGCTAACCCTTACCTCCATCAGGTCGGGTAGAGGACTTTCACCTCCGAGCTATTGAACATGCCCGGCGCACAACGAAGCCGCTGCGGCGGCGGACGCATTCGCGTGCGGCTGACCAGCATTTGAGGCTACCGGGGTAGTTTTGTTCGCAGAGAAAGAGGATTCTCTGTGAACCAACTACGTCAGCTCATGCTTGAGGAGTTGCAGCGCCGCAACTTCGCCGCTACAACCATCCGCACATACCTGCACGGTGTGACGCACTTCGGCCGATACTTCCGGCGCCCGCCCGATCAGCTTGGTCCTGAAGACATTCGCAAGTATCAGGCCATGCTCTTCACCAAGCTGAAGTACAGCCTGAACACCGTAACCCTGCGCCTGGCATCCCTGCGTTTCTTCTACATTCACGTGTTGAAGCGCGGCTGGAGCATCGCCGAGACGCCCTACCCGAAGGAGGTTCGTCATCTTCCCCAGGTGCTCAGCCAGGAGGAGGTAGCGCGGCTGATCGACGCCGCAGACACCCCGTTTCACCGCGTTCTTCTGATGGCGCTCTATGCCACTGGCGCACGTCGCGCAGAAGCGGCCAACTTGAAGGTCAGCGACATCGACAGCCAGCGGATGGTGGTCCATATCCGGGAAGGCAAGGACGGCAGGGACCGCGATGTCATGCTCAGTCCTAAGCTGCTCGAGGCGCTGCGCGATTACTGGCGCGGTCTCCGCCGCAAGCCCAAGAGTGGCTCTTTCCCGGCAACCGCTGGCACACATCAAGCCGTCCTGTCAGCACCAAGGTGCTATGGAGTGCCTGCCAGATTGCCGCCGAACGCGCCGGCCTTGAGCAGAAGAACATCCATCCGCACACGCTACGTCACTGCTTTGCCACACACCTTCTCGAAGCCGGCGCCGACCTGCGCACCATCCAGATACTGCTCGGACATTGCGACCTCGAAGTTACGACCATCTATCTGCATCTGTCCCAACGGCATCTCAGCGCAACCGCCAGCCCGCTCGATGCACTCACCTTCACGGAGCAAGGAGGACACAAGCACAGTTCATGAGCCGGCCTCTCCTGGAGATGGCCGACATCGTCCGCTGTGCAGGACAAGCATTTGTGGAACACAGCCGCAAGTGGATCAACTGGCAACACCGTAAGGTGCTGCTGGCCATTGTGCGCTGCCGCACCGCCACGCTGGGCGGGCATCGCGACCGCTGCACCGGCTGCGGACATACGACCAGGATCTCCTACAACTCGTGTCGAAATCGCCATTGCCCACGGTGCCAGGGCAACGCGCGCCTGCGCTGGCTCCAGGCGCGCGAGAGAGAACTTCTGCCTACCCGCTACGTTCACGCCGTCTTCACCCTGCCGCGGGAACTGGCCCCGCTCGCATTGCAGAACAAGCGGCTCATCTATAACCTGCTCTTCCATGCCAGCGCGGAGACGTTGCTTGAGGTTGCACGCGATCCCCGGCATCTTGGCGCCGAGATCGGCTTCTTCAGCGTGCTCCATAGCTGGAATCAGCGATTGCAGTTTCATCCCCATGTCCACTGCGTACTGGCCGCCGGCGGCCTCGCGCCGGATCACGCAAGCTGGATCTCCGCCCGCCGCGCGCCTTCGCTGCCTGGGCGCTCCTTCTTCCTGCCCATCGCCGTGCTCAGCCGCGTCTTTCGCGGCAAGTTCGTCGCCGGCTTCGCAACGCCTTCCAGCGTGGGGAGCTTCAGTTCCACGGCGACCTCCTGCCTCTGGCCCAGCTGCGGGCGCTCTTCCACCACGACTGGGTCGTCTACTCCAAGCGGCCCTTCGGCGGGCCGGAACATGCATTGCGCTATCTCGGCGCTTACACCCACCGCGTCGCCATCTCCAACAGCAGGCTAGTCGCTCTTGCCGATGGCAACGTCACCTTCCGCTGGCGCGACTCTGCCCACGGCAACAAGAAGAGGCTCATGACCCTGCCGGTCGAGGAGTTCCGGCGCCGCTTCCTGCTCCACCTGTTGCCACCGGGGTTCGTGCGCATCCGCAACTTCGGATTCCTCGCCAACCGGCAACGCGCCACACTACTGCCGCTGTGCTTTCAACTGCTCGGCGGATCAGAGAAAAGGGCAGTTCCGGAAGCATCGCCTTCTGCCCAAGCGACTCACTCCCTCTGGAACTGCCCCGTCTGCGGTGGAACCATGCACGTCGTCGAACGGCTCTCCGCCGCGCAACTCCTGCTCCGCTCTCCGCCTGAAGCCGACAGGTGCGCAGCATGAACCACTGTTTCCATCCTCGGCCTCTGACCGTGCTTCGGCGCCCACGCAGAACCCTTGTCTCATTTCACTCCGGATGCCGGGCCGGCTGTCACTGCACCCCCGACACGATGCCTCCTTGCGACCCTTCGACGCTCAAACTCGCACTCAAAGCTACGGATCATACCCGCCCCAGCGCCTTGCCTAACCCTCCGCACCCGAGCAGACCCATTCAAAGTACATAGCCTTCCCTGGGGGCGGCTTCCTTTAAGTCGCTGTATCAGAAGCGCCCCTCCTTGAGACCATGCAACTGCGCAATGCTGCGTGTCGGGGCGCTCCAGATACAGCACTAAGACTTTTCAGGACCTATCAAAGGCCGACCCAACACCCGGCCTGCAAGCAATTTGCCTAAGGATGTGCGCGCGGGTGGCGCACTTCCAAGACTGTCTCCGCGTGAGTGAGCGGTATTGATCGGACGCGACGCCCCCATCAGAGCTTTAATAGACGCTCTGAGTTTCAAGTAACTCCGCGATCGCGTGGGTCTGCTGGGAACCAGGACGAAGATTCCGGTTGAATTCCTGCCATCTACGCACCGGAGAACATGGTCTGGACCGCAAATCCCGGTATCGATGTTCAAGGATTGAAAAAGTTGACAAGACTCCGCGGACTCCACGGGGTTTGCAACAAGGGATCTAGCGACGAACAGCCTCAGGAGATAAGGATACCCATGACACGGAACTTTAAGAAGTTAAGTTGGAGCATCGCGGTGTTTGGCCTGGCGCTTTCGACGGCAGTACTGCCCATGCGATCCACGGCTCAAGACGGCGATCAACGGAACGATCCTCCGACGCGAGTGGCCCGGCTGGGCTACATCGAGGGATCGGTTACCTTCCAACCCGCCGGCGTGGAGGATTGGGTTCAGTCTGTCCCCAATCGCCCCATGACAACCGGCGACAGCCTCTGGGCTGACAGAGGTTCGCGTGCCGAATTGCAGCTAGGTTCGGCTGTGATTCGCTTGAGTGAAAACACAGGCCTTTCCTTCCTGGACTTGGACGACCACACCGTTCAAATCCAACTTTCGTCCGGTTCGATCAATGTGCGCGTACGCCGCCTGGACCAGGACGATTACTTCGAGATCGATACGCCGAACCTAGCGTTTACGATCTCCCAGCCTGGAAGCTACCGGTTGGACGCGAGTGAGGACGGCACTTACACCGTTGTCAGCCTTCGCGACGGCGGAGGCGAAGCTACCGGCAACGGCGATACCTATACCCTGAACGCCGGACAACGTGGCGCGTTCGACGGAACCGACAGGCTTTACGCCGAAATCGATGACATCCGCGGCTCCGATCAATTCGATAACTGGTCTGACACTCGCGATCGCCGCTACGATGAGTCGCCTTCCGCGCGCTATCTCTCCCGCGATGTGGTCGGATACGAAGACCTGGACGCCAATGGGGACTGGCGCGACGATTCGAACTACGGGCACGTCTGGTTCCCGCATGCTGAAGCCGGCTGGGCGCCGTATCACTCCGGCCATTGGGATTGGATTCAGCCGTGGGGATACACCTGGGTCGATGACTCCTCCTGGGGCTACGCGCCCTTCCATTACGGACGCTGGGTGACCATCGGCGGGCGCTGGGGCTGGGTAGCCGGACCGGCGACTGAGCCGGCAGTGTACGCGCCCGCGCTGGTCGTCTTCATCGGCGGCGGCGGCAGTTTCGGCGGCAATGTGGCATGGTTCCCGCTCGGTCCGCGGGAAGTCTACGCGCCCCCGTACCAGGTCAGCCGAAACTACATGAACCGAGTGAACGTCAGCAACACGACCGTCAACACCACGATCGTCACGAACGTCTACAACACCACAATCATCAACAAGAACAAAACAATCGTGAACGTGACTTACTTGAATAAGAACGTGCAGGGTGCGGTCATGGTGGTTCCGCAGCATGCCTTTGCAAGTGCGCAGCCCGTGGCCCGCGTCGCCGTGGCCGTGAACGCCCAGCAGATTGCCGGCGCTTCCGTGAGCTTGAGGGTGGCCGTTGCGCCCACACATCTGAGCGTGCTTGGAGCGAACGCTTCCACTGCCGGTCACGTGACCGCGCCGCCCGCGGCGGTGGCAAGCCGGCAGGTGGTCGCGAAGCGGACGCCTCCGCCGCCCCCGGTGCCGTTTGCAAAGCAGCAGGTGGCTCTGGCAGCGCATCCTGGACAGGCCGTGCCGGCCAGCGAATTGCAAAGCCTGCGCCCACCCAGCACCGCGGCGGCACACCCGATGGTCAAGGTCGCGCCTCCAGGCAAACCGGCGACCCCGGCCGTTGGCCATCCCGGCAACCTGCCGAATGCTGCCCGCCCTGGACAGGGGGTTCCGCCGCCTGCCAACCAGCGCCCGGCAGAAACGAACCGTCCAGCGCCAGCCCCGGTGACGAAGACTCCGCCGCCAGCGCAGCCGCAGAACAATCGTCCAGAAGTCGCCCGACCCGTACCGAATGCTCCACCCGCGGCGCAGCCGATTCGCCCCGCGCCGCCGGTGCCTGACAATCGGCCCCATATAAAGCCGAACCAGCCAGCGCCGCATCCACAAGAGAAGCCGCAGACGCCTGAGCAGAAGAAAAAGGACGAGGACCTGAAGAAGCCGGAATAGCCTCCAGCCCAGCTGCGACGAGATTGCCGGAGCGAGCATTGAATGACTCAAGAAAAGGGGATCCCGGGCGCTTTCGGGATGCCCCTTTTCTTGACTGATCCTCGCGTAGCCAGAGAATGTATGTCCTCTCAGAAGAGTCTGTCTTGCATGGAAGCAGCCTTGACTAGCTTCGGAGGCTCTTGGAACCATTTTCCGACGGGATCCAGGCGGCAGAAATCGGTGACCACAGCAACATTGGCGGAGTTGACGATACTCTCACAATTGGCGAATTGCACGGGGATCATGGACATCCCGGAAATTAACCGCGAGAATCAAGAATTCGTCCCCATATGCGCTATTTGCGACTGGAGCCCTCAACTGTGAGGCAGACGCGACATTCCAGTCGCCATGACTACTTCCAAGGAACAATTCCTGTTCCGATTCGATTGTCCTGACGAATCCGTAGCTTCGTATCAATGGCCGAAATCACTGCCTTATCCATTCGCGGTTTCGACTATCCTGCTTGTTCTATACTGGTTTCGTTTACGGCGTTCGTCTGAGCATTCGCTGGTCCCTGCGCATGACTTCCCTGTGCAGAGCATGAAATCCTGCAATGCCTTGTGTTCCATTCAAATTTTGTCACTTCTGACCGAATCACAAAGCTCTCTCGTTTTTCGACTTGCTTGATCCACCCAATCTCTACAGGGGGTCTCATGTTGGATCGCAGATACAAGTTTTTGCTCTGGGCTGGACTGCTAATAATGGGAGTGCGGGGAGCGGCGGCACAGGATGCCGCCACGAATGCCTTTCGCACCTCGGAGAAATGCCTCATCTGCCACAACAACCTCAAAAGCTCCAACGGCGAAGACGCCTCCATGGGTACGGCATGGCGCACCAGCATGATGGCCAACTCCGCGCGCGACCCGTATTGGCTGGCCAGCGTGCGCCGCGAGACCCTGGACCATGCCGGGCAATCGGCGGCCATCCAGAACGAGTGCGCCAACTGCCACATGCCGCTGAGTCATGGCATCGATCATGCGAGTGGCCGGCAGACCGTTGTCTTCGCACATCTGCCCTTCAAGGCGGAGAACAAGGCAGACACCGCTGCGGAGGGCGTCGCCTGCACCGTCTGTCATCAGATGCAGCCCTCCGGTTTGGGCACCCCCGAAACCTACAACGGTAATTATCATGTAGCCGCGGTGAACGATCCGGTGCGCCCACTCTACGGTCCCTATCCGGTGGACGCAGCCAAGGTCGCGTCTCTGCATCTGACCGGCTCCGGCTATCCACTGGCCGAGTCGCAGCATCTGCGTGACGCTGCGCTCTGCGGCAGTTGTCATACTCTCTTCACCCAATCGATTGCGGCGGATGGCAAAGAGGCTGGAACCCTGCCCGAGCAAATGGTCTATCTGGAGTGGCTGCACAGCGACTATCGCGACAAGCAGAGCTGCCAGCAATGCCATATGCCCGCAGTCAACGGTCCGGTCAAAATCGCCTCACTCTATAGCGATCCCAAGGCAGGGGTGCGCCGCCACAGTTTCGATGGATCGAACTTTCTGATGCAGCGAATTCTCAATGCTCATCGCAGCGATTTGGGCGTCGCCGCACCGGAAGCGGATCTGGAGGCGGCGGCCACCCGCACCGTGTCTTACCTGCAATCGCAGGCCGCGCATCTGGTGCTGGGCTCGATCGATTCCGCGGACGGAGGGATTCGCTTTACGGTACAGGTCGAGAATCGGACCGGCCACAAACTGCCCACATCCTTTCCCTCGCGCCGCGCCTGGTTGCACGTGACCGTGATGGCGGCGGACGGTCACATCCTCTTTGAATCCGGCAAACTCCATGCGGACGGATCGATCGAGGGCAACGTCAATGACACGGACCCAGCCCGCTATTTGCCTCACTATACAAAAATCGACTCTCCGGAGCAGGTGGAGATCTTCGAGCCCATCCTCGGGGATGCGGCGGGGCACGTGACCACTGGCCTGTTGACCGCGACGCAATACCTCAAGGACAACCGCATTCTGCCGGCCGGTTTTGACAAGGCCACAGCCTCGCCGGACATTGCTGTGCGCGGCGAGGCAGCCGCCGATCCGGAGTTCAAAGGCGGCAGCAGCGCGACGCAGTACCATATCCTCACGAAAGGCGCGTCCGGCCCTTTCAAGATCGCGGTTGAATTGCTCTACCAGCCCATTGGCTTCCGTTGGGCACGCAACCTCGCGGCCGTTCAATCCGACGAGACCCAGCACTTTGTGAAGTACTTTGAGCAGGCAGCGCCGAACTCAGCTGTAATGCTGGCGCACGCAGAGGCAACAAGCGCGCAACAGTGAGAAGATGCGGACCTTCCGAGCACGTTGCTGTTTCATCCGCGCAGGCGAGCTAACACAAGGCCTGAGGAGTATCGCTGCAAGCGCGGTTTCCATACGGCGGGTGCCCAGGTGCCTCGCATTTGGGCACCTGGACTAAACAGGCTGCGGAAAAAGGACGAATTTCAAGCGAAGTTTCTTAAAAACGTCCCGCAGGGGCTGAAGCCCGCGTTGATTTTGCGGCACTTACGGCACGACTGAAGTCGTGCCCTGTTACAAGACATGAGTTTCTCGGTGGCAAACGGAGTTTTTCCGCAGCCTGTAAAGGCCTTCACTGCCCCCGCCTGACCCGTAACCAATCGTCTCCAGCCCATGTTTGAGGATCGATCCCCGTAAATGCCGCAGGCTTCGGGAGCCTCCTCGGACCCCGACCCGGCGGTAGCCACGAGATTCCAGTCGCCTTGGCGACTTTTAGGGACGGATCTCGCTTCAATTCGTGCATCGCGGGTTTTGTATAATCCGGGACCGAAGTTTCGGCAGACTCCAACGGCTGCGGTTCGTGCTATCCCAGGTTTCAGAATCGAGACATGGACCAACTGTTTATTCTTGGATGGCTGGAGTCAGGCCATCCGCCCATCTTGCAACCGAGCCGTATCATTGCTGGCCGGTCGCGGTTACCTCCGATTTGGGCTTCGCCGCCTGCAACTTCGCCAGAGACTTTCTAAGGCGATGCTGGAATTGGCGCCAGTCCGCGTTGTCTGGGCCGAGTTCTATGATATCGGCATCCGCCGCACAACCGCCGTTCCTGGCCTTCAACTCCACCTTTTGGGTGTAGTTGCCCCTTGCGCCAACGACAATGAAGTACGCCTTCAGACGGGATTCGTCCATCGAAAGGACTCCATAATTGTCTTGGTTGTCGAGTGTGTCGTGCACTGCTGGCCAAAGATCTCCGCAGGAGACAGGATAGACGAATATCGGTGTGGCCAGCGCGGGAGCAACAGAAACCAGCATAAAGAATGACGCGATAAGAGACTTGAACATTACCGTCCTCCGGGTTGCGAGCCGGCATGCTAATCCAGCCCGGCCCTTGTCGCGCCGCAGCCATGGCTTTGCACCTGCATCCTGCTGAAGCAGTGTAATGTGGTGAACTTGCATCCCAAAGGAGCGACGTGCATCCCGCGAGCGGTCATATTCCGTCTTCATTAACATCCTCTCTGCATGGGAGATTGACGACAGAAGCCCTTAATCTCCTTGCGTTCACGATGGTTTGGATCCAAGGCCCGCTCCTGTTCTTGGCGAGCTCAGCGGGATTCTCCGCAGATCGCACCCGGCGCTAGTTAACTACGAAGGCTTCTCAACATGGTCGATGACGAGAGTCTCAACGGGCGCCCTGGTGGCGTCGAGTTTGAGTCCTAACTGTTCCTGTATTGCGGCGGACAGCGGCGGTTCGTTGATGCTGCCGGTGGGATGCGGAATCGTCACGCCCAAACCGGGATACTGGGAGTCGTCGGGGGTCCAGTTGAGGGTGATGTCATATCTCCCTTCGATCCCCGTCTGATCGAGGACCGGGCGGCCGAGCACACCAAACCGCATGAGATTCGCGAGGTCCTGCATGGTTCCATTACTGACTTTCAACTTACCTGGATCCGGAGAGGCAAGACGTGGCAACTGGCTCGGGTCGGCCGCGCTCCTGACAAGTTTCGGACCGCCCCCGGCCTTGCTCAGCACATAAACCAAAAGCTCCTTCTTGTCGCGATGGAGACTAAGTTTGAAGCGCTCGGCCAGCAACTTTCGTACCAAGCTTCGAAGTTGACGGTCGTTGGGCGCTCCTTCTGGGTTATATTGTGCGGCGATGTCGAATTTATCCGTGTTCACCCAGGCCGGCGCGCCAATAATTTGACTGGAATTGATTTCGTAAGCCATTGAAACAAGTTCGCTCAGCGTAAAGTTCGCGGCCGCCAGACGACCACGCTGGACGGCAAATCCTTTGTCTGGATAGTTCGGCTTGCTCGGCTTTATGGTAGCCGTCGTAAAGCTGGGATCGGCGTCGGCGGCCATCGGCGGCTGCGGCTTGGGAATCTCCCAGGCCGTCTCCCGCGAGGCTCGGTTCAGAATTAACTGATGCGAGAAAGATAGCTGGTTCAAGGTACCGGAGATCGACATCCCATCCGGACTCAGCTTGCCCTCGAAGACGGCACCCATATCCGTAAGGGCAATCTTCACGTTCGCGCCTTCCCGCGTGATCCTTGTAACCGGAAAGGGGGTTTCGGACTGGTCAACGGCGTAGAAGACTCCGTTGTACCCACCGCTCTCCGTCCTGGATATCTGGAACACCCCGCGCAGATCCAGGCCGGTGTGAAGCGTTCCCTGCCAGGTGCCTGCAAGATCTTGCGCCGGATTGCCGGCTGAGGATTGAGCATCAGCCGGCTTAATGTGTATCAGGCCGAAGACGACTGGGATGGCGATCGCAACGGTTGCCGCCAGCACTATGAGCAGCTTTCGGCCGAAATCGAGATTGCGCGCCGTCTTCTCGGTCATGATGCGGACGATACGGCGTTTGAGGCCCGATCCGGTAACGCCCGCGACGCAGGCCAGCGGTGACTCGATGCAGTACTTGCAGACGTTCAGGATGCTCTCGGCATAGACATCGGCTTCATTGCCGGACTGCAGAACCACTTCATCGCAGGCCTGCTCGCGTTCATCCAGAAGGCGAGTCTTGATCCACCACACCGCTGGATGGAACCAGAAGAGCGCTTCCACAACCATGTGGATGGCGGCGGTGAGATTATCGCGCCGGCGAACGTGGCACATCTCATGGGCGATGATGGTGCCGAGCTGCGCCGCGGTGAGCCGGTCGTTGATGCCCTCCGGCAGCAGAAGCACAGGGCGGACGATGCCGAAGATGCCCGGCTCCATCAAGAGTGGCGAGGAGAGAACAGGTACATCGGCCAGCAACGTCATGTGCGAAGACGCGCGAACAAATGCACGAATCTTCAACCACCCGCGCACCCAGGAGGACAAGACAAGAAGAAAGCCGCACAGCCAAACCGCAAGCAGGATCGGAGGCACCAGACTGCCGGGTTGCGAGGCGGCCGCAGGCGCCACGCCGGCATACGCAACGGCTGCGGGCGATGCAGATTGTGGAAAGGGCAGAGTGATCTGCTCCATCACGGCCGCTAGCGCCGGTCTTTGAATCGGAGTAGCAAACGCCGAGCGAAGCGATTCACCGGCAGCGATGAGAAACGAGAACGGGATCAGGAATTTGATCGAAGCGATCATCCACACCCAATAGCGCATGCGGGCGTGATTGTTTCGCAGACTGAACGCGAGCAGCCACGCAATTCCGGTCACGGCGGTCGACTGCCAGAGATGGTTGGCCAGAGCCGCCGTCCAGGCTTCGTTCCACAATGCCGGAAGCGTCATGGCTGTTTCTCCTTGCGGGAAAGGCTCCGTAACGTCCTCTCCGCGTTCTTCACATCTTCAAGTGACAGCTTGCCTGACTCGATCAGGTGCGCCATGACAGGCTGCGAGTGTCCCCCGAAGATGGCAAGCAGATCGTCAATGAGCCTTCGCTGGGCAGAATCACGCGAAATCATCGCTGCGAAAATGTGGAAATTGCCGACCTTCTTTACGCGCTGCACGACCCCCTTCGCCTCCATCCTGTAGACGGTAGTCTGGATCGTCGTGTAGGCAGGCCTTCGCTTTTCCGGGAACGACTCTTGGATCTCGCGAATCGAGGAGTCTCCTTTTGCCCAAAGCGTCTCCATAACTTGGAATTCAAGTTTTGATAGTCTTGGTTCGGTCATACTGACTTCCTGCCTCGATAGAGGTCTACTACACGTGTGTGCGATTGTCAAACAATTTTGTGCCAGCGACGCAACCATCGGTTTGAGCGCGGCTCGATCTGCTCATTCAAGCCATCGATATGCTGCAGGCCGCCTGTGCGATGTGGCGAGCCATAATGTCGTTTTTGCCGCGCCACTCTCGATGGCTGACAAGGCTTGCCTAACGCGTGAGGGGACGCGAAGAGGCAGGGCGGCAGAGCGGTTGCAATAATCCTAAAAACCGCAGTTGGCTAACAAAAGCGGACCTGAGTCGAGGCGTTTTCGAGGGTGGCGCGGGACGATTCTGGCCACGATATAGTTCAGCAGGGTTTTCCATCTGTCCACCGTC
>Ga0224528_1002090_pt1 | contig 11876 bp, 10 predicted proteins | sample CBST25metaG_2_FD_179888 | JGI IMG/M metagenome (GOLD analysis project Ga0224528, IMG submission 179888) | Peat soil microbial communities from Stordalen Mire, Sweden - C.B.S.T25 | ecosystem: Environmental > Terrestrial > Soil > Wetlands > Peat | place: Sweden: Norrbotten County, Stordalen Mire...
CTTTCCAACCCCAGTCGCTGTGCCTCCAGCGGAATTGCGCCGCCACCTGCAAACGGGTCATGAAAAGCTGGAAGTCTCTCTGGATTGAAAAGCTCAGCAGCCGCTGGATGGTCTTTGTTCAGTTCGCAGGTCTCTCGCCACGATTTCAGAATCTCCGTTCGAGCCTCGTCCAGTACGGCCTCATTGGTTGTGTTCTCCCACAAAACCAACTTCTCGATGATTGCGAAAAGCCTTTTGCGTTCTTTTGCCGCCTCTTCCTTGTTTACTCCGCGTTGCAAATTGCGTTCATAACCGGGATCATTCACCAGTTGTGCAAACAACACTGCACGGGCCGCTGCCAGCGGACGGCGAGCCCACCAGAGATGCAGGGTGGAGGGGTGGCCGTGGCGAATCGACTTCTCTTTTGCGGCAGCGACATTAATCGCGTCCAGCGGAAGCGCAACTTCAATCAACTTCTTTGGACATTTAACCGACGACATTCTTTCCGCTTCCTAAATGGGCTGTTCCGCACGCGACAGCAGATTCTGCAAATCAAAATTGATACTGGTGACCGCCCAATCCGGCTCCTGCGTAAATGGATTGCGAATATAAAACGGTCCTTCGGAACGATCTCCGTCGACCAGAACAACAGCCAAGACAAACTTGTCCTGCTGGTTCAGTCCGTAGAGGATTTCGTTGCGCGTCACTGTAATGGTATCGCTTCCTTTGGCCCGGCCCTTCACCTCAATGTGCCGCGCAGGTGGAAGCTTGCCGTCGCTGGGCAGGGGAATGCTGGTGACATCCCATCCACATTTTTCCTTGGAGACATCGAAAACCTCGCACCCGCACGCCCGCTCGGCATCCATGACTGCCTTCATCGCAATCAGTTCCACGCGAGAACGTGCTTCGGGATCAGCCGTCCAGCCCGGTTGGCCCTTGCGTTGTGCCAGCAATCCGGCGGGAATGACCAACGCTCCGCCAAGCACGACCGGCGTGGCGGAAACCACCTGACGCATGGCCGCCACTTCTTTCTGGCGATTCTGAAGGCGGGCAGTTAGATCGTCAATGGTGCGCCGTACATTCTCCAGCGTGAGGCGAACATCTTTACCGGCTGAGATATCTTCCTGCAGCTTGATATAGCGATCCGACCAGTAATTGATTTCCTTGACCAGTCGCTCCTGCACGGCAGCGCCAATCTTGTCGGCCTGTCTCTCACGCCGTAGCTTTATTTCCTGAAAGTGTTCTGGAACCATCTTTGTTGACGCGTGGGTGATTGCCAATTGCTCAAGGTTCTGAGTAATCCAATCCGCCCGCAGCACGTCAGACACGAGAGCAAGCTCTGCATCACTGATCGGCTGGAGGTCGAGATGAGGAGCCCATCCGGCGTTGACAGCTTTGCCTTGCGGATCGATTTCGACGAACTGCATGCGGCGGGAAACCAAGCGACCGGAATCCGCGCCCTCTTTGACTGAGTGATCGATGAGAAACATCACCTTGGGAGCGAGTCCCATGTCATCGGGATCAACCAGTACTGCACCCTGCTTCAACTTATTCCGGTTCTGTTCCAGCACAAGATCAGTGACCGCCTGCATGAGCGGATGAGCGGGGTGAATGAGGCTCGCCATTGGCGCACCGGCTCGATCCAGCAACCGCACATACTGCTTCTCAAAACAAACACGCTCGTAACGGCGCAAGACCGGATTAAGGTTCCGCCGGTCCCGCCCGGCAAGCTGACGGTCACGCTCCCGAATGATTGCCGGAACGTGAGTAATCTCGTACCGTCCTTGTTCGCGTGCGCGCATTTCGCCGCCGAGTTGCTGGAAAGCTTGTGTGAAAAACGAACGAATGAAGTACGGCTGAAGCTTGCGCGCCTCCGCCTTTTCCATCTCTTCCTTCACCGCGAAGAGGCGCTTTTCATCCATGACTTCTTCGCAGAGTGCGTTCCTGCGAATGATGGTCTCGATATGCTCCGTGTCGAGCGCACCCTCAACCTTGCGCAACAGGCGCGCGCGCACTTCCGGATTGTCGCCATAGCGGATGGCTTCGATGAGCAGATCCTTTAGGCTCTTGTCCTCGAAGACTTCTCCGAGAACGTCAAAAACACGTCCGCCGAGCGCCTTTCGCTCAACTTCCAGCTTCTCAAATAGGCGATGGAATACATCGCCCTCGCGGGTCTCTGTAGCGACCATGTTCCAGAGATGGCAAATCTCGGTCTGGCCGATGCGATGAATTCTTCCGAACCTCTGCTCAATTCGATTCGGGTTCCACGGCAAATCGTAGTTGACCATCAAGTTCGCATTTTGGAGATTGACGCCTTCTCCGGCGGCATCGGTGGCAAGCAGAACGCGCACAGTCCGTTCGTTCCGAAACAACTCTTGCACTTTTCTGCGCTCGTCGCGATGAACGCCGCCATGAATGAGGGCAACCGCTCCCTCACTTCCGAGCAAACCTCGAATCTTGGTCGCCAGGTAGTTTAACGTGTCGCGATGCTCAGTGAAGATGATGATCTTCCGCTGCCGTCCTTCGGCATCATGCATCTCCGGTGTTTCCTGCAAGAGCTTCGACAGTTCGTCCCACTTGCGGTCTTCGCCAGAGTCACGCAGTTGCCGAGCCTTTTCTTCGAGCCCATCGAGAATGACGATTTCAGCTTGGAGTTCCTGTATGGTCTGGGCGGCTGTCGCCTGATCGACGACAGTATCTTCGAAGTTCTCGTAATCATCTGGGAGCATCTGATCCGCAGAATCCCAGACATCTTCGACGTTGCCATTCACATTGGAGGGTTCAGCTGTAAGCTGTCCACGACTCCGCAGGTTTTCCTCTTCGACTCGCCGCTTCAGCTTTCCGTGACGGCGTTTGAGCGACTGATAGATGGCTTCGGGGCTGGATGCAAGCCGACGCTGTAGCGCTGTGAGTGCAAATCCGACCGTTCCTTTCCGCGAGCCATCTTCCAGGCGATCCGCCCGGTTCATTTCCTCTTTCACGTATTCCGTGACGGCTGTATATAAGGAGGCTTCGGCGGCTGAAAGTGTGTAGGTGGCGGTATAGGCACGACGCTCAGGGAAGAGCGGAGTCCCGTCGAAGCGGAGCATCTGCTCCTTCATCATGCGCCGCATCAGGTCGGAGATATCGACCTTGTGTGCTCCATCACGGAATTTTCCGTAGAACCTGTCCGAATCCAACAACGACATGAACAGCTGAAAATCCTCTTCTTTACCGTTGTGCGGAGTGGCAGTCATCAATAGGAGATTTCTAGTTGTCGAGCCCAGGAGTTCTCCAAGAACAAAGCGCTTCGTCTTGTTGACCTTGTTGCCGAAATAGCTCGCTGACATTTTGTGAGCTTCGTCGACGACCACCAAATCCCACCGAGTCAGTCTGAGCTTTTCCTGTAATTCTTCGTTACGGGAGAGCTGATCAACTCGGGCGATCAGCAGATCAACATCCTCGAATGGATTGCCGCTGCGAGATTGCTCGACCTGTTCGCGAGTGAACAGGGTGAATGAAAGCCCGAACTTCTCGAACATTTCGTCTTGCCACTGCTCGACCAAACTGCCGGGCGCGACCACCAGAATTCGCACCGCATCGGCGCGCATCAGCAATTCCCGAATGAAAAGGCCCGCCATGATTGTCTTGCCCGCGCCCGGATCGTCGGCCAATACGTACCGAAGTGGCTGGCGGGGGAGCATCGACTCGTAGACAGCGGTGATCTGATGGGGAAGGGGCTCCACGTTGGAGGTGTGGACCGCCATCATGGGATCGAATAGATAAGCGAGGTTGATTCGATTAGCTTCCACCACAAGCTTAAAGTCCGAACCGTTCGCATCAAACGCCCAAGGACGACCAGCTTCAGCCAATGAAAGGCTCGGCTCATCCGTGCGGAACAACATCCTTTCAAGGAGCCGCCCATCAGGCATTTTGTAATACACGGTGAGCGCGCTATCGCCGACCGCTTCCGTCGTGACAATCCGCACCGGAGAAGTGGAATCGATTCCAGAAACCGTCGAATCTTTCTTAATCTCTTCTAGTTTCAGCATGGCAGCTCGATCATCATCACACAGCCTCCGCAGAACCGGCATTTACAATCGATTGCACGACAGCCCGAAACTTTGATTCGATCCCGCTGGAATCCGTAACCGGATATCCCAATTCCTTCGCCAAAGACTCAAGCTCCACGCGCCAATTCGACGGTATTGCAGTGTCGGGCGGGAAGGCATGCGTAGCCCTTTCCGCGAATACTTCTTCGGCGGCAGCCCGCACCTTTATATAATCCAGCTTCCCCAGGAGGTCGATCAGAAGAATGTCAAGAATATCTCTCGCCCGACCCTTGGAATGCGGCCCCGTGCAAGCGTGCAATTTTTGAGCAAGCTGCTCGCTCAGCCCCAAACACCGAATCGGCGATGTAATAGGTATCCCCATCTCGGCAAGTCCACGGATAGTCGGCTCAACAAGATCGATAGCCCCCGTTCCCGCCGGGCCGAGATCAACCTCAATCGTCTGCCAAGCTCGCGTGCGATATTGCACAGCAACTTCGACGCGTATGGTGTCGGCGAGATCCATACTTCTAGTCTGCGACTTTAGTCGGAACGCAAATGCATCAAACCCAAAAACCAGCGCCTGTTCAAAAACCTTCAGTCTTTCTGCCCGATTGCCCTCCAGCCCAAGGTCCATGTCCTTGGTCGCACGTGCCGCCCCGGCAAATCGAAGTTCCATCGCTACTCCACCCTTTAAGTAGTAAGTGGCGAGGATGCCCTCGTTGACTGCTCGTTCCAGCAGTCCGCACAATGCCAGAAATGAAACCCACCTGCGCAGACGCTCTTGATCGAGGCCTTGCTCCTTAGCTACACGCGCTAACGTCTTTTCAAGCCGCTCAACTGGCTTTGGTGTCACTATCGATAGCCCCTTCCTTCGTGGCATTGTCTTCGAGTTTCTGCGAGTAACGGGTCACGATCTGCCGCAATCTTCCCGCCTGGTCGGAGTTCAAGTATCCCTGTCGGCGAGCATCCGTGATAGTCTGCCGAACGAAATCAACTCGATGCGTAGTGTTGAGAATGTCGAGAATCGTTCGCTCCATTGAGGTTACCGGCATTCCTTCGTATTCCGTCAGATCCGGCGAAGCTAGATCAGCCTTGTGAATCACGATCCACTTGGGTTTTTCGCGGCGCATGCGGGCTTGCTTTGGAACCGTCAGATGGACACTCGCGGGGTTAACATCCGAGATCCCGTAGAGCAGAAGCGCTGTCTCATGAGACAGCGCGATCTGTACAGGTCCTGAACTCGCTTGCGCCCAAAGGACTGCCTCTCTATATTGTGCAAATCTATCGGATGGATAGTGGGCAACGCGGTACACGCCTCTGGCTGCCCGCTCCAGCCGTCCACGTTGGGCCAAGCGAACAAGAACAGAATCTTTGATCCCCAACTCTCGCGCCTGTTTCGAGGTGAACAGACCATCATTCTCCTCGCCAAGCGCAAATAACTCGTCCATGCGGGAACGTGGCATGTAACGATTATGCTTTGATCCACGATGTTCGTCAATATGATTCCACTATTGAACTATAGTGACACTGTAAGCGGCGGACCGGGTACGCCTCTGTGACCTGCCGTTCGCAGCACACATTTAAAAGGAATTACATCAGCAGCATCCGAGACTGTAGCTTTCATGCTCGTCCTTCGGGTTCCCTATGCGTTAATGACTTCGAGGTAACTGATGGATCGGCGACGATCCAGGTGCTATCCGGGAGGCTCTACTTTCTATCAGTAGGACATTACTGGTAGCTTCTGCCCGGCCTTCCTTATTTCCTTTGATTATGGCAATATCCGTCGCGGATGGATAAACAGGTTTCCTGACCGGTCGGCGTCGACTTCAATTTCTTCGAGTGAGTGCGAATCCGTCTCACTGAAGTCGCCGAACTGCGTGCGTCGAAGCGTGGCCAGATGAGCTCCGGGGCCCAGAGCCAACGCTGAGTTCCTGAGCGATCGATCTTATAGAGGTACTTACCGAGCGCAGTCCTGATCTCGCGGATCTGATCAGCGTGCCGCCGAGCGTGGCCGGCAATAATCAGCAGCATCTCAGCGCCATTCACCGTTCCCAGACGCACGTGCTCGGTGGCGAGCCCGTACAGATCGGACTGGCGGTCTTCGGCAAACTGGACGACCTGACTGCGGGTGGCATTGAACCGTTCGAGCGCTTGCGACAGGCTGGCGAAACGGCCCATGGGTCTGGCCACCTCGGGAGCTATATACCGGGTCGTCCGATCCGGAATTTGGACCATAATTTCCGCTACTTTTTGTTTGTCGATATGTGGCGCGTCCAGCCGTTTGGCTCCCGCCAGCCTGCCGAGATTCTTCTCTTCGACGATGACAACATGTTCCACACATTCCAGAACAGACCATCGATCTTGCGCCAGCTTGATTTTGGTTTGCGCCTCCGCCATGCCAGCAGCTGCGGCATTGAATTCGTTCCTGTTGGTCTCCAAGATCTGAACGATTTCGCTTCTTCTTTGCGTAGTCACGAGAGGAGTCTAGCAGATCACCTAAACCTGTTGCGCCGGAAGAGTGTGAGCAAAACGGAACGCGCGCATGCGATTAAACTGCTGATGAATAGTTAAATGACCGTTTAGATATTGCACACGATAAGGGGGCTCAGGCTGCTCTTCCTATCACGGCAGAAGTGATCCTTCCACCCCATCTTTTCAACACTAGTGTGGAAATGCCGGTGGGGAACCTTTTGACAGACGCAGATGGTCCAGTGTTCATGGGACTTTATCCAATCTGCACAGAACACGGTGCGCGCGCTCCTTTAGATTGAAATTTTCTCGACCTCGGAGCCGGATTCCGCCCGGATCACGGGCTAGCCGGAGATTGGCCACATTGGGGAAGGGTTGGCGACAACACACTCTAACCCCGGCACAGGCGCATGTTTCTTCAAGTCACACGTAATCGACTCACCGAGATCACCGGGACGTCGCTATGCTTTCCCATCATGGCGCCCGCTCTGCGCGTAGTACTCTTCAGGGTCTACTTTCTCAAACTGTTCGCATCGCAGGCGTTGCCGCGCAGTTATCGTATGTAGTGACCCCATGCTGGTTGACGATGCACACTTTTGGTTGCATTGACTGTCACCTTGGAATAACCTCCAAGCGCATTAACTGTTGCATATAAAGTTGCTTTCTGCGTTTGGAGAACAGCCCAAACGCTCAGTGGCCGCCTCGGAGGCATGATGGAGCTCGATTCGATACACAGTTTTCTCGTCCATCCAGGCAAAAATCTGGAGGAACCTCTAGAGATTAGCGGCACACTCGTCGATAAGGCGGGACGCCTGTTCGACATGCTCAAAAAGGTATTCGATAATGCCGAGGAAGAGTGCCAGCACGACATCGCATTCTCTCCGGATGACGATGGCAAGCAGCGCAACGAATGCAGAGATCTTATCCTTTCATACATAAAGAATAGCGATCTCACTCACGGCAGGCACTTAGCCAAGAAGCTTCAGGCTGTCACTACGAACCGATCCGGACTGGGCCTGCTGTTTCTCATGATGGGTGAGAGTAAAGGGGAAATAAAGATCGTCGTATCGCGGTTTCCTGCGGATAGTGGCATTCTCGCCGAAGAGAAAGAGAGAGGACTAAGCGTTGAGTTCCTCGAACGAATCTTCATGAAGAGCGCTACCTCGTACAAAGCTGCTGTATATAAAGGGCGTTCGCATGATCATGATTTCTGGAAAGGCAAGGCGGGTGACAAACAGATAAATAGCGCGGAGAGTTACATAGCCAGCTATTGGATTAGAGACTTCCTCAATTCTGATTTTCTCACACCAGGCGAAGCAGGCACGCGTCGTTTCGCCAGTGCTGTCCGCGAAGCGATGAACCGCTCCAGTGACACCAAAACCAAAGAAGAAATTACGGCACTCTGTCGCTTGCTGCCGGGACTGAAAGGCAAGGTGGCAAGCGCAAAGGAAATCCTGGATCAATTCCAGGTGTCCGACGAGACACAGGACCAAGTGAGGAACCGCTTTAGCCGGGCGAGTCTTTTTGATGAGCGCTTCCGATTCACACCGGATGAATTGTCGAAGTTTCTCGCCTTCAGAACGGTCGAACTTAACAACGGTGGCCTACTGACTGCCCCAACAGACAAATTTGATAACGTGTTTACAAGGGAGACAGTGGATTCTTCCAATGACATCGTGCGGTTTTCAACCCAGGGAACGGTTGTTGATCAGCGATTTAGAAAAGAGAAGTCATGACCTCGCTTCGCTATGCCTATGAGATGCGTCGTAAGCAGATGCTCCTGCCGCTCGCCGACCGCCTTGAAACCCACCTGAAAGACGTTTTCAAGGACTGCCGGCGAATTGACCGCATCTCCGTGAGGGCAAAGAGCGTGGATCGATTTGTTGCGAAAGCCGAAAAAGAAATAGAAGGCAAGCGTAAGTATGATGACCCTCTCACTCAGATTCAGGATCAGCTCGGCGCGAGGATCGTAACCTTCTATAAGAGCGACGTGGAGAAGCTCACGATGGAAGTGACAAAATATTTCCGCCACATTGAATCGGTACAAATCGTTCCCGACTCTGAAAGTGAGTTTGGCTATGAGGGAAGGCACTTCATTCTCTTCATTCCTCGCGACATTTTTAATGACGAAGTGAAGGAGGACGAATCCATCACTTTCTTCGAGCTTCAGATAAAGACTCTATTTCAACATGCTTGGTCAGAAGCTGAGCATGATCTAGGCTATAAACCTTTGACGGTGCTATCGAGCGATCAGAAAAGGCGATTGGCGTTTACCGCTGCACAGGCCTGGGGCGCTGATCAGATTTTCGACGAGCTATGTAGACAGATAGATTCTGCCGGTGCATAGCAGGGATTGACAGTGCAGTAAGACTTGCGACGAACCGGTGAATCGCGGAGCAGTTGAGAATGTAAGCAGGTCTAGCACTTGGCGATCACACTGAAGTTGAACTGCCGTTTTTAGGGTCCTATGATGTGTCTTGGGCTGGACCGTTGACCGTTATCTCCCGCACAAAGCATTGTCTCCACCAGCACCGGTTGGTCTGGGGGGCAGGCGCCGGCGGCTATAGCAATTGAGGATGAATTTCGGTGCAAAGCCTCTTCTTCCATACAAGGACGGAGAGCACCGCCTGGAATAGGTATTGATATGGCTGGCTTGTTGCTAGGTTTTCGCGACGGCTTCGCTGTTCCGGACGGGTGACGGGCAAACCGGAAATTTGGCCGAATGCCGTCCACTCCGCTCCCTGCTCAATTTGCGGAACGATGGCCTTCGCGATTACACCCGCTTCACACCGGATAGTCGGCAAATCTGGAGTACAGGTTGCGTCGCTCCGCGACCAGATAGCCAGTTGCTGCATTCTGCGGTACTGTTTTCTTTTGAGAACAATGGGCTAGCAGCCAGTATTCGGCCTAGATGAACAGCTCAATCCAACTCGGGGTATTCGAACGGAACAGGAACAGATGTACTGGCCCAGCGGATCTTCGCCACTCACCGCACGTACCCGCTCTGCCACGGTCGAGAATCTGCACCCGTGATTGCACCCGTTTTCCATTGTTCTTACGCGAACTATTAAGCACTTGGCAGTCCTTATGGAACGTGTAAGTTATTGATAATGCTAGCGTTGATCGCTTGACACGGTAGAGGTCAGGAGTTCGAGTCTCCTCGTGCCTACCATTTCTTTTCTTAGACTTAGCAAGCACTCCATCCTTCTCCGCATCGTTTTCCATTCCGCTTTTCGTTCCGCTATTGAATCTGGTTTCCTGACAACAACGTATTCAGGAACTGTCCCTGAGCCGCCAGACGATTGGAATCAACCGCATGGCTATAGATCCCCAGGGTGGTTCTTACGTTGCTGTGCCGCATCATCGAGGAAACCGTCTTAACGTCGACGCCATTGGAGACCAACCAGCTTGCCAAACTGTGCCGCAGGTTGTGCCATCCCCAACGTTTAATCGGATTTCCACTCAGATCGAAGTAACGGACACGGACGAGTTTTCCTTTCCGGTTCCGCTCTTCAACGGAACGGAACACCCCCGCCTTGGCCGCCGCCGGGTATAGAAAAGTCTGACTGGCGATGCTGCCGCAGCGAGGCTTGACTCCTTTCAGCTTGGTTGACGCGAAGATCCAATCGCTCGGTTTCCCATACATGGTTTCTCGCTGCCAATGCCTGAGATAGCCGCCGAGCACCGGATGCATGGCAACCGGAGCCTTGCGATGCACGTTCTTGCAATCTCCGACCTCCTCCACCCAGCTCCGCCGAACCACGATGCGGTTGCGGTCGTATTCGGCATCAGCCCACTGCAAACCGAGAGCTTCGCTGATGCTCAGTCCCGTGGCCGCAATCAGTAGCGTCAGGATGAACTCCGGCTCTGCCAACTGGTTCAGGATCAGCAGCGTTTGTTCAGGAGTGCATGTGATGGCCTCATAGTCGCTGGAGGCTTCACAGTCAATATCCTTGAACGGATCAAAGTCGGCAGCTAACAGCTCTTCTTTCCTTCCGTACTTGAAGGCCCCCTGCATGGCCTGCTTCACTTTGCTACCGACCGTCGTCCACCCCAGCCCCTTTTTCTCGTGCAGGTACCGGAACCAGTCTTCCAGAGCCTTCGGCTTCATCTCACAGACTGGGGTATTCCCCCAACGGGGCATACAGTAGTCCACGAGGTTGTGCCGAAGCACGTAAACCGTGCCGCTGGCTTTTTTCTTTGTCAACGACTTCCGTTCGATTGCGCCGGACGATATGTATCGCTCGACCAAGTCACGGAACGTCAATGCAGAAATGGGTTTTTCAATGAACGAAGAGAGTCCGAGTCTTCCAACTTCTTTCCACCTGCTCGCCGTATCCGGGAACTGCAAAACGGAGCCGAGCTTTTGAAGCTTCTCCGCCCGAGCCCCAGTTGCGGGATCTTGGGTGTAACAGCAGAAATAAACGAACTGCCCCTTGGTTTGTCGTCTGGTTCTGAACCAGCCCTTGCCCTGAGTTCTAGCCACATCTCTTCTCCAGTCGGGCTATCTCAGGACTGCCTGTATCCATTGTCCCCTGAACCGGCTTTCTATGGCTAGCTACTTCTGAGATCAAAAAACGCCATAGCTTGCGCCGTCCCCGACCCCAGGCGTGAGCAGGGATCATCCCCCTTCGTGCCCAATCCAGCACGGTCTTGCGCTTCACCTTCAGGAACTCCGCGACCGCGTCGGCATCGGCATAAGGCTCGTAGTCAATGGCCATGTTTCCCCCTTCCATCAGCGCTGTGAACTGCTGGACCGTCCACTTGTCCACCACTTCTGTATCGCTGCCATTCGAGAGCCACTCGCAGAAATTGCAGCCAAAAGCAGCCCAAGGCCTGGTTGGACGGCGCGAAAATTACGCCACCTTGTCCCAGACACCATTAACTTAGGCGAGAAATCTTCAGCCGATTTATAACTTTTGGACCCCATTTATTCGAATTCCATATAAATCTTTGACCACACTCTGTTGTGAAAGAACCACACTCACGGAAACTAGATGACTAGAAGAGGACGAAATCCCCCGCGGTATGCGCTACGCGCGCCGTTCTTTCACTTCCGCCGGGCGAGCGCGCTCCCTGCGCTACGCTCCGGGCCGGCCCTTCGGGATAGCGCGCCCGCGCGCCAAACGATACAGCGTGTTTCGCACTTGTCGCGCCCACCACTCGGTCCTTCACCCTCGCCCTCTGTCGTTCCTCTTTGTCTCCCTGTGGTTCGTTTTTTCCTTCGCTTCGCTCCAGGGTGAAAGATGGGATGAGGAGGCGCCGGTGGACCGATACTGGTTGCCTGCCACAAGGAGGAAAGCCATGGCGAAGAGCGAACTATTGGGGGTAGTCGATGATCTGCAGGACAGCTACGAAGCAGGCGAAGGAAACATCACAATCGGTATTGATCTCGGA
>Ga0224528_1002092_pt1 | contig 11865 bp, 8 predicted proteins | sample CBST25metaG_2_FD_179888 | JGI IMG/M metagenome (GOLD analysis project Ga0224528, IMG submission 179888) | Peat soil microbial communities from Stordalen Mire, Sweden - C.B.S.T25 | ecosystem: Environmental > Terrestrial > Soil > Wetlands > Peat | place: Sweden: Norrbotten County, Stordalen Mire...
TCGGTGTCCGGCTCCTCGTCAATGTCGTACGGCGGCCTGAAGTACAGCGGCTGAATCCCCAGCTTGCTCTCAAAAAGCCGCTCGGTGAACTTCAATTCCAGGCCCAACTGCCGGGCCGAAATGCCGCTAATGTCCGGATGGCTCCAGGTGTGGTTGCCAATCTCGTGGCCCTCGTGCACGATGCGCTGCATCAGGCCCACGTTCTCCGCCGCCTCCTCGCCAATCAGCATGAATGTGCCCTTCACGCCCTTGTTGCGCAGGATATTGAGAATCAGCGGCGTCCACTTGGGGTCGGGACCGTCATCAAACGAGAGCGCCACCTGGTTGGCGTGGTAGCCATACTGCTCAATCGTGTAGGTGCGCGGATAGGCGTCCATGTGCTCATCGATAATGAGCTTGGTGCGCGGGTTCTGCTCGTCCGTGTCGGGTGAAACCGTGCGCCGCCCTGGCTGGGGCAATCCGGTCACCCGGATAATGTCGCCGTCCCCCTCGTTGTCCACATCGTGCCCCGGCTGCACCGCGCCCAGGGCTTGCAGCGATTCAGGGCTGCTCGGCCGGTCCCACACATTCCACAGCGAGCTGTCTTCCTCGCCCAGCCGCCACAGGGCAAAGGTTTGCAATCCCATGGCGCGCGCCGCGCGCAGCTCGTTCAATACTGTCACGCCATCCAGAAACCACACCACGTGCCGCTGGTTGGCGTCTTCGTCGATATACTCAAAGTGCGGATTCAGCGAGTTGTAATCCAGATCAAGATCGGCGTCGGCGTCGGCCGCCCGCTGCCAGGCGTCTGAAACCGACAGATCGTCCGTGTCCACCACCTGCGGCCTGGGGTGATGCTTGTCCTTGGGGTTGGGTATCGTCAGGGTCCAGTCATACCCGTAGTTGCCGATCGCGCAGATCAGCTTCTCCTTCGGCACGACGTTGAGCACCCGGCGCAGGTTGTTCACAAACCAGCCCTGGCTGGCGATGGGGCCCGGCTGGCTCTCCGTCTCGTGCTCGTCATAGTTCATCAGCACCAGGCCATCGGAGTTGGCCGCTATCTGCTTCAGCTCCCCATCCCTCGTGTTGGCCGCCGCGTTCACATAAAGATGCAACCCGCGCGCGTGCAGGTCTCCATACAGTTCCTCGACAAAGGTCAAATAATCCGGCACCGCGCTCGGCGCCAGATTCTCAAAGTCCAGTGACAGCCCCCGATAGACCGGGTACACCGCGAAAAAACGCACAATCTGCGCGCGCAGTTCGCCCCGCTTGCCATCGTCGGCCAGCAGCCCGGCAATCGCCGGATCCCACTGTTGCGTGTTGGGGTTGAAGTTGTTCAGGTGCGGAAAGATTTCCGTGTCCACCCGCGCCGCCTGAATCACCCGCTTCACCTTGTTCAGCTCGTCGGGATCGTGAACGGCGTAGCGGTCAATCACCGGGTACTCGTGGTGGCTGTCGGTGTCAATGCCCAGCAGCGTGGCCTGCGAGGCGTCCACGTGCAGCCACTGCGGAAAGAGCAGATCGATCTGGTGTACGTGCTCCTTCAGCGATGCGTAGCTGGTCGCGTCGTCCTGCACATAATAGGCTGCCCGCAGACCCTCGCCCGAGTTCAGCGTGATCTCCGAGGGTTTGCGATTGGTCCAGCGACGCGCCGGCTTCACGCCCTTCACTTGCGCCGGGTGTTCCGAAAGCGCCCGGTAATTGTGCTTGAGCGTCGGCAGCAACAGCTCCGGCAACTGCTGCGTCCGCAGAACATTGAAGATGAATCCCGCCAGCACCAGCGTGGATACCACCGCCGTCACATCCATAATGCGGCGCAGCCGCTTCCAACGCTTCCGTTCCGGGTCAAAAAAAATCTGTCTGTGAGGCATGGGGGTCTGGCGATTCCTTCCGCGCAAGCCGGCGGAGAGCAAAAATCCACAAAAACGGCTACGCTATACATTACGAATCGTATGGAACCCGCCCCTCATAGTCAATTTCCGCCCTCGCGCCGGCTCTTTTCCAGCCCCGCCCTCTTCGTTCTTCTGGCCCTTGCCGCCGGGCTGACCCTCCGCCTCTGGATGCTCGGGAAATTCTTCCAGGTCAACGGCGATTCCCTCATCTACGGCGGTCTGGCCAAAAACCTGCTGCTCCATGATCGCTATGCTCTCAACGGAACCGGCGGCGAACTCTATCCCACCCTCATCCGCCTACCCGGCTACCCACTCTTTTTGGCCCTCTGCTTCCGGCTCTTCGGCATGGAAAACTACGTCGCCGCCTGCTGGGCCCAGATCGCGCTGGAACTGGCCGGCTGCCTTCTGCTGGCCGATTTTGCTCGCCGCATCGCTCCGCCAGCGCTGCGGGCAGGAGCGGCACAGGCTACGTTGTGGCTGGCCGCGCTGTGCCCGTTTACTGCCGTCTACGCCGCCAATCCCCTCACCGAAGCGCCCACGCTTTTTGCGCTGGCCGTGGCTTTGTGGTCGGCCGAGCGCTTCCGCTCTCGCCCCGCTTGGTCTTTCGCTCTCGCCTTCACCTTTGCAGTGAGCTATGCGGCGCTGCTCCGGCCCGATGGCGCGCTGGTCGCCGTCGCACTCGCCCCCGCGCTGATTTGGAGCCTTCGCCCCGCCAGCGGAAAGCCAACCCTATTCCGCACCAAGACCGGGTGCCCCACCCTCGCCGCGTCTTTGTTTTTGCGGCTAGGGTGGGATCGCACAAACCCCGGCCAGTCCCTTCGCGAAGAGCAAAAAACCGCCCGCCCCGCTGCCAAACACCTAGCTCGCATGGCCTTGGTTTGCGCGCTGTTGGCGCTGGCGCCCTTTGCCCTTTGGTCGGCGCGCAACTACAAGGCCTTTCAGGTCTTTGAGCCCCTCGCCCCGCGCCTCGCCACCGATCCAGGCGAAGACCCTCACCCCGGCTGGGAGCGCTGGACCAAAAGCTGGTGCCTCGATTTTGTCTCCACCTACAACGTCTACTGGAGCGTCCCCGGCGGCCCGCTCGACCTCAGCCAACTGCCCGACCGCGCCTTCGATTCCCCCGCCCAGCGCGCTGAAACCGCCGCCCTGGCCGACGACTACAACCAAAATCAAGACCTGACTCACGAGATCGACCTCCGCTTCGGCAAACTAGCCGACGAGCGCGAAGCGGCTCATCCGCTGCGCTCACGCCTGTGGCTGCCCCTGGGGCGCATGGCCGATATGTGGCTGCGGCCGCGCGTCGAAAATCTCCCCATCGATCTCGACTGGTGGGTCTATGAGCATCACAACGACGAAACCCGCTTCAGTTGGGCCTATGCAGGACTGAATGCGGTGTATCTGTTGCTGGGGCTGGCGGGGCTCTGCCTGCGCCCGCGCTGGGCTGCGGCGATGCTGACCTACTTTGTGCTGCGCAGCGCCCTGCTGACCACCATTGAAGCCCCGGAAGCGCGCTATACCATCGAGTGCTTCCCCATGCTCTTTGTGCTTGGTGGAATCGGGCTCTGGGCGGGAGTGAGGAGGCTGGGGCTGGTGGCCGGAAGGTTGAGTTATAAAAGACCGTAGATAGATGTATCTATTCCACCTTAGCCACAAAACAAAACGCAGCTAGGGTGGGGCACCCCGGAGAGAAATCCGGTCTGCAGCAAAGAAATGCCGATAGAAAAGATTGTGCGGATTGTAGTTAATGACAATTTGACTTGAACTTTGGTGAACGTCCGAAGAGTAGGAAGAGAGGTAACGATGATTCTTTCTGAGATAGACAAAGTCCTTCGGGATATTGAGGCACCGTTCATACTGCTCGTTATGACAGTGACGATGCTGTTCATGAACCGTAAGATCACGCGCCCAAGTATTTCTCATCCGCTCACCACACCACTTGCGCTAGTCTTCATGCTTCTTGGCTTTATTACCATGCTGAGCGCACTTATTTATCAGGATCGTTCAATATTTCTTTCCTTATGGAAGCACAACCCGGTTCTGTATTCGTTTCTCTACCTTTTAGGCGCAGTTTTTGTTGTTGCTGTGGTAGTTAGCATATTTTTTTGGAAAGTCATGCCTAAATTATGGCGGCGAAAACAAAACGATAACGTCTGACTTATCTTAGATGATGGTGAATTGAGCCGGTTGAGGTTTGTGGTGTCCCACCTTTGCGCCAGAAACAATGAAACTGCGCCTCAGGTGGGGCTCCCATATTTGTTCCCGATGTTGTTTGCTTAGTGCGCGGGCTTGACGGCAGCCTTGTCCGGCGCAAAGGTGAAGAGGCTCGGCTTGAGCGATTGATTCACATGGACATTGAAGTAAACGCACACCCGCGACTGGCCCGCGCCCTCGTCGAAAACCTGCTTCAGATTGATGCCGCGCTCGGTGTCAACCCAGATCGTCACCTTGGGCAGATTCTTGCGGATGGCCGGGTCTTTGGCCACCAACTCCAGCTTCTCGGTTTTGATCTTGGCGCTGCCGTCGGTTAGCGTCTCAGCGCCCAGGTACTTGATCTCCCACTTTTCTTCCAACTCGCCGCCGCTCGCCCCGAAGCCCAGCATGAGGTAACTTTCGTATTTGCTGAACTGGCTGAGCGTGGTCACCTTGCTCTGGTTGCCGCCCTCGAAGAGCTTGAAGACACCATCGGAAAAAGTGTAGACCTTTTCGGCGGGCTTGCCGTTGTTCTCGTGGATGTGCGCGGCCATGCGGAATTTTTTGCCGGTGCGCTCGTAATACACCGTCCCCTTTTGCCAGTCATGCGTGGAAATAGGGTCGGTCTCATACGTGTCAAACTGAAAATCGGCTTCGGCCGAAGTGAACTTCTTGGCGGCGGCGTCAAGCTGGCGCAGCACTCGCTCCTTGTCGTCAGCAGGAGCGGCAAAAGCCGAGCTGGCGGGAAGCAGAAACAGCGCGGCCAAAACGATAAAAACAAGATTTCTTGCCCTATACATAGGTTTCCTTATTTCTTTTTGGATGCGCCCGTGCGCGGGCGCGGGTGGATGCGAGAAGATTTTCTCGTACTTTGAATGGACGAACTCGCACTCTTTCAGGTCTCAGACGCGAAATCTGGGGCTCCTCGCCGCTTTAGCGGCGCGCCCAGACCTTCCAGACCCAATTGCCCTCGGCGTCCTGCGCGGTCTTCCAGTTGTCCACCGAAACGGCGTCACCGGTTACCGGCTCAATCGCCTTGCGCAGAGCCTTCTTCACCGCCTTGTTGGGAGCCTTGGTTTTCAGATCGAGGCTCACGTCGGCAGCCGGCACGGTGACAATCAGGCCGCGATAGCCGTCGCCCGTCACCTGGATTGGATGCTGTGGGCCGGCTGCTCGCGAAGGCTTGTCGCTGTAGTTCCACAGCCAAGGCGAGACGAAGATGAAAACCAGAATCATGGTCACCATTACGTCATAGTGGAAACAGCCGCGGGGATAGGTCCAGTAAAAATAGCTTTTGAGAATTTTTTTCATTTCATCCTTGCCGTGTAATACGCTCTAGCCCGCCCATGTAGGGCTTAAGCGCATCGGGAATCAGAACCGAGCCGTCGGCCTGCTGGTAGTTCTCAACAACGGCCAGCCAGGTGCGACCCACGGCCAGCCCACTGCCGTTCAATGTATGCACAAACTCGTTTTTGCCTTTGGCGCCCGCCGCCTTGAAGCGGATATTCGCTCGCCGCGCCTGGAAAGCCTCAAAGTTCGAGCACGAAGAGATTTCCCGGTAAAGCTGTTGCCCGGGCAGCCAAACCTCCAGATCATAGGTTTTGGCCGAGCTGAAACCGGTGTCGCCCGTGCACAGCAACATGCGCCGGTAGGGCAGCTTGAGCGCCTCCAGCACCTCTTCGGCGTGGCGCGTCAGCCGCTCGTGCTCAGCCTCCGACTCTTCAGGCCGCGTGAACTTGACCATCTCCACCTTTTGAAACTGGTGCTGGCGGATAATGCCGCGGGTGTCGCGACCCGCGGCTCCCGCCTCGGCGCGAAAACAGGGCGTGTAGGCGGTCAGGCTGATCGGCAGCCGCGCCTCGTCCAGAATCTCGTCGCGATAAAGATTGGTGACCGGAACCTCGGCGGTGGGTATTAACCAATGATCACTGTCTTTGTAGCTGCCGTGCGCAGCACCCTCCGCGTCAGCGTCCGAGCAGCGGAAGAGGTCTTCAGCAAACTTGGGCAATTGCCCGGTGCCAAATAAGCTCTTGCTGTTGACCATGAAGGGCGGCAGCACCTCGGTGTAGCCGTGCTTTTCCGTGTGCAGGTCGAGCATGAAGCTGATCAGAGCCCGCTCCAGCCGCGCCCCCGCGCCCATGTAAACCACAAACCGCGCCCCACTCAGCTTGGCCGCGCGATCAAAATCCAGAATGCCGAGCGACTCGCCCAGCTCCCAATGCGGCTTGGGTTCAAAGTCAAAGGCCGTTTTCTCGCCCCAAGTCTTGAGAACAACGTTGTCGGCTTCGGATTTGCCTGTCGGCACTTCGTCGCGGGTCAGGTTGGGAATGCTGGCCAGCAGCTCACGCATCTGTTTTTCAAATGAAGCAGCAGTGCGATCAATAGCCTCCAGACTATCGGCATTCGCTTGAAGCTCCAACTGAACGGCTGTAGTGTCCCCACCGGTCTTTTTGAGAGAGCCAAACAACTTGCTAAGTTGATTACGATCAGCTTTAAGCCGTTCAGCAACTGTGATTGTTTCGCGGCGGCTTTGGTCCAAGGCGCGGAAGTCGCCCAAGAGCGCAGCCGGGTCAGCCGAGCGCGCGCGCAGTTTCGCTTCCACCAGTTCCAGGTTGTTGCGTACAAATCCTAAGTCGAGCATCGCTCTCCTATTTTACTCGAAGGAACGGCGAGGCCGTAATTTGTGCAATTTCTTTGCCGTGATGGGCGAAAGATTAGGGCATAAACGAGCGCGTTCTTATCGATCCGGCCCTCAAATCGCGGCCTGTGATCGCACCCAGTTGGCCGTATTCAGGGGCCGTATCAATCGCGCGGGTGTTGAGCCTTGCCTTAGCAGCCGTGGTGAAGGTCAAAATCTCCGGAAAACCAACCCTCCGTGGCTAAATCCGCGTTGATTCTGAATGACTTATGGAACAACTAAAGTCGTGCCCTGACACTTTTTGCTCTCCCTATTTGAATTTTGCAAGAAGCTCTGCTAGCTGTCCTTTTTGGCTTTCTGGAAGAGGAAGGCCAACGGGATGCAGAGGAAAGAAAGAACGGCCATGAGGCGGAAGTTATCCGTATAGGCGAGGAGCGAGGATTGCTGCTGCACACTGCGGTAGAGAGCGCCGAGTGCCGTGTGCTGGGCGGTGACTGCATCCGCACCCTGAAGAATGAGCCTGGATTGCAAGCCGCGCAGGTAACCGAGAGCCAGCGGAGTGCTGACGCCGGCGTTGGCGGCCAAGTAGTTCTGATGAGTTTGCGCGCCGCGCACCAGCAGGGTGGTGACGCTGGCGATGCCGACGGAGCCACCGATGTTGCGCATGAGGTTGTAGACACCGGAGGCATTGCCGATCTCTTGCCGGCGCAGGCTGCTGAGGGCCATGGTGGTGAGAGGAATAAAGATGAAGCCGCTGGCCAGGCCGTTGATGAGGTTGGGCAAGACCACAGAGCTCATGCCGATGTCGAGATCGACGTGGCAGAGCATCCAGGTGGAAGAGCCAAGCAGGAAAAAGCCGAAGGCCATGAGCGCGCGGCCATCGATGTAGCGGACCAGGACGCCGACCACCACCATGGAAGTCATGGCGCCGATTCCACGCGGGCTGACCGACAAGCCGCTATTGAGAGCCGAATAGCCGAGCATGGTTTGCAGAAAAAGCGGCAGCATGGCGGTGGTGGCGTAGAGCACAAAACCGTAGATGGTGGTGACCAGGGTTCCCACGGCGAAGTTGCGGTTGAGCAGAATACGCAACTGCACGATGGGCTCGGGGTCGGTGAGTTCGCGGGCGACGAAGCCGATGAGCGCCAGCATGGAGATGACCGCCATCCAGCACACCCAGGGAGCAGCGAACCAGTCGGCTTCCTGGCCCTTGTCGAGCAGGAATTGCAGCGTGCCCAGCCACAGCGCCATCAGCCCAAAGCCGAGATAGTCGATCGCCCCGCGGAAAGCCTTGCGCAGATAGGGCGGGTCTTCGACAAACTGGCTGACCATGAACAGCGCCAACAGGCCAACCGGCAAATTGATATAGAAAATCCAGCGCCACGAGTAGCTGTCGGTGATCCAGCCACCGAGGGTGGGACCAATGACCGGAGCGACGACAACACCGACGCCGTAGACGGCCATGGCGGTGCCGTGCTGCCGCGGCGGAAAGCTCTCCAGCAAAATCGACTGCGCCAGGGGCTGCATGCCGCCGCCGCCCACCCCCTGCAAGATGCGGGCGACGATGAGCATGGGCATCGACACCGACATGCCGCACAGCAGCGAGGCCGCCGTAAAAATGATGATCGAAACCAGCAGCAGGCGGCGGCGGCCGATGCGGCGCGCAATCCAACCCGCCGCCGGCAGCATGATCGCGTTCGAAACCAGATAGCTGGTGAGCACCCAGGTGGATTCGTCGGTCGAGGCCGAAAGATTACCGGCAATATGCGGCAGCGCCACGTTGGCCACTGACGAATCCAGCACCACCATGAAGGTCGAGGTCATCACCGCCGCCGCAATCATCCACGGATTGGCCGTCGGCTTCCACTCGCTGTGCTCGGCTTCGGTCTTTCGTGCCGCCTCATTCGCGCCGCTCATGCGCGTCTCCAGGCCGGAACAATCGGATTTCGCCTATCACTGACCACAGAGTCATTGTAATATACTGAGCAGTCAGCTTGTTTCGGGACGAACCGGAAGCAGCCTCACCGGCGCGAGGAACCATGAAAAGCAAACAGCAGGTAGTCAGCGAATTTCGCCGCGCCGAAATCATCGATGCGGCTCGCTCCGTCTTCGCGCGCCACGGATTCGAGCTGGGCATCATGGACGAAATCGCCCGCGAGGCGGGCATCGCCAAAGGCACTATCTACCTCTACTTCCGCTCCAAAACCGAGGTCTACCGCGCCGTTCTCAATCACGACATGAAGGCCCTGCGCAAAAGTACGCTGGAGCGAATCGATGCGGCCAGCAGCCTGCGCGAAAAAATCGGCGTCTTCATCCTGGCGCGGCTGGAAAACGCCGAGGCGCAGAAGGAGTTCTTTCGCATCATGGACTCTGAACGGGAAAACCTGACCATGACGCGCAGCCAGTATCGCGATTATTTGCGCGCACCGGTGTTGCTGCTGGCCGCAGCGATCGAGCAGGCCGCCAGCCTTGGCCAAATCCGCCCGGTGCCCGCTGAAAAAACTGCCTGGATCGTCGCCGACGTGACCCGCGGCGCCATTCAGCGCCGCTTGCTGGGCCAAAACAGCGCTTCCACAAGCGATGAGGCAGCTTTTTTGCTCGACTTTATTTGGTCCTCGCTGGCGAAAATCCCCGGCTGAATTTGCCCCGCGTTTTGCACACCTGAAACATGGCCAATTCCCCGGCGGCTCCATGTACGATGGATGTGGACCACCCATGACAGAAAAGAAAAATCTCTCGCCCGAAATTCTCCTCCACATCGCCAAAACGCTCAACCTGCCCCTGCGCGGGCTGGTGGCTGTCATCGAGTTGCTCGACGACGGCGGCACCGTGCCCTTCATTGCCCGCTATCGCAAGGAAGCTACCGGCAACCTGGACGAAGTCCAGATTCTCGACATCGAAGAGAAACTGGCCTACTTTCGCGAACTCGAAGATCGCCGCGAAAGCATTCTGGCTTCCATTGCCGAGCAGGGCAAGCTCACCGACGAACTCAAAGCGCGCATTGAGGCCACGCTCGACAAGAGCGAACTGGAAGATCTTTACCTGCCTTACAAGCCCAAGCGCCGCACCAAGGCCACCATTGCGCGTGAAAAGGGCTTGGAGCCGCTCGCTGCTTATCTCTGGGCGCAGCAGTCGGCCGAGCAGCCGCTCGAAGTTTTCGCGGCCACCTTTGTCAACGCCGAGCTGGGCGTGGCGAGTGTGGACGAAGCTCTGGAAGGCGCGCGCCACATTGTCGCCGAGTGGATCAGCGAAGACGCCGATCTGCGCAAGGCGCTGCGCGCTCTGGTGTTCGACGAAGGGATAGTTGTCAGCAGGAAAGCTGCCGATGCCGTCGACGAGCAAGAAAAATTCAAGATGTATTACGAGTATTCCGAGCCGGTGAAGACCATCCCCTCGCATCGCATGTTGGCGATTCGCCGCGGCGAGGGCGAAAACGTGCTTTACTTCCTGCTGGAGATTGAGCCGGAGCGGGCCATCGGCCTCATGCAGCGCCATGTGCTCAAACTCGCCGGCGACTGGACGAAACAGCTCGAACTAGCTATCGACGACGCCTGGAAGCGTCTCTTGAATTCTTCCATTCAGGGTGAGATTCGCCTTGAATTGAAGAAGCGTTCCGACACCGAGGCGATTCGCGTCTTCCGCGATAACTTGTATAACTTGCTGCTATCTCCTCCCGCCGGACCTATCTCTGTTCTGGGCATCGATCCCGGCCTGCGCACCGGCTGCAAGGTCGCGGTGGTCGATGAAACCGGCAAGCTGCTGGATCACGATGTTTTGTATCTGCACACCTCGAAGCACGGCAACGAAGAATCCGCGCCCAAGTTAGAAGCCCTGCTGCGCAAACACAATGTTCGCGCCATCGCCATCGGCAACGGAACCGCGGGCCGCGAGACGGATGCTTTTGTGCGCGAGTTTCTCCGGGACAAGGGAATCTCCGAAATATTTTCCGTCAGCGTCAGCGAATCAGGCGCCAGCGTCTACTCTGCTTCGGCGGTTGCGCGGCAGGAGTTTCCCGATCTTGACCTCACCGTCCGCGGAGCCATCTCCATTGCCCGTCGCTTGCAAGATCCGTTGTCCGAGTTAGTCAAGGTCGATCCCAAATCCATCGGCGTGGGCCAATATCAACACGACGTGGACCAGCGTCAGTTACAGGAGTCGCTCGAGACTGTCATCGAAAGCTGCGTCAACAAGGTCGGCGTGGATCTGAACACCTCCTCGTGGACGCTGCTGCGTTTTGTGGCTGGCATCACCGAACGCACGGCGCTGAACATCGTCAGCTTTCGCAATGAAAAGGGCAGCTTCCGCTCGCGCCAGCAAGTCTTGGAAGTCCCCGGCATCGGCCCTAAAACCTTCGAGCAGGCTGCCGGCTTTCTGCGCATTCGCAATGGCGATAACCCCCTCGACATGACCGCCGTCCATCCCGAGTCGTACCCTGTTGTCGAGCAGATCGCCACTTCGCTCCACACCTCTGTCACCGCGATTATTCAACAGCCGCAGTTACTCGAAAAGGTGGACCGCGGCCAGTTCACCGTGGGCGCTTTCACCTTCGACGACATCCTCGCGGAGTTGAAAAAGCCGGGCCGCGACCCGCGCGACAAGTTTGTTGCTCCCACCTTTCTTGAAGGTGTGCGCGAGCTGAACGACGTGCAGCCAGGAATGATTCTGGAGGGCGTGGTGACCAATGTGACCAAGTTCGGCGCATTCGTCGATGTGGGCGTTCACCAGGATGGCTTGGTGCATATCAGCGAGTTATCCAATCGCTTCATCAAGGAGCCATCGGAAGCGGTGAAGACCGGGCAAATCGTCAAGGTGAAGGTCTTGAGCGTCGACGCCAAGGCCAAGCGGATTGCGCTGTCGATCAAGCAGTTGACCGCTCCGACCGCGCGCCCCGGCCACAAGCCCGCTCCCAAGCCGCAGCCAGCCGCGCCGGTTTCGATGAACGATAAGCTGGCCGCCCTGTCGATGAAGTGGAAGGGGCGCTAGTGGTTAGCGCCGCATGAATTTGTAATTCGTTATGGACAAGCGCGGACGAGGACGTCCGCACGACAGCCGGCCAGGAGGCCGGCGCTCCATTCCAGAGTCGCGGTGTTCGCGCTTGCCCAAGCCTCCCTCAAAATCGAGATTTTAGCCGCCCCCTTGTATACCCCGAGGGGGTATAGGGGGGGA
>Ga0224528_1002102_pt1 | contig 11818 bp, 6 predicted proteins | sample CBST25metaG_2_FD_179888 | JGI IMG/M metagenome (GOLD analysis project Ga0224528, IMG submission 179888) | Peat soil microbial communities from Stordalen Mire, Sweden - C.B.S.T25 | ecosystem: Environmental > Terrestrial > Soil > Wetlands > Peat | place: Sweden: Norrbotten County, Stordalen Mire...
ATGGGGTACTGCCGGTCGCAGCTCCATCACCGGCCCCGCGCAGTTCTCGCTCGACGGCTCACTCGCGCGCACCTTCCGGCTGCGCAGCGACTACAGCCTCGATGTCCGCGCCGACGCCACTAACCTTCTCAATCACGCTGTCTACAGCGGCTGGAACACGACCACCAACAGCACCACCTTCGGCCTGCCCGCAAGCGCCGACGCCATGCGCAGCATCAAAATCACAGGGAGGTTCCGCTTCTAGCCATGCGCTCTGCCACTGCATTCACGCTTCTTTTGGCTCTTGCCGCCGGCGCGCACGCCCAGCAGGTGGGAACCAATGTCCGCGCCGAAGAAGACTCCGGCATCAAGCTCATCGTCAACTCGCAACTGGTGGTTGAAACCGTCGAGGTCCGCGACAAAAAAGGCAAGTTCATCGACGGCCTCACCGCCAAGGACTTCAAGGTCACCGAAGACGGTGCGCCGCAAACCGTGCGCATCTGCGAACGCCAGCATCTATCGGCCTCCGAGCCCCTGCCCGCGCTCAAGCGCGAAGACGAAAACGTCACCCTCTACAAGCATCTCGCGCGCACCCAACTCGCAGCCGAACACACTGACGCGAGCCAATATAAAGACCATCGCCTGCTCGCCTTCTACTTCGACATGAGCGCCATGGGACCGATGGATCAAATGCGCGCGCTTGGCGCGGCTGAAAAATTCATCCGCACGCAGATGAGCGCCACCGATCTGGTCTCGATCCTGCGCTTCAACGGCGGAGCGGTCGACGTGCTGCAGGAATTCACTGCCGACCGCAATCGCTTGCTCAGCATTCTTGAAACGCTGATCGTCGGTGAGGGCCAGGGCAACGACGTCACTGCGGAAGACTCCTCGAAGGTCGACACTGGCGCTGCCTTCGGCCAGGACGATAGCGAGTTCAACATCTTCACCACTGATCGCCAACTCTCGGCCTTGCAGACAACGACCAAGATGCTGGCCCGCATGAGCGAGAAAAAATCTCTGCTCTACTTCGCCAGCGGTCTGCATCTGAATGGCGTCGATAACATGGCGCAGTTGCACGCCACCGTCGACGAGGCGGTGCGCGCCGGCGTCTCCTTCTGGCCCATCGACGCGCGCGGCCTGGTTGCCGACGCGCCGCTCGGCGATGCCTCGCAAGGCTCGCAGGGCAACAGCAGCATGTACAACGGCACCGCCATGCAGGCCACCACCGACCGCTTCCAGCAGTCGCAGGACACCCTCTACTCGCTCGCCGCTGACACCGGCGGCAAGGCACTACTTGACACCAACGACCTCGCGCGCGGCATCGTGCAGGCGCAGCAGGCCATCAGCGACTACTACATCGTCGGCTACTACACCACCAACGCCGAACAGAACGGCCGCTTCCGCAAGGTCAAGATCGAGCTCGCCCCGCCCACCGAGGCCAAGCTCAGCTATCGCCAGGGCTACTACGCCGGCAAGGTCTTCGCCAAGTTCAACACCGCCGACAAGGAGCGCCAACTCGAAGACGCGCTCATGCTCGAAGACCCCGTCACCGACCTCACCATCGCCATGGAGATCGATCACTTCCAACTCAATCGCGCCGAGTACTACGTGCCCGTCATGGTCAAGATCCCCGGCCGCGAACTGGCGCTCGCCAAGCACTCCGGCGCCGAGCACACGCTCATCGACTTCATCTGCGAGGTCAAGGACGAGGTCAGCGGCTACACCGTCTCGAACATCCGCGACTTCGTCAACATCAAACTCAGTGACTCGACCGCCGCCGATCTTCTCCATCGCCCCATCGAATACGAGGCAGGCTTCACACTGCTACCCGGCCGCTACTCGATCAAGTTCTTGGCGCGCGACGACGAAACCGGCCGCATCGGCACTTACCTGACCAGCTTCGCCATCCCCAACCTCAACAAGGAAACCGTGCGCGTGCCCATGAGCACCGTCGTGCTCAGCAGCGAACGCAAGGACGTCAAGGACTCCATCTACGACGCGGTCAAGGCCAAGGAACGCGCGAAAACGGACGCCGTGAATCCACTGGTCTACGACGGCAAGAAAACAATCCCCAGCGTCACGCGCGTCTTCCACGCCGCGCGCCCCCTCTACGTCTACTTCCAGAGCTACACCGAAACGCAACCCGCGGCAACACCAACCACGCCTGCTGCAACCACAGCCCCCACGACGCCAACCGTCTCTTATGTCACGCTCTACCGCGACGGAAAAAGAGTCTACGAATCGACGCCCGTCGCAGCTACCGCCATTGCAGGCAACCGGCTCGCCACCACGCACTTCCGCTTCGAGCTCGACGCGAGCAAACTCCCCGAAGGCATCTACCAGTGCCAGGTCACCGTACTTGACGCGGTCGGCCAGCACGCCAGCTTCTGGACCACGCTGATCGAACTCATTCCCTAACTCAGCCCAATCGTCAGCACAAAGGGCGGCCACCATGGCCGCCCTTTGTGTTGCACCAAAATCAATTCTTCCGAAGCTCACTCCGCATTCTCGTCCATGGCACTGCGCGCCGCGCCCAGCAGCGGTAACCGCACGCACGCGCGCACTCCAGTTCCATCCTCGCGATTGGCCAGTTGGATTTCGCCACCGTGGGTCCGCGCAATCTGCTGCGCCAGGGCCAACCCTACGCCACTGCCCGTCGGTTTGGTCGTATAAAACGGGACAAATAAATTATCGGGATTGGCAATGCCCGGGCCACGGTCCTCGATCATCACAATCACGTTGGTTCCACTCTTTGTCCAATGCACTTCGACCGGCTGCGCGTCACTGGACTGCGCGGCCTCCACGGCATTCGCCAGCAGGTTGATCATCATCTGTTCCAGTTGATCGGCATCCGCATTCAACGTAACGGCAGGCCCTGGATGCAACCTAACCGGCATCCGCTGTTCGAGCAAAACAACGCGCTCCAGCAGCGGTCCCATCTCCACCGGCTGCAATTGCGGCGGAGGAAGCTGCGCCAGCTTGCGGTAAGACTGCACGAAGCGATGCAGCGAATCGGCGCGGCTTTCGATCACGCCGAGTCCGCGACGAAAGTCCTTCACCATCGCGTCATCCTCGGCGCGGTCGGCAATCCGGTCCAGCAAACTGCCAGCAATCGATTTGATGGGAGCCAGCGAGTTCGAAAGCTCGTGACCAAGCACGCGGACCAGCTTCTTCCATGCGCCGCGCTCCTCTTCCTGCAAGGGAAGGCTGACATCCGCCAGCAGCAAAAACGTATGCGGCGCGCCCTCCTGGCGGAAAACGGCTTTGCGCAGCAGCCAGCGCGTGGCTCCCGCCGCCGCCGGAAAAGGACGAATGCTTTGGTCCTGCGCTTGCAACAGTTCTTCGAGGCCCAGTTCCCCGGCACTACGCCCAAAGCAGCGCGCATGAGGAAGACCCAGCAGTTGCAGTCCGGCGTGATTGATCAACTGCAACCGGTCATTGCGGTCGAAGGCGAACAACGGTGCACTCATCACTTCAAGAATGCGCGCGAGCAACGCCGTCGCTTCGAGCGAACGCACGCGCTGGCGCTGCAAAAGATCGGCCAGCGCATTCACCTCCCAGGCAAGCTCGCCCATCGCATCCTGCGCACCGGCGCCGCGCGCGCGGAAGGAATAATCGCCCTCACGCAGAGACGACAGCACATTCGCGAGCGTCTGCAACGGTCGTACCAACGTATCGATCAGCGACGCCGCCACAAAACCCAGATACAGCACCAGACACAGCAGACACAGCAGCGATGTCGACCAGCCCGCATGATACCGCATGAGCAGATACCCGCCCATCGTCAATGACGGCAGCACCAATAACAGGCAGTAACCCCGTGCATGGTGCACCGCCGAGCGAGCGCGACCGCCGGTCTGTTGTTTAAATGCCATACTTTTCGATGCGGCGATAGAGCGCGGCGCGGCTGAGGCCGAGCGACTCGGCGGCTTGCGAAATGTTGCCTTCACAGCGGCGCAGAACCTTGCGCACCAACTGCTCTTCCATCTCTTCAATGCTCATTGTTTCAACCTGTGATGCACTGGCACGGCCCGCGGGCAGGCCGAGGTTCGCAGGCTCGATCTGCTCGCCACGGCACAGCAGCACCGCACGCTCCACCGTGTGCTCCAGTTCGCGCACATTCCCCGGCCATCCGTAGTGCATCATCTGCTCCATCGCTACGGCCGTGAAGCCCGTCACCTGCTTGCGGTAACGCGCGCGGTTGCGATTCAGAAAATGCATGGCCAGAAGCGGGATGTCCTCTCGGCGATTGCGCAACGAGGGCAGATGGATTTCGACGGTATTGATGCGGAACAGGAGATCTTCACGGAAGTTGCCCGCAGCAGACTCTGCCTGCAAGTCAGCATTGGTGGCCGAAATCACGCGCACATCCACGCGGCGCGTCTGTGACGAACCAACGCGCTCAAGTTCGCCGGTTTCCAACACACGCAGCAGCTTCGCCTGCTGACGCAACGGAACATTGGCAATCTCATCGAGAAAAAGCGTGCCGCCATTCGCCAACTCGAAGCGACCGACACGGTCGGCGCGCGCATCGGTGAAGGCGCCCTTCACGTGACCGAAGATCTCGCTCTCGAAGGTGCCTTCCGGCAGACCGCCGGCATTGACGGCAATCAGCGGCATGTTTGTGCGTAGCGAGGCGGTGTGCAGCAGATGCGCGACAATCTCCTTGCCGGTACCATGCTCACCCGTCACCAGCACATTCGCGTCCGACGGTCCCACCTGCGCAATCAGTTCGAGCACCGGTCGCATGGCCGGCGCAGAGGCCACAAACTCCGGTGTGCCATCGGTGCGCAGCAGATTGTTTTCCAGCTCCAGGCGCTGCGCTCGGCGCAAAGCCTGCCGCAGTTCCGCGTGCACGCGCATCAGAGAGAGCAGCCGCTTGTTCTCCCACGGCTTCTGAATGAAATCCCGTGCGCCGCGCTTGATCGATTCGACCGCGAGATCGATGTTGCCCCAGGCGGTCATCACAATCACCGGCAAACGCGCGTCGAACTCCTGAATACGCGCCAACAGGTCCAGTCCCTCCTGACCCGAGGTCGTATCGCGCGTATAGTTGAGGTCGATCAACAACACATCGTAGTCGCGCTGGCTCAGTGCATCAAGCACCTGTTGTGGCGCACGCACGCAGTCGACTTCGATGCCGTGAGGCCCCAGCAACAATTCAATCGCCTCCAAAATCGAAGGCTGATCGTCGGCAGCCAGAACGCGGATCTTTTCTTCTTTATCGGGAAGGGTCAACGTCCACAGCTCCTGCCTTGGCATCGGCAACCGAAATCGCATACTGTTCCAGCACCGATCCGGTCGCGCGCCAAACCTCGATACGAGCCTTTTCGTAGGCTGTTTCGGCGGCAACCAACGCCGACGCGGCCAAGCCAAGATCGTGCTCGGCAGCCAATGTCTGCTGGTTCGATCCAGCCCCGAGTTTTTGTTCCTGCTGCATGATCTCGAAGCCCCTCTTTGCCAGGTCGCGTGCCTTGCGCGCCGCCTCAACGCGGCTTGCCCCCTGTTCCAGGGCATACTGCGCATTGCGCACTTCAATGCGGATCTTCTTCTTTAACTCCTCAAAGTATACCTGCGACTGCCGATACTCAAGCTCGGTGCGATACTGGTCGGCCTTGGCCACGCGGTTGCGCAGCGGAATGCTGAACGATAGCCCAACGCGATACTCGGGCGCAGTGTCGTTCAAAGTATTTTGCAATGCGCCGCCGTAGCCACTAGGAAGAGTGGTCGTAGCCGACGCATCATAATATTTCGAATTCTTGGTGCCGCCCGCGCCCGTCCCCACATAAATGCCGTACAAATTTAACGAAGGCAGCATGGCATTGCGCGCCGACTTTCGACTCAACTCGCGATTTTGCAAATCCAGATCGGACTCCTGCAACTCGGTGCGGTTCTTCAACGCCGCCACGATCATCTCCTGCACGGGCGTACTGACCGGCTCAATCTGATTGGCGATGTGATCGGTGGGCACCACCGCCATCTCCTCGAAGACCGGGTCGTCGAGCGTGCGAGTGATGGCATTTTTCATATAAAGTTCCTGCAACTTCAGATTGGTGCGCGCCACCGTCAGCGCCTGTTCGCGCGTTGCCAGCTCCCCTTCGGCCTTCAGCGCGTCCATCTCGGGAATCGCCTCAAGCGCAAGCTGCTTGCGACTGGTATCGAGCGTCTTCTGGGCAAAATCCACAGAATGTTCTTCTACCTGTTCATTATCGTAGGCGCTCACCAGATCCCAGTACAGATTGCAGATCTGCGTCACCGTAGCGATCACCTGCGCGCGGAAGGCAATATCGGAGACCTTCCGATTGGTCTTGGCAATGCGCAGATAGCGCAGATTCGGCCCCAGTCCAAAGCCCGCCAGCAACTGCTGCTGCGCCACGACCTCGACCGACGTCGAGTAAGACGGGCTGAAGTAATCGTAGATACCGTTCGAGGTCATCCTGCTGTTGCTCCATGTCACTTCGAGACTCGAGCCCGTTGCAAAGGCCTGGCTGTAATCGACGTTCGCCACCGAGGTGTTGTACTTGTAGATCGAAACGCCTTCCACCTGAAAGTTGGTCAACTGCTCGGAGGTGTGATCGTTATAAATTTTCGCGGTAATCTGCGGATCATAGCTGGAAACCGAGGTGCCGGTGCCGAGCGTGGACGAAACCAGTCCGGAAGCGCCCGAACCAGCGCCGCCCGCGCCGCTTGAAGTGCCACCAGCGCCGGTGCCCGACTCCGCGCCCGAACCGCCGCCCCCCGGTGTACCGCTGACCACGCCGGTATTCACGCCGCGCACCGAGCCGCCCGCCGCCGTGCGCAACACATCCATCTGCGCAATCGGCAGGTTGTAACGCGCAATCACCAAGTCTAGGTTGTTTTCCAGCGCCAGATCGATGGCTTCGCGCAGCGAGAGATAGAGCTTGCCGTCGCGCACCAAGGCGCCAAGACGCATGGAGTTCTCCATGTTAGGCGGTGCAGCCACCGTACCGCGATAAGCGCCAAAGGGTTTCCAGCCGCGCCTCTGCAGTTGATCGAAGGGAATGCCGCGATTGGTCGTCACCGGCGTGGCCGTTTGCGGCGCTGGAGCCTCCAGCGCATGGCCCATGTTCGATTGCGTCAACGCCATCCCCGCTAGCGCCACACCGCACCACACGTTCTTGCCTGTCTTTGAAAAACTCATTACCCCTTGACCTCCACCGCTTCCTTCGCCAATCTCTCGTCGCGCGTCAACCAACCGTCGCGCAACTCCACGATACGCGTGCCGTAGCGCGCATTCTCCTCCGAGTGCGTCACCTGCACAATCGTCGTACCCGCCCGGTTCAGTTCACGGAAAAGCTCCATGATCTCGCGGGCCTGTGCCGAATGCAGATTGCCGGTTGGCTCATCGGCCAGCAGTAGCGCGGGCGCATGAACCACGGCGCGCGCAATGCCCACCAGTTGCTGCTGCCCTCCCGAGAGCTGGCTCGGGAACAGATCTTTCTTCGCCACAATCTGGAACCGGTCCAGAATGTCGGCCACCATCGCCTGCCGCTGCTTCACCGGAATATTCTTGTACGAGAGCGGCAGGTCGATATTCTCCGCCACCGTTAGATCGTCGAGCAGGTGATAACTCTGGAAGACCATGCCGATCCGCTCGCGCGCCAGCGCCGCGCGCTGCTTGCGATTCAGCTCGTGAGCCGCCGCGCCCTCCAGCCAGTACTCGCCCTTCCATCCATCATCGAGCAGCGCCAGCACATTCAATAGCGACGACTTGCCCGCACCCGACGGTCCCATCACCGTCACAAACTCACCCGCCTCAATCGTTAACTTGATCTGCCGCAGCACCCACAACTCCGTGTGCCCGGCCTTATAACTCCGCTCAATATTCTTCAGTTCAATCATCATTACTCCGTTCTCAATGCCTGCATCGGATCAATTGCCGCCGCGCGCCGCGCCGGAATCAGCACCGCGCCGCAGGAGACCGTCGCAATTGCCAAAATCGCCAGTGCAAGGCTAATCGGGTCAAACGGCGACATCTGATAGAGCATCGCTTTCAGCGGCCTGATCAAAAACAGCGTCAGCGGAATACCCACTGCCAGTCCCGCTGTCAACACCCACAGACTCTCGCGCATCATCATCAGTAGCACTTGGTCGCGACGGGCGCCCAGCGCCATGCGCACGCCGATCTCGCTCGTCCGCTGGCTCACGCGGAACGAGTGCGTACCGTAAAGTCCGGTCGCCACCAGCAATGCAGCCAGCAGCCCAAAGAAGCCGCCCATCGCCGCAAACATCCGCTGCTGCGCATAGGAGTCGTCAAACTGCGCCTGCTGCGTCATCGGTTTTTCGAGCGGCACATTCGGATACAGTTCGGCCACCGCCTTGCGCATTCCCGGCAGTGCCGCGGCCGCATCGCCGCGCACGCGCACCTCCACATGCATGCTGCCAATCTTTTTCGCCTGCATGGCCGCGTAATAGGCCATCGGCTGCGGCGCTTCATCCACGCCGTTGTATTTGCTGTCGCGCACCACGCCCACAATCAGCCGCCCATCACCTACGATGTGCCCAATCGGAGAACCCTGCGGAAAATACCGCTTCGCAAACGTCTCATTCACCAGCGCAACCTTCTGCCGGTCGACGGTGTCGGATTCTTCGATCTCGCGTCCGCTCAGCACCGGCGTGCCTATCGTGCGAAAGAACCCCGTGCCCACGTCGTTCGTGCGCAATTCCTCGTTCCGCTCAACACCATCCAGCGTCAAGCCGTTGTTATCCGTCCAGCCCGAACCCGGACGATTCTCGACGATCGAAACCGAGGCAACACCCGGCTGCTCACGCAGGTGCTCCAGCAGATTCCGGTAAAACAGGTGAGTGTCACCTTGCCCTTGCGGCGTCACGCCAAAGACCAGCAGCCCCTGCGTCTCCATGCCCAGATTCTGCCGGGCATAATTGCCAAGCGTGCGCAGCAAAAGCCCTGCGGACATCAGCAGGACCAGGCAAATGGCAATCTGCGCAGAAAGCACCATGCGGCCGCCCAGCACGCGGCCGCGACTCATGGTCACGCTTGTCGACGTTGCGCGCAGCACGCCTGCCACCGGTGCGTGGGTTGCGCTCCATAATGGCGTAATCCCGAAGACCAGCGCGGCCGCCGCGGAAATCGCAACCGTAAACAGAAGCACGCTTCCGTCCGGATTCATGCCGGTCTCGATACTCGACCACTTCGCCAGCATGTGCGTCGCCAGCAAGGCAAAGGCCCAGCCGAGCAGCGCGCCGCCCGCAACCAGAAGCAGGCTTTCCGCCAGCAACTGGCGGAAGAGCGCCATGCGCCCCGCACCAATCGCCAGCCTTAAACTGAATTCGCGCTGGCGGCTTGTATTGCGTGCCTGGATCATCATGGCCACATTCGTGATGGCAAGCAGCAGCACCAACCCGACCATGCCCATCAGAATATGCAATGGCTCGCGGTATTCATCGCTATAACCCGCAATGCCGCGCGCCGGAACAAACGCCAGCAGCGGCTTCCACGCCTTCGGATCAATCGTGCCCACCGACTGCCGCGCGACCTCACCAAAGGTTCCCACCAGCGCCTGTTGTGCCTGCTGCGGCGTCACTCCCGGCTGTAGCCGCACCATCATCCGCAACGCCCACCACTTCGGCGAACCATAAAGCTGATGACTCGTCATTCCCCACACATTCAGCTCCGGCCGGTTCTGCAACGGAATCCAGAAGTCGGTCGCGCTGGCCGGCTCCACGCCCTTGAAGCCACGCCCGGCAATGCCCACCACCGTCATTGGAATTCCCTTGATGTACAACGTCTGCCCCAGCATCGACGGGTCGCTGCCGTAACTCCGTATCCAGTAGTCGTAACTCAGCACCACGACCGGCGCGTGATTCTGCTCATCGCTCGCGGTAAAACCACGTCCCAGCGCCAGCCGCGCACTTAATCCCGAAAAGAAGTTGCCGCTGACCTCATCGCCCTCGGCCTCCTCCGGCAACGCGCCGTGACGCACGCCCACGCTACCGCTGATGCTCAACGGTGCATAGCCGATCAGATCCTCGAAGACGTCCTTGCGCTGGCGCATCGACTCGAAACCCGCCTCGGAAAACGAGGTCGTCGAATCCCCCGTGTTGCCCGCACCCGGCGGTTGAAACTGCCCATTAGCTTCGGTGACAAAGTAAAGCCCCTGCGGCCGGCTCACCGGCAGCAGCTTCAGCAGCACGGCATTCATTGCACTGAAAACCGCCGTGTTCGCACCGATTCCAAACGCCAGCGTCAGCACCACCGTCACCGTAAAGCCCGGCGTCTTGCGCAACTGTCGCGCCGCATAACGAAGATCCTGCATCACCGTACTCATCGCATCTTCCTCTCGCTAAGAAATATTTATTCCGACCGCAGCGCTTCGTTCGGATCCACCGAGGCCGCGCGCAACCCCGGCGCCAGCGCCACCAACAATCCCGCAACAACCAACAGCAGTGCAATGCCCACAAACACACCCGCTTGCCTTTGCGCGTCGATGTAGATCACCATGCCGATCAGCTTGTGCACCGCGACGGTCAGCGCCAGTCCCAGCACCGCACCCATCCCCAGCAGCACTGCCACGCGCCGCATCACCATCGTCAGCACGCGCCCGCGCAGAGCGCCCAGCGCCATGCGAATGCCAATCTCGCGCCGTCCCTGCTCGACCTCATGACTGATGAGCCCGTACAATCCGACCAAAGCCAACAACAGAGCCATCCCCGCGAAGATGCCGAAGAGCCAGCTCTCCATCCTGTCCATTGAAAGCGCCTCGCCGATCACCTCATCCATCCGCTCCGGCGCCTTGAACGGCACCGTCGGATCGATCTCGTGAATCGCCGCGCGCAGCGCCGGTGTCAGCGCCTTGCCATCGCCCTCGAAGCGCACCACCAGGAACATCGACTGCATATTGCTCATTCGCTCCTGTACAGGCAGCGAATCTGCCAGATAATCCACCTCGGCCAGCGGCTTCTCGTAGATGTTCTGCCGCACGCTTGAAGTCACGCCAACAATGGGGCTCCACGGCTGAAAGCTGTCGACCTTCTGCGTCACTGGATCTAGCCCCTGCGGAAGAAACATCCGCACAAAGGCCTCATTCACGATGATCGGCATCGCCTTGTTCTCCGGGCCATCCGTAGCCGTCATCAGCCAGCGCCCGCGATGCAGTTGAATGCCCATGGCATCGAAGTACCCCGAGCTCACAATGCGTATCTCCGCAAGCCGTTCCTGCCCGCGCGGATACGGCGGCTGCCCGGCGACATGCAACTCCGAGTTGTTTCCATAGTTATCAATCGGCAGTACCGTGATCACACCCGCAGCGCGCACGCCCGGAATCTGCCGCACCCGCTCCTCAAGCGGACGATAGAAGTTTTCGATCACATCGCGATGCGCATATCGCGCCGGCATCAGATTGATCGACGTGCTTAAAATGTGTTGCGGATCGAAGCCAAGATCCGTGTGACGATACTGTGTCACCACGCGCAGCAGCAGGCCAGAGACAATCAGCAACACCAGGGTCAGCGCCACCTGCCCCACAATGAAACTCGCGCGCAGCCGATTCTGCGCACGGCTCGCCCCGCCGCGCCCGCCTTCCTTCAGCGCACGATTCGGATCGGCCCCTGCCATGCGCAACGCCGGATAGAGCGATGCCAGCAGACTTGTCAGCACCGCCGCCGCTAGAGCCGCCGCCAGAGCCGTCCAGTTCATCTGGACCTCGCTGCCGCGCGCCAACGCCGCCACCAAAAAGGTGCGCAGCCCACGCAACAGCACCGAGGCAAAGAGCACGCTGACGATGGAGCCAACCACCGCCAGCAGCAAGGACTCGGTCAGCACCTGTCGCACCAGCCGCGCGCGTCCGGCACCAATCGC
>Ga0224528_1002105_pt1 | contig 11806 bp, 13 predicted proteins | sample CBST25metaG_2_FD_179888 | JGI IMG/M metagenome (GOLD analysis project Ga0224528, IMG submission 179888) | Peat soil microbial communities from Stordalen Mire, Sweden - C.B.S.T25 | ecosystem: Environmental > Terrestrial > Soil > Wetlands > Peat | place: Sweden: Norrbotten County, Stordalen Mire...
CCCAACAACCGTAGGCGCGTCCTCCGCGCGCACTTGATTTCCCCTCTCCATCCCAGCGAATCCACATCGAAAACAGGTTTGACGAACGTAGTCTGCCCGCCGATTTACAGACTGGTAAAAGAAGCAACAAAGTCTTTGCACGTTATTTGCACAGGGTTGACCGTCCTTTTACAAGGAGGGACGGATACTGCTCTCGTGATCGCGCAAAATCGGCAAAAAGTTCCCTTGAAGTTAGCCGCTGCATCCGCCTCCGTGGTGGAGCTGGCCTATCCGACTTATGCACCCCCGCCAGCGCCAGCCAAACCCCGCATTCATGCCGAGGTAGGCCGCTATCGGCTGCGCTTGGCCGTGAGCGCGACAGACCGCGAGGCCGCCTGCCGGCTGCGCTTCAAGGTCTTCAATATCGAACTGGGCGAGGGGCTGGAAAGCTCTTACCAGACCGGCATTGACACTGATCGGTTCGACCTTTTCTGCGAGCACCTGCTGGTCGAGGAAAAGCAGACCGGTGGGGTGGTGGGAACCTATCGAATGCAATCGGGAGAAACCGCCGGGCGCAACCTGGGCTACTACTCCGCGCAGGAGTTTAATTTCGCGCCCTATGAGCCGCTGCGGGCCGAGGTTCTGGAGCTGGGCCGGGCATCGATTGACCGCGAACATCGCACCCCCGAGGTTTTGACCCTGCTGTGGAGAGGCATCGCGCAGTATGCTAACGACATGGGACTGCGTTACCTGGTTGGCTGCTCTTCGCTGACTTCAAAGAATCCGGCAGAGGGCTGGCAGATGTATGACCAGTTGGCGAACTACCGGGTTCCGCCGGAGTTTGCCACCGAGCCGACCCCGGCTTACGCCTCTCCCATCGAGACAGAGGGCCAATCCGCACAGTCGGCGCCCGATGAAAGATCGAACCCTCCGGCTCCGGCCAGAGTTCCCAAGCTGCTGAAAACCTATCTGGCGATTGGAGCGCGCATCTGCTCACCGCCAGCCTGGGACCGGGAGTTTGGCACCCTCGATTTCCTTACCCTGCTCGATCTTCGGTTGATGTCGTCCTCGGCGCGCAACCGCTTTCTTGCTCCGCTCGCCCGGTGAGCCCGCGGGCGATGCGGCGCGCTGTGGCGCTGATCTGGGCACTGGCAATGAGCGTGGCGCACTTCGCCCTGATGCGGCTGCACGGGCCCATGACCCTCGAACGGCGCGCCCTGTGGGCTCAGGCGGCTAGCCGCGGAGTTCTGACCAGCCTGGGGATTCGCAGCCACGTGGAAGGACAGCCGCCAACCCATGGGCTGGTGGTGGCCAACCATCTGAGCTATCTGGACATCCTGATTGTTTCTGCCGCGATGCCCTGCTTTTTTGTGGCCAAGGTCGAAATCGGCAGTTGGCCGTTTTTTGGCCAGGCCGCGCGCGCCTGCGGCACACTGTTTATCAACCGCACCAGCCTCGACAGTGCGCACTCCGTTTCAGCGCAGATTGCCGAGCGCCTCAAACTTCAGGTTCCGGTGCTGTTCTTTCCCGAAGGCACCACCAGCGACGGCAGTTCGCTGCTGCGCTTTCACTCCCGTTTTTTTGAGCCGGCGATTCTTGCCGCGGCGCCGGTGACCGCCGTGGCGCTGCGCTATGTCATTGAAGACGGAACTCCAGAGCGCGAGTTGTGCTGGTTTGGCGACGATCTCTTTCTTCCCCATCTGCTCAAGGCGCTGGGAACAACGGGTTTTTCAGCGCGGGTGCGCTTTGGCCAGCCCAAAATATATTCCAATCGACGCCAAGCGGCCGACCAGACGCACACTGAGATCGCGCGGATGCGCCGCCAGATTCCGCTGCCCTGAGTGGCCGGAGCATGGTGCCGGGAGTCGAAGAAGCCGCGGATGCTTTTTTCCGCATGTTGCCCGGTTCAAACTCAGGAAACCAGGCCCTTGGCCATTCAATTTGTTTCATCGAGTTTTGTGGCTCATGAACAAGCGGTCAGATATCTAACTTGTATAGTCCGCCTATCTTTTAATTAGTTACTTCCGACACGCACATAGGACTCGATGCACACACTCAGAATGGGATACCACACCAAAAGTGGAACCATCTTTGGTGTAGTCAACATCATTTTCCTTATGCCAATACAATTTTCACGAATTATGTAATCTTTTCTCAACTTCATGAAGTGAGTTGTTGCCAGTCGTATTTCAAGAGGGTTAGTATTCGACTTAGTTGTACCGGGGTAGCTTTCTATCCCGGAAGGCCATATGCAAGCTATGCAGTTATTGTTCGCACCCACAGATCTTCACCAAAAGGCGGCGCTGAAAAGCGTACGCGGACGGAGCGTCTCGTCATGGCATGGTATGCCTATTGCATCGGTGAAAAACAAGCATTTCCTGAACTGGACCGTCATCGCAAGCCCATCCCAATGGAATCCGTGCTCGGCGTGAGCGGCAACCAGGTTTTCCTTTACCCAGCCAGTGACTTAGCAGTTGTTGTCAGCGAATACAACCCCCTGGAGACATTGAATCAGAAATCAGGCGTGGACCATGCCCGGGTCATTGCCGATTGTTTTCATCACTCCACAGTACTTCCCTTTCGCTTCGGCACAGTCTTCAACGATGATGATGCACTTCGCAAATCCATCCGCTCCAACCAGCGCCAGTTTCAAGGCAACATCGACAAACTGCGCGGCAAGACGGAGATGCACCTGAAGATCCTTGTGGACGATTGCTGCGGTCGCGCCCTGGACAAATCACAGTCGGCAGACAAATCGGGGCGGGCGTATCTGACCAACCTGCGCGAAAACGCCTCGCGGCAGCGGGAGCGCCAAACCAGGGCCCGCGCGGTCAGTTTCCAGATGCACCGCCTGTTCATGCCGCTGGACGAAGATGTGAACTGCCGGCTGACGGAAAGCGGCAAGATGGTGCTCGACGTCGCCCACTTGATCGACCGCAAATGCGTCGAGCGCTACCAGAACAAATTCTCCACCACCAGCGCCGCGATGCGAGAGTGCCAGATGCAGATCTCCGGGCCCTGGCCGCCTTATCACTTTGTGCAGCGGCTGACGCGCGGAACCCATCCGCATCCACTGACCGCCGTTCCCGCCGAAGCCGTGACCGCGCCCATCGCAGCCACGCCGATAATGATCCGCATTCCCGAAGAGGCTGTCGCGCTGGCCTGATTTCGCTGCTTGATGCCGCGCCGATGCACGCGCGGCATCAAGCACACCAAGCAGAAGGGCCACTCCGCGGAGTGGCCCTTCTGCTTCAAGCGGTAGCCTCTTTATTTGAAAGAAGCGATGGCGCTGGCTTCATCGTCCTTGATGTCAAAGACAGTGTAGAGCTTGGTCAACTGCAGCAGGTCATGCACCTTCTTGGTCAGGTTGAGCAGCTTCACTTCGGCGCCCTGATTCTTGGCCGTGGTAAAGGCGCTCACCAGCTCACCCAGACCCGAGCTATCAATGTAGTTCACGTTACCCAGGTTGAGCAGGATGTTTTTGATTCCCTTGCCGATCAGGTCGCGAATGGCCTCGCGCAACTGCACACTGCCCTCGCCCAAAGTAATTCGCCCGCCAAGGTCAAGAACGGTTACGCCGTCTACCTCGCGGGAAGCAATTGTCAACGCCACGGATATTCCTCCTTGTTGATAGTACGGTTATACAACAGTTTCCGTTCCACTGGCCGGTAGAGTTTCAGTCAGTGGACGGAGAGTCAAAAACCACACCTGCCGCGCAAGGCGGCGGAATCTGCAAGGGCTCAGTTCCGCGGAGCCAGATGCTTGACCAAGGTCAGCTCGGTTCCGGGATCCAGTTGACGAAAGTTTACCTCATCCATGAAGGACCGGATAAGAAAGATGCCACGGCCGGTGCCGCGCAGCAAATTTTCTGGAGCCAGGGGATCGGGCAGCTTCTCTGGCTTCAGCCCCTTGCCCTGGTCGGCGATGGTGATGACCAGCGCCTGGCCAGTGTTTTCAAGGCTGGCGGCAATCTGCTTGGCGGGGTCGTAGTCGTTGCCGTGCAAGACGGCGTTGACCGCGGCCTCGCGCACCGCCATGGCCACATGAAAGCACTGGTCCTCATCGAGACCGGCCTCGGAGGCCAGTTTTTCCGCGGCGGCTTCCACCTGGGCGACGCTCTCCATGGTGGAGGAGAGCGCCAGAGTCTGCCGTCCTGTCTTCGAGCCGCTCATTGGATTTTGCCTTTCCAGAACGCCGCGCGGCAAATTTGGACAGCTCGCGCCACAAATGCCCTGAAGGCAGTTTCACCGCTGGCGCGGAAGTGTGTCAAGCGGAGCGGCGGAGCTGTCAATTGTTCTTGAATGCGCTGGCTTGATCGCGCGCGCCGTGAAGGATGTGGAGAATCTTTACAACGCCCCGCTCTTTTCGGTAGTAAATCAGATACTTGCTGGCCAGGAAGACGCGAACGCCTGCAGAAATCCGCGGGCAGATTCGACCGACATCAGGATACTCGGCGATCAAGGGAAATAGGCCGGTGATGGAATAGATCAAACTTCGAGCAATTTCCGGCCCGCATCGTTCGGCCCAGTAATCGTAGATGGCATCCAGATCGTGCCGCGCAGTTTTGATTACGCGAATCTTCATCACCGAGGCCGATTGAACCGTTCGAGCCCGTGAGCAACTACATCGGCAGCCAATGCTTCCATTCCGGCGCGCCCCTCATATTCGACGTATTCACCGCGACCGTCTTCAGCGATGCTCTCTAGGACGCGCTTGCGAATCGCCTCGGTTTGCAGCGCCGTCAGGTCTGTCACCACGTCCTCGACGGTAGGATTGCCGACACGCAGGGCGCGCTGGTCCGCTTCTTCCATGCGGCGAAGCGCATCCCGCACCACTTCGCTGGCATTGTTATAGCGCCCGCTCTTGACCCTGGCCCGCACGTACCCCGCAAGGTGGTCGGTAATCGAGACGTTCATCTGATCCATGAGAATCTCCTCCGGCATGGCAGCCGAACCCATGACTTTGATCCTATCCCGGCCTCAATTTTCATGTCAATCCTTGACATGTGGGCAGACGCCGGGAAACGACTCGCGCGCTCTTCAACTGGACAGTTATTTATCCAGATACGTCATCGACGCAACGCCGCCCCCAAGCGATACACTCAACCCATGCGCCCGCGCACCACAACCCGCGTCAGTTTGACGGCTCTGCTGGGAACCCCGGTCACCGATGCGCAAGGGCACCTGCGCGGCCGGCTCAAGGATATTGCCGTCGCCACCGGCGCGGATGCGGGCAAGGTTGCCGGGCTGGTGCTGAAGACCCGCGCGGGACTGGCGATTGTGCCCTCGCGCGACGTGATGGAGACCCCCGCCGGAACCCTCGAGATGCGCTCGGCCAAGGCCATGGCGCCGCTGCAAGATCAAGGCAATTACCTTTATCTGGCGCAGGACTTGATCGACCGCCAGATCATCGACGTGCATGGCCGCAAGGTGGTGCGGGTCAACGATGTGGACCTGGAGTGGATGGGCCAGGGCGCGGCTCACCTGCTGCGCGTCTCCGGGGTCGAGGTGGGGATGCGCGGAGCCTTTCGCCGCGTCTTCAAGGGGCTGCTGCCGCGCGCCACGCTCGAGAAAATCTCGCTGAAGTTTGCACCGCACGGCATTCCCTGGCAGTTTGTCGACGTGATCGAGGTCGATCCGGCGCGGCGCGTCAAGCTGCGCATCGAGTACGAGCGGCTGGCCGAGATGCACCCCTCGGATCTGGCCGACATCCTCGAGGATCTGGCCCCGGCCGAGCGCGAGGTGATTTTTACCTCGCTCGATGAAGAGGTCGCCGCCGACACCCTGGAAGAGGTCGAGCCCAAACTGCAAAAGGCGCTGCTGGAAAAGCTCGACGAAGAGCGGATCGCCGACATTGTCGAGGAGATGGACCCGGCTGCCGCCGCCGATCTGCTGGGCGAGCTGCCCGAGGAACAGTCGGACGCGATTCTGGAAGAGATGGAGCCGGAAGAGCGGCAAGAGGTCGAGGAGCTGCTGGAGTTTGACGAGGACTCGGCCGCAGGCTGCATGACCACCGACTTTGTCGCGCTGGGCAGGGATGCGACCGTGGCCCAGGCCATCGAGGCGTTGCGCGTCTTTGACGGCGACCCGGAGAGCGTGACGGAGATTTATCTGCTGGACGGAAAGCAGGTGCTGCACGGCGCGATTCCCCTGGCGCGGCTGGTGGTGGCGCTGCCCGAAACGCATCTTTCGGTGCTGGCCGAGGCGCGGGTTCTCTCTTGCCCCATCAACCTGCATCAAAATGATCTGGCCGAGCTTTTTGACAAATACAACCTACACGCGCTCGCAGTGGTCGATCCGGCGGGCCGGATGGTGGGGGTGGTGCAGGCCGACCACGTTATCAGCTTCTTGCGCGACAAGCTGTAAGAAGCGCCCAAACTGGCATTTCCTGACCAATATTGCTCACTCGACCTCCCATTCCTATCACATATTCGCAAGAAAAACGCAAGATTCAACCGAATCTGTGAAACAATCCAAGGATGATGCAGTTTCCCAAGATCATTCAGGGCGGAATGGGCGTAGGCGTATCGAACTGGCGCCTGGCCAATGCGGTCTCCAAACTCGGCCAGTTGGGCGTGGTTTCTGGCACGGCGCTGGACTCGCTTTTTGTGCGGCGTTTGGCCGATGGCGACCAGGGCGGCCACATGCGCCGCGGGCTCGATGCTTTTCCCTTTCCAGAGATGGCCAAGCGGATTTGGCAGGAGTATTTCATTCCCGGCGGCAAGCCAGCGGGAGCGCCTTACCCGCTGCCCCCGATGCACCAGCGCCGCGACCTGCGCAAGGTGGTCGAGCTGTGCATCGTGAGCAACTTCGTCGAGGTCTTTTTGGCCCGCGAGGGGCACAAGAATCCGGTGGGCATCAACTTTTTGGAAAAGGTCCAAATGCCGCATCTGTCGTCGATCTATGGGGCGATGCTGGCGGGCGTGGGCTATGTGCTGATGGGCGCGGGAATCCCGCTGCACATTCCCGGGGTGATGGACGCCCTGGCGGCGCACCATCCGGCCGAGTACCGGCTGGCGGTGGTCGGAGCGGCGCAGGATCAAGATACGGCGATGCACTTTGACCCGGCCGATTACGCCGAGGGTCCGCTGCCCATCTTGCACCGGCCACAGTTTTTGGCGATTGTCTCTTCGAATACCTTGGCCACCACCATGCTGCGCCGGGCCACGGGGCGGGTGAACGGCCTGATCCTCGAAACCCCCACGGCTGGCGGACACAATGCGCCGCCGCGCGGCAAGCTGCAACTCAACACGGCCGGCGAACCGGTGTATGGGGTGCGCGACCAGGTGGACATTGCCGGCCTGCGCGCTCTTGGAGTTCCCTTCTGGCTGGCGGGCGGCTATGGCAGCCCGGAAAAAGTGCGCGAGGCGCTCGATCAGGGCGCGGCGGGTGTCCAAGTGGGCACGGCCTTTGCCTTTACCGAGGAATCGGCGCTGCGGCCGGATTTGAAGGAGTCTCTGCTTTTACAGGCGATGGACGGCAGCGGGCAGGTTTTTACCGATCCGCTGGCTTCGCCGACGGGATTTCCCTTCAAGGTAGCGCAACTCGATGGATCCTACTCCGACCCGGTCATTGCAGAGGCGCGGCCCAGGGTTTGTGATCTGGGCTACCTGCGGGAGCCTTATGCCACGCCCGAGGGGAATATCGGCTACCGCTGCGCCGCCGAGCCGGTTGCGAATTTTCTCGCCAAGGGCGGAAAAATTGAAGAGACGGTCGGGCGCAAGTGCCTGTGTAACGCGCTGATGGCCAACGTCGGCTGCCAGCAGACACGCAAGGACGGCTACGTGGAACCGCCCCTGGTGACGGTGGGCGACGACCTGAACACGGTGGCGCAGTTTGTGACGCCGGGACGGGCTTCGTATAGCGTGGCCCAGGTCATCGAGTCGCTACTCAGCCAGGTGACAGAGCAGGAAGCGCCTGCCGAGCAGGAGTTGGCCGCTACCGCGTAACCAAGCAAGGGAAAAATGGGCTGGCCGGAATCTCAGGCCAGCCCATTTTTGTTTGTATAAAGAAAATCTAAAGCGAAAAAGGAATAGAGGGCGGCAAGCCTGACTGGCCTACTGCACGGTCGGAACGGGACGCAGCCGGCGCAGATCCAGGGCGCAAGCGACGGCGTTCTGGGCATTCATGCGCAGGTTGTCCGAGGCGGCCCAGAGCCAAAGGCGCGAGACCTGGCTGGAGTTGCGCTCGCCGCGCTCGGGGCGCAGGCGCACCAGCACGTCGTCCTGGCCGGTGGCGGCAAGGTTGGAGGGCGAATCGGTGTCTTCCAGAACCAGATCGATGTGGTCGCCGCCCAGGGCGTCTTCTAGGGCGGAGATTTCGACCGGCCGTTCAAGATCAACGGCGATCGAAAAGGTGTAGCCGTGAAAGACCGGCGCCTGGACAACCTGGAGGGCCAGAGCGGGCAAACGATTCTGTGCCAGGGCGGCATAGTGAAGGCGCACCCGCGCCTCGACGGCGGCCAGGCTGACCTTGGCGGCCTCACCCAGACCAGAGGCGATGTTAAAGGCCACCTGCGCATCAAATTGCTCGCGGGGCAGGTTCTGGAAGCTGAGCAGGTTGACCGTCTGCTGGTGCAGTTCGTCCATGGCTGCGCGGCCCGCCTCGCTGGCCGGCTGCAAGAGGGTAACAAAGGCGGCGCGCACCGGAGCAGCCTGCTGAAGATGATCAAGCACCAGCGCCAGGGCCAGGGCCGCCGGGTGGGCGGGGAGCACGGCCGGAGTGAAGAGATCGGCGTTGGCCCCGGCAGCAGCCGAAGAGGCGTCGAGCCAGGGAGCGCGGACCAGAACGCCGGGCTCCTGATCGAGCGCGCCCGAGAGATCAAGAACCGTGGAGCCGGCGCGCAGAGCATCGCGCCAGTGCTTGCGCGTGAGGTCGGCAGAGCCGCAGAAGAAGGTGAAATCGACGCGCTCGAAGGAGTCAGGAGCGATGGCGTGAAGAAAAGTGATTTCGTCGCCGACCTGGTCTAACTGGCCGAGGGCCTCGTCTTCGTCAAAGAGCAGAATCTCGGCAGCCGCCAGGGGCGACTCCAAAAGAGCTTCTTTCAACTCGCGGCCCAGTAGAGAAGAGGCGCCGGCAATGGCAATTTTGTACACAAGCATTCCTTTTTTTCTGGTTGTTGCAAGCCCAGCCCATTCATCCGGCAAGAAAAGAGCGGCATTCTTTCCCACCCATTCCCGCAAAAGACGCGGAAATGGATGGGGCACCCACAATCCGGTGGCTTGATTACAAAGGCATCCGGTCGCGGTCGTGGCGCAGCCGCTCGGCGAGCAGATCCGCGGCGGGATCGGGCAGCAGGTTTTCGACTGGCTCGGGCTGGCTGCGGCGGCGGCGCGACCAGGAATAAGCAGCCCGCGCCCAGATGCCGCTGAACATATAGATCAGCGTCAAACCGAAAAGCACTCCTTCGGAATAGCGCCAGACGACAAACAGCACAATGGCAATGAAAAACAGAATCTGAAAGGGATGGCTGCGAGAGAAGTTGATCTCCTTGCCCGACCAGAAGCGCCACGTGCTGACCATGAGAAAGCCGCTCATGCCCACGATAAGGAGCCAGATGAGGGCAACCCACCATGCCTCGACCGGATAGCCGTAGTTGAGGTGAACCGTGGCGGCCAACAGAGCCGCCGCCGCGGGAATGGGCATGCCGACAAAGTATTTGCGATCAGGCCGGCCGGGATTGCGCGGCTGGGTGTCGTGGCTGATGTTGAAGCGAGCCAGGCGCGAAACTCCACCAATCAGAAACAGGAAGCAGATGAAAGCTCCGGCGTTGACCAGGTCGTGGTACAGATCGGGGCGGATCGATTGCGGCAGGAAGTGAAATCCCCAGATGAGGGCGAGCAGGCTGGGCGCCACGCCAAAAGTGATGGCGTCTGCCAGCGAATCCAGTTCCTTGCCAAACTCGCTGCATGTGTTGGTCATGCGGGCGATGCGGCCATCAAGCGAATCGAAGGGAATGGCGATGAGAATGGCGATGGCCGCCCAGTTGAGATGGGTGTGGGCATCGCCCTGTCCGCCGATGGCGGCAATGGTCTCGGTGATGGAGAAGAAGCCGGCGGCGATGTTGCCCATGGTAAACAGCGAGGGCAACAGAAACATGCCGCTGTGCAGGCGAGCCCTGGCCTGGGCGCGAGCTAGATCGGGGTCGCGGCTCATGCGCGTTCTCCTTGATTAGACTGGGCGGTGGATTGCGGCATGGCGGCCAAAACGCTGGCGCCGCCGTTCACCTTGTCGCCGACCTTGACGCGCAACTGAGCCTCGGCGGGCAGCAGAACATCAACGCGCGAGCCGAACTTGATGAGGCCGACGCGCTGGCCGCGCTCCACCGTATCGCCCTCCTTCAAGTTGAAGACAATGCGCCGCGCCAAAAGGCCGGCAATCTGCTTGAAGGTAACTTCGTATCCCGCGCCGCGCACAGTGGCAATGTTCTGCTCGTTCTGGTCAGCGGAGGCCGGATTCATGGCGTTCAGATAGCGGCCCTTCTGATAGCGCACACTGCTCAACACACCGCTGATGGGCGCGCGATTCACATGCACGTTGAAGACGCTGAGAAAGATGCTGATGCGCTGCCGCGCGCCGTCCGGGGTCTGGATCACCACCGTCTCGGTGACCACGCCGTCGCCTGGCGAAACAATCAGCCCCGGCGCGGAGGGAATCGCCCGCTCGGGATCGCGGAAGAACCAGAGGAAAAAAGCCGCCAGCAAAACCGGCACGAGCGCCAAAGCCCAGCAGCCCGTGAACCACCAGAGAGCCGCCGCCAGCGCCAAAAAGACCAAACCGTAGAGATAACCGTCACGAACCATGGTTGCAACGATTATACGGCTATTTGTCCTCTTGCCTACACCGGCACTCACTCTCTGGCCAGCGCCGCCCCGCGCCGGACGCATGGCGCACCTGCCACGCGGGGACCGCGCGGAGCGGTCGCTCGACCAATCCTGCTCCCGGTTTCTTTACCCGCTTCAGGCCACGACGGGCACTCCGCGTTCCAAAGAGAAGATCAGGTCTTTGGCGTGAAGTTTGAGCTTTTTGAGCTTGACCTCCTCAAGCTGCTCCTCGTCAGAGAGATAGGGCTTTTGAAGCAACTCTTCAAGCCGCTGAGTGTAGCGGGAGTGCTCGGCATACAGGCGGTCGATTTCTGCGCTCAGCGTCTGATCCTTTACTTCGTCCATCAGTCACCTCCATTTGTTGCGGAACAATTACATATATCGCCGCAAGAGCACAACCGGCAAGCGGTAAATTGAACCAAAGTCATGGAAATTGTGGAATTCGGGAAGAAACACAATGCTGGGTGATTGATGTCACAGTTGTGAGGGGGCAGGCGGCGGCTCAAGCGGCAGGTTCATGAGGAGCGCATCTTCAACAGGATCAGCATAATAGCTCGCCCGGCGGCCAGTTTGGCAAAAACCCAGCGAGCGATAGAGGGCCAGGGCGGGCAGGTTCGCGGCGCGCACTTCAAGGATGATCTGCTGGCAGCCGGAGCGGCCCAGTTCCCCAGCCAGGGCGCAAAATATCTGTCGGCCCAGACCGCGGCGCTGGGCTTGCGGGCTGACTGCGATGATCTCCAGCTCGGATTCGGGAGGCAAAAGGAGGGCGACGGCAAAGGCGACGAGCTGGCCAGAAGCAACCTGCTCGGCAACCAGGCAGAGACGCTGGGGTGTGGCGTGAGGCTGGATGGCCTGCTGGTAAGCCACCAGGGGCCAGTGAGGCGCAGAGGACAGGCTGCGGGCAAGGTTCGCCACTCCATCGAGGTCAGAGTGCGCCATAGGGCGAATGCGGGCGGCGGCTAGGTTCATGGGCGGGGAGTGGCGAACCTTGCCCGCAGCCTGTCC
>Ga0224528_1002111_pt1 | contig 11791 bp, 9 predicted proteins | sample CBST25metaG_2_FD_179888 | JGI IMG/M metagenome (GOLD analysis project Ga0224528, IMG submission 179888) | Peat soil microbial communities from Stordalen Mire, Sweden - C.B.S.T25 | ecosystem: Environmental > Terrestrial > Soil > Wetlands > Peat | place: Sweden: Norrbotten County, Stordalen Mire...
TCATCCCCCACTCCTTCTCGTCGACCGGCTTGCCCAGCTTGTTGAGGTTCCACTCGCGCTCGAAGATGCCGGCCCGCGCCAGGTTGCCCAGCAGATCGTCACGCTCGACAGTGAGCGCCGAATAGTCGCGCCACTTCTCCGGGTAGCCAATCTTGTTGCGGATCAGGTTCAGCTTTTCTTCCGCGGCCTTCTTGGTCGCGTCGGTCATCCAGGGCAGGGTCTTGATGTCATCGCCCAGGCTCTTTTCCAGCGCCGCCACCAGCTTGTCCATGCTCTGTTTGGCCGCCGGAGGGAAGTTGACCTTTACCCAGTCCTGGCCCACCGCCTCGCCCAAAGCCCCATCGGTCAGGCTGGTGCAGCGCTTCCAGCGCGGTGTCGGCTCCTTCTGCCCGGCCAGCGCCTTGCCAAAGAAGGCAAAGTTCTCGTCAAAGAAGGCCTTGGGCAGGTTGCTGGCAGCCGCGTGCAGCAGGTGCCAGCGGAAATAAGACTTCCACGCCTCCACCGGCTCCTTGGCGATCAACTCGTTCAACCCCTTGAAAAAATCGGGCGTGGCCACGTTCAACGTATCGAAATGCCGGACCTTGATCGCCTGGTAATAGAGAGAAAAATCGAAATTCGGACTCGTCTTCTGGAAGTCGGCCACCGTGTAGATGTGATAGTGGTTGGCCGGATCGCGCAGATCGGTGCGGCTGGTGGAGGCCTTGGCCAGCGCTGTCTCGATCTCCAGCACCTCGGCGGCTTCCCTGGCCGCAGCTTCCGGCTTGTCGCCGGCCAGCACCAGCATTTTGGCCACGTGCTCGACATACTGCTTGCGAATCTCCTGAAAGCGTTTGCTGTCCACAATGTAATAATCGCGGTCGGGCAGCGACAGACCGCCCTGGAAGATGCCGGCAATCTGCTGGCTCGAGTCCTTCTCGTCTTGCGTCACGCCAAAGTTAAACAGCGGCGCGGGCGCGCCTTCAGCCTCCAACTCGCTCATCAGCGCCGCAATGCCGTGGCTGTCCTTCAACTCGGCAATCTGCTGGAGCGGCGTCTCGAGCGGCCGCAAACCCTTCTGCTCGATCAGCGCGGTGTCCATACAGGCGGCAAAGTAGTCGCCATATTGCTTTTCCAGCGGCGTTTTGGGAGCCTTGGCCGCCGCGTCCAGCTCTTGCCACAGCAGATAGCGGTTGCGCTCGCCCACCAGCGAGAACGACCGCGCCCAGCGCGTCTGGTCGCCCGGAATCGGGTTGTTCTTGACCCAGTTGCCGCAGGCGTACTGATAAAAATCCGTGCAGGGGTCGGCCGTCTTGTCGATGGCCGACAGGTCAAAGCTCTTGCTCACGGCCGGTGGCTTGGGCGTGTTGCTGTCGGCCGCCGCCTGGGCCAGGGCTGTCCCGGCTGTCAACGACGAGGCCGCCAGCATCAAAATCGGTGCGAAACGTAAATAGTTCATCGAAAATATCCTCTTTGGGCAAATCAGCATCTACCAGCCCGCTTCCAATGGCGTCAAAATGAGCCCGTGGTCGCCAGCCAAAATCAAATTCACAGCCGCCAATTCCGTGCAGACTGCATCGCTTAGGAGGCTATCACGGCAGATGCCGCGCTTGCCGCGAGGCAAACCTCCGCCAGCCGCCCGACGCCATCGCGAATCTTTTCCGGCGAGGCATTGGAGAAGTTCAGCCGCATAAAGCGCCGCCCGCTGGCGTCGGGAAAAAAGTCCTGCCCCGGCACAAACAGAACCTTGCGCTCCAGCGCCTGGCGCATCAGCACGTTGGTGTCCGTGCCCTCGGGGCAAGTGACCCACAGAAACATGCCGCCCTCGGGATGAGTCCACGTGTAGCCCTCAGGCATCGTCTCGCGCAACGCGGCGTCCATGATCGCGAAGCGCTCTCCATAGGCGCGCCGAATCTGCTCGATGTGCCCCTGGCTGTCAAACTCCGTCAGGTAGCGATGGACAATGCGCTGGTCGAGGCTCGACGAATGCAGGTCGGCGGCCTGCTTGGCAATGGTCAGCTTGCGCCGTATCTCCTCGCTGGCCACCACCCAGCCAATGCGCAGGCCGGGCGCAATCGTCTTCGAGACGGTGCTGTGATAAATCACAATGCCTTCGGTATCCAGCGACTTGATGGGCGGAATGTATTTTCCGGCATAGCGCAAGGCGCCGTAGGGATCGTCCTCCACCACCATCAGCCCGTAGCGCGCGGCAATCTCGTAAAGCCTACATCGCCGCTCCGCGGTCAGCGTAACTCCTGTCGGGTTCTGAAAGTTGGGAATGGTATAGAGAAACTTGGGCTGCTCGCGCTCGATCAGTTCCGGCAGAGCCTCGGGAATCAACCCATCCTCGTCGGTGGGAGCGGCGGCAAAGCGCACCTCGTAGCTCTGAAAGGCCTGAATCGCGGCCATGTAGGTGGGGTTTTCCGTCAGAACGCAATCGCCCGCATCGAGAAAGATCTTTCCGGCCAGGTCCAGCGGCTGCTGCGAGCCGGTCATGATGAGAATGTCGTCAGCCACGCAGGCAATGCCGCGCTGGCGCGATTCCTCGGCAAAACACTCCCGCAGCGGTTGAAAGCCCTCGCTTGGCCCATATTGCAGCGCGCCTGCCCCGCCCTCGCCCAATACGCGCTCCGTGGCGGCCAGAATCTCGGCCACCGGGAAAAGCTCCGGCGCGGGCAGCCCACCCGCAAACGAAATAATATCCGCCTGTTCGGTCACCTTCAGAATCTCTCGAATCGTCGAAGGGCGCAGCGTGCCGATTCGGCGCGCAAATCTGGTCTTCATGCCTCTCCTCTTGCTTTCGGCCTTGAATTGAATTCCACGGCGCAATGCCACTGATGCTTGTCGAGTGAGTTTATCAGAGCCAGCGCAGGCCGATTGACAATCCCGCACAGGATAGCTGCACGTTTGACGACGGAGGGCTCTGGTCATGGCCACTGAAACCACTTATACCGCGTTGCGGTGATTTCAAGCAGTTTTCGAGACGATTTGCGGTACTGGATCGAAATGGGCCGCAAAATCGCGCTCCGTGTTCTTGATTTGATGGCCGCTATCCTCACCGATCCATTGAATGGCATCGGCAAGCCGGAGCCGCTCAAGCATGAACTCGCCGGCTGCTGGAGCCGGAGAATCACACAGGAGCATCGGCTAGTTTATAAAGTCACCGCCGAGCGAATTTATTTTCTACAGGCGCGCTATCACTAGGAATAGAGAACAATTAGCAGGGAATAAGGGAAAGCGATCAGCAATGCTTTGTGGAGATAACACTGTGCCCGGCATTAATGAAGAAGATTTTCTCACGAGTGGTTAGACCGCATGAATTGGTAATTCATCCTGGACAAGCGCGGACGAGGACGTCCGCACTACAGCCGGCCAGGAGGCCGGCGATCCATTCCGGCCATGATCAAATCATGCGGTCACGACTCTTGTTCTATGCTCGTTTCATGCCGCACTCGATTGTTATCGACCATATGTTTCAGTTGCCGCTTCCGATCATGGAGAAGCTGCTGCGCCCGGTGATTGTGTACTTGGTGCTGGTGTTGCTGCTGCGCCTGTTTGGCAAGCGGGAGTTGGCGCAGTTGAATCCCTTCGACCTGGTGGTGCTGCTGTCGCTCTCCAACACCGTGCAGAACGCGATTATCGGCGACGATAACTCGGTGAGCGGCGGGGTGATTGGCGCCTTCAGCCTGCTGGCGATCAACTGGCTGGTGGTGCGGGTTCTCTTCCGCTCGCGACGAATGACGCGAGCGCTGGAGGGCCGGACGGCGGTGCTGATCCGCAACGGACAGATCGACCAGAAAGCGCTGAAGCGCGAATCGCTGACTCGCGAGGAACTGGCCGAGGTGATTCATCGCCAGGGCTTTGAGCATCTGCACCAGGTGCGCAAATGCCAACTCGAACCAAACGGCACTTTCTATGTGGAGGGCTTTGACCCGTCGGCGGCGGACCGGCATCACGCCGAGCTAATGTCTCGAATCGATACACTTTTGGCGGAAGTGGCGGCGCTGCGGCCACCTGCGGTGGGGCCAACGGCTCGCTGACCGCTCGCATCAGCTTTGTGCTTTCCCACCCATTCCGCGATGAAACTGCGGAATGGATGGGGCACGGTGGTGTATTACTTCTAAGTCTGAGTAACCAATTGAGGCAGCGAATTGGCTCAGGCACGAATGACGCCGCAGGCGCAGTTGGCCCCACCGCAGGTGGCGCAGGTGGCTACTCCCACTCGATGGTGCCGGGGGGTTTGCTGGTGATGTCGTAGACCACGCGGTTGATGCCGCGGACCTCGTTGACGATGCGGCTGCTGATGCGCTTGAGCACCTCGTAGGGCAGTGGCGTCCAGTCAGCGGTCATGCCGTCTTCAGAATGCACGGCGCGCACGGCGCAGGTGTAAGCATAGGTGCGCTGGTCGCCCATGACGCCCACGCTCATGACCGGCAGCAGCACCGCAAAGCTCTGCCAGATGGTCGAGTAGAGCCCAGCGGCCTTGATTTCGGCAACAACGATCTCGTCGGCCTCTTGCAACAGGGCCACGCGCGAAGGAGTGACCTCGCCAAGGATGCGCACGGCGAGGCCCGGGCCGGGAAAGGGCTGACGGCCAAGAATGTCTTCGGGCATTCCGAGATCGCGGCCGATGCGACGGACTTCATCCTTGAAAAGATCGCGCAGGGGTTCGATGAGTTTGAGTTTCATGTGTGCGGGCAGGCCGCCGACGTTGTGATGGCTTTTGATGGTCTGGCTGGGGCCCTTGACGCTGCTGGACTCGATGACGTCGGGGTAGAGAGTGCCCTGGACGAGCCAGTCCAAATTGGCTCCGGGTCCGCTGGAGGTCTCGGCAATGCGCTTGGCCTCGTCGTCAAAGACTGCGATGAACTCGCCGCCGATGATTTTTCGCTTCTTTTCGGGCTCGGTGACTCCGGCCAGCTTGGTGAGAAAGCGCTCACTGGCGTCGACGGCGACGACGTTGAGGCCCAGGTTGTCGCGCATGTTTTTCTGCACACTCTGGAACTCGTTTTTGCGCAGTACGCCGTTGTTCACAAAGATGCAGGTGAGCTGGGTGCCGATGGCCTTGTGGACCAGAACAGCGGCGACCGAGGAATCCACGCCGCCAGAGAGTCCGCAGATCACATTGCCCTTGCCAACCTTGGCGCGAATGGCGGCCACGGTGCTCTCGATGAAGTGGGCGGGGGTCCAGTCGCCCGCCGCGCCGCAGATGGAGAAGACGAAGTTCTTGATGAGCTGCGGGCCGAGCGGGGTGTGATGGACCTCGGGGTGGAACTGCACGGCCCAGATTTTTTTCTGCTCGTTGGCGATGCCGGCCAGGGCGTTGGAGGTGACGGCGATGCGATGGAAGCCGGCGGGCAGTTCAAGAGCCTCGTCGCCGTGACTCATCCAGACGGCCAGCTTCTCGGGCAGTTCGGCAAACAGCGGCGTTGCGCGATCTTCGATCTGCACTTCGGCGTGGCCGTATTCGCGCTTGGAGGCCGAGCGCACCTTGCCGCCGAGGTGGTGAACGATGAACTGAAGGCCGTAGCAGATACCGAGCACGGGTACGCCCAAGGCGAGAATCTGGGGGTCGGCCGGAGGGGCGTCGGTGTCGTAGACCGACGATGGGCCGCCAGAGAGGATGATGCCGAGCGGGTTGAGTGCCTTGATTTCGGCCAGGGGGGCCGTACAAGGCAGGACGACGGAGAAGACGTTTTGTTCGCGGATACGGCGGGCGATCAACTGCGTATACTGCGAACCGAAATCGAGAATGACGATTGTTTGGGTAGCCACGTACTTAGTGTTTCAGGCGGCATCGTTTCTATGCAAGCCGAATTGCGGCGGGAAAGCGCGGCAGCCGGCCAAAGGGCGTTATAGTAGAGGTAAATCAGGCCGATATATCCAAAACGGGTGTAAAATTTCGGTCGGAGTGGGGTTTCCATGGGCGTTGTCGAAGAAACTCGCCAATTGGTCCAGGATTTCCTGGCGCCGGAGTTGCGGGAAATTCGAAGCCAGTTTGCGACCATCGATAAGCGCCTTGACGCCATGGATGAAATGAACCGCGTTCGCTTTGAGAGCATTGTCCAGCGTCTTGAACTGATACAGCAGTCTTTTGCCTTCGACAAGCGCATCTCCAGCCTCGAAGAAGACAAGCGGCGGTCAGCCTGACACCGCCCCCAAATTCACTTGGCACCATCAGCATTATGCGGTTGGCTCACGATGCTTCTGGCATTAGTCGAGGTGTGCTTCGAGAAGTCGAAACGTCATACTTGCGGCCAAGAATCAGGAGATTGCGGGAAATTTTCTTGTTCAGGCTTCACGATAAACAAGTCTACTATTATCAACCAGGTCTCTGACAGCATAATTTTGTGCTTCTGGTTCACTCCCAGGTGCCCAAAAGCGAGGCACCTGGGGCACCCGCAGTTGGTACTACTTCAAGCGGTGAGAGACCTAGCACTGCTTCCCCAGTCGGTTCGGCGGTCGAAAGTAGAGGTAAATGATGACTTCTGATCACACCATCCGCACCGCGGAGGTGCGGAGCGAGCCGCAAGAGGCCTATGTCTGGATCTGGTTGCCTGGGGTAAGCAACCGGCCCACAATCGCAGCGGGACGGATGCTTCTCTTTTCCAGAATCATTCTGTCCTTGCATGAAGCGAAAAACGCGAACTCAACCATTGGGATGACAGCAAGACAGTCAGTGCGAACGAAATCGCCGTGATGAACATGATGACAAGTGAGGGGGGGCGCCCATTTGCCATGTCCTGGCAAATGGGCGCCCCCCGAAAGCTACCCAGCAACTTCAAACCGCGAGTGAATTAGAAGTTGAATCGAGCAGAGAGTTGAAATGTTCGCGGCCCCGCGCTGCTCAACACGCCGAAGGTGTTGCGAGGCTCGCCAAGTTTGTTGGAGTCGGCATAATGGTTCAGGCCGCTGCCAGCTCCGCCGGCGCTGGGGCCGGAGTTGGTAATGTAGTTCAAGTGGTTGAACAGGTTGAACGACTCGCCTTGCAGATGCAGGTCATAGCGATGACTGAACTTGATGGTCCGGCTAAGACGCAGCGATGTGGTTACCGTGTTCAGCGACTCAGGAACGACCGCGCGTCCCAACGGAGCCAGTGATTCGGTGGCGCGAAAGGCATTGACCAAAGCCAGCGTCCTGGTGGCCGAACCGCGCGCGCCCGAGTTGCGGGTGATGCCGGCGGGGCGAATCGGAGTTACGCCATCGTTTTGCGTGCTTGATCCGATGATGTCAAAAGGCAGCGGCGTGTTGAAGGTAGAAACAAAGCCGGCTTCCCATCCCGATCCAGGCAACAGATGACTCAGGTCGGCGATTCCATCGGCGACGATGCGATGCCGCTGATCATTGAGCGTCGGTCCGCGATCCGCGCTCACCTTGAATGGATTGCTGGCAATAGTAACTCCTTCGGAGCCCACGTTGTCGTCGGTGAAGTTATCGCCCTTGGCAAGCGTATAGGAGCTGTTGATCTGATACCGCTTGAGAAAATGCCCATTCAGAGTGACAATGCCAGCATTGTAGTGAAGAATGTCGGAGTTATAACCGCGGGGGTAAGCTCCAAACTTCTGGCAGGCGGTGTCGCCAAACTCCTGGCAAAGCGGGGCATCGGCCGCGGCAACATTGAATGCCGCATCGGCGTTGACATCGCGGAAGACCAATCCCTTGACTCCCAGCGAATGCACGCCGTCAAACGACAAGGCAAGGCCGGGCGCAAACTGCCATTGAAATCCGCCGGTGAAGTACTGCACATAGGGAGTCACAATGTTATTGGCATAGGCGTCGAAGGGCGACTGTGGCGGGCCCAGCAGAAAGCCCTGAATCTGCGCGGAGTTGAGGCCTGGATGCGGGTCGGCAACGCTGATGGCGCCGGGATCCACGGAGACCTGATAGCCCATGTGCTTGCCGTCGAAGACATACTCCAGGCCACCATCGACAAGAGTTACATTCTGGTAGTAGAGACCGTAGCCTCCGCGGGCAACAAACTTGCCGTGATTGAAGGGATCATAGGCAAATCCTATGCGCGGAGAAAAATCATGCTTGGCGCTCTTGCGGCTGCCCGAGGGAACCAGCAGTCCAAAGGTTCCCTTGAAAAACTTGTCGTTTTGATTCGAATCATAATCCCAACGCGCGCCAAAGTTGACGGTGAGGTTGGGACGCGCCTTCCAGTCATCCTGCACGTAGAATCCCAGTATGCCAGTGGAAATGGTGGGAATGGAGCAGGCTGAGGTTGCGCAGGCCGACTGGATGAGCAGATCGGCAAATGGCGAAGTGACTGGCGCATCCTCGAACCACTCGAAGTCGCCCGCGTTGGCAACGTCGAAGGATCCGCCATAAGAGGCATAGCTGTACTCGCCTCCTGCCTTGAGCGTATGGTCGTGCAAGGTCAGAATATAGTCGTCCTTCAGTTGGAAGCGATATTCGACTGTGCTTTGCGGTTCGCCTCCTTCTTGCCCAATCACCAGGTCGGGGTACTGGCGAGATGTTTCATGCGAAAGAGGGTTGAGTGCGTTCGAGTAGCGCGTGAAGCCGGCGAGCGCGGTATTAATGGCGCGCTGAGAGAGGATAGAGGTCAAGCCGGCCGCGTGCGATTGCGTGTCCGTTCCATCCGAGTGTCCGGCCGAGTAATCGTCGATGCCTCCCACTGCTTCGATCCCATAAAAGTCATCAAGGTTGAAGCGATAGAAGAAGTGCTCCTTTGAGTTGATGGCATAATCGGTGCGCGCGGTTACAAAGTCGCGGCGAAACGGAATGCTATAAGCCTTGTCGTAGGTGGGATAGATTCCGTTGGTGTTGACAATGGCCGTGTTAAGTTCATGCTGGTCTTCAAATGCGAGAAAGCCAAACCACTTGTCTTTCTTGATCGGGCCGCCAAAGTTGAAGCCTGCTTGCTGACGATGGAAGGGGCTCTTGACGACTTCATCGGAGGTATTCTTGTCGAAGGGGTCTTCGGACGAAAGCGCCTGGTTACGGAAAAAATAAAAACCAGAACCATGTATATTATTTGATCCGGAGCGCTGCACGACATTGATCACGGCGCCCATGGAGTGCGACTGCTCGGCCGAGAAATGCGATGTTTCAACGTTGAACTCCTCAATCGCGTCGGGCGTAATGTCGTAATTCAATCCGCCGGTTACGATGTCAAAGTTTTCCAGTCCATCCACAAAGACATTGGACTGGCGCGCGGTAGTTCCGGCGACGCTGATATTGCCGCTGCAAGCCATTACCGCTGCCACCAAAAACGCCGCCGCGATTGTAGGCGCAAGCCAGGAGTGGGGTACGCTTGAACCAGGCAAGCTTGCCAATCTGTTGCTGATCGACGGCAAGCCAGACCAGCGGATTCACGATACGCATAACATTTCCCTGCTCATCTTGCAGGGCGCGGTGATTGATCGTGAAAAACTTAAGTTCACCTCCACCTCGAAAGACTTTGCGCCGATTGGCGGGTTATCAGTCGAATGACAGAATTCTCTTCACCCTCTGCCGAATTGCAGCTTGAGCAGCCTGACCCCTTACGCTGGGCCAAGCTGCTGCCGGTCATCTTCAGCACGGCTATCTGCTTCATGTTGTGGTCCAGCCCTTTTCCGCTGTTGCCGCTGCTGACACGGGCCTTTGCGCTCTCCGAGTCACAGGCGGGGCTGCTGGCTTCGCTCTTTGCCCTGCCCGGATTTTTCGTTTCCATCCCGGCCGGCTGGCTGCTGGATCGCTACCCGAACGCGCCCATTCTCGCCGCTTCGTGGCTGCTGGCTGCTGTAGGCGTGTTGCTGATGGCCGTCGCGCCCAGTTATTGGTTGCTCTGCGCCGGACGCCTGATTCTGGCCACCGGTCTGGGCGTGCATCTAGTGGGCGCGCCCCGCTTGCTCTCGGTCTGGTTTCGCGGCAGCCGCTACTTGGGCTTCTCGATGGCTCTCTATTCATGGGCCTTTACGGTGGGCGTCTTTCTCGGTCTCACTTATCTCAGCCGCGTCGCGGTTCGCTTTGGATGGCGCGCGCCGCTCTTTCTTTTAGTGGGACTCTCCGTGCTGGCGCTGGTGTCAATGTGGATCGCCGCAGCGGGCACACGTCCCGCTCATTCCTCCGAGGGAAATGGCGCATCACGGCATGCCTTCAATTTTCTGCAACTGGGCGCATCGGCCTGGATCGCGGCAGCCGTCTATCTTTTCTATAGCGCCGGCACCGACGCTTACTACACCTACTCGCCCTCATATCTCGTCACGCGCGGATACGCTCTTGCTCAAGCTTCGGGGATGGTCGGCTTCTATGCCTGGTTTGCGCTCTTTCTCAAGCCTGTCTTCGCCACCTTTCTCACCCGCAAAACCGCTGCTCTCATGGTGGTTGCCGGATCGCTGTCGGCCATTGCCGGTTACGCCCTGCTGACCAGCGGCCTGGTTTCCCCCTATCTGTCGAGCGCGCTGATTGGCGTCTCCATTGCTCTTTCGATGCCCGCGTTGTTTGCCCTGCCCGCCTTTCTTTTGCCCAGCCGTCTTGCCGGCATGGGATATGGGTTGCTGGCGCTGTTTCTCAGCACCGAGCTATTCACCACGCCTCTGGTTGGTTACACCGTCGATCGCACCCACAGCTATCATCTTGCCTACCTCGTCATGAGCGCCTATTTGTTGATCGCACTGGCGGGCGCTCTTTATCTTCACGCGCGGCTTCGCCAGCAGCGCCATGCATCCGATCCCAAATGAGAACCCATGCTACCAGAAAATCTCGGATACCTCTTCGACACTTCCCTCGTCCTCACGCCCGACGCTCCCGCCATTTTGCAACACGGTGAAAGTTTCACGTTTCTCCAGTTGCACGAGCGCATCAACCGCTTCGCCAACGGGCTGCTCGCACTGGGGGTTGCGCCCGGCGACCGCGTGGCCGTGATGTTTGCCAACGACCGCCGGTTTCTTGAGTCGCTCTTTGCCGTCATGCGCATTGGCGCCATTGCCGTTCCGGTCAACATCAAGCTCTCGGCCGAATCGGTTGCCTATGTGCTTGATGATTCGGGCGCGCGCTTCATCGTCGTCGGCAGATCTCAAGCCGAACTAGCGCAGCGCGTCTTTGCTCTGTTGGCCGCGCCGCCCGTAACCATCTTCGAGCAGCCCGGCTTGAATCAGCATCCAGACTTTGAAACGCTCATCGAGTCGTCAAGCGCAGAGCTGGCGCGGCGCAAAACAGCGCCAGACGATCTTTGCCTGCTGCCTTATACCTCGGGATCAACCGGCAAGCCAAAGGGCGTGATGCTCTCTCATGCCGGGCAAATCTGGAATGCCGATTGCGTTGGCAAGGCTTCGCTCTTTGATGCCACCGAACGCGCCCTGATCGCCGTGCCACTCTTTCACAAGAATGCCATGCTGACGGTCAAGTCGATGCTGCTGGCCGGAGGATCGCTGGCCATTTTGCCCGGCTTTGAAGCCGCTGAAGTGATCCGCTCCATCGAGCGCTGGCAGATCACTTATATTTCAGGCGTGCCAGCGATGTACAAGCGCATTCTTGCCGAGAAGGAATTGCTTGAGCACAGCGATGTCAGTTCGCTGCGCTACGCCACCTGCGGCTCGGCCGAGGTGCCGCAAGAGCTGCTCGACGAGTTCACGCGCGTCTTCCGCTCGCCCTTGAGCGAGGGCTACGGCCTCACCGAGGGCGGACCCGATCCCTTGCTCAATCTTCGTTGGGGCTTGACCCGGCGCGGCAGTTGCGGACGCGAATTTCCTGGCGCCGAAGCGCGGCTGGTGGACCCTGAAACCCGCCAGCCGGTTGGCGAGGACGAAGTGGGAGAGCTGGTGGTGCGTAATCCCGGTGTCGCGCTCGGCTACTGGAATCTGCCCAAAGT
>Ga0224528_1002113_pt1 | contig 11764 bp, 10 predicted proteins | sample CBST25metaG_2_FD_179888 | JGI IMG/M metagenome (GOLD analysis project Ga0224528, IMG submission 179888) | Peat soil microbial communities from Stordalen Mire, Sweden - C.B.S.T25 | ecosystem: Environmental > Terrestrial > Soil > Wetlands > Peat | place: Sweden: Norrbotten County, Stordalen Mire...
CTGCGATGCGCTCGTGCGCCCGCACCAACTCGTCTTGCCAGCCTTTTATCGACGCTTCCATCGCATTCGCGGAAATTCCACCATGAGCACCTTTACTTTATCACTTAATTACAACTGTAGTACTAGCTCGCCTTTTCCTCCCGCTCCAGCGCCTCATGAATCAGCATTTTTAAATAGGTCTGGTAGCGCAGCCCCTTGCGTTCGGCCAGCGCGCGCGCACGCGCAATCTCCTCGGGCGCAAGGCGAATCGTGGTCGGGGCGATGGCTCCGCGCTGCTTCAGCGTGCCCTGGCGCACCTCGCCCTTTTGTGCCGCGACGAGAAAGGCCGCCGCCAAGCCCTCGCGGTTTTCATCGAGCCATTTGGCTTCCTCTGCTTCGTCTTGAAACTCAGGAACCTTGAGTGTGTCCATGCCGCTGCCTCACTTAGTGCTTCAGTTGCTGGGGCGCATCCCAGGCAGAAAGCACGCGAACCCTGCCTTGCCGCCAGGTTGTCACGATCTGCAAAATGCGTCCTCGGGCGGTTTCGCCCAAATGCAAAAGCCGTTCTTCGACACCTTCGTGCTGCAATTCAATGTCGAGCGGGTCGCGCAGAATCACCTCTTCGGCTTCCCGTGGACTTATCCGGTGACGGGCGATGTGCTCGCGATTGCCTTCGTCCCACTCGAACAACAGTTCTGGTTCTTGCATGGGAACTCCCGGGCCGCGAGGTTTGGCTAAAACGTATTTACATTGTATTATTTTTGGCCAGATGTCAAGAACTTTCCGCGCATCCTCCGGCAGAAAATAACATCCAAGCAAGCATGGAATATCGTCTGCTGGGAGGCTTCGGCCTCAAGGTTCCCGTACTCAGTTTCGGCGCAGGCACTTTTGGCGCCGGTAATGTTTTCTTCGATGGGTGGGGAGCGTCGGACGACGCTGCGCATGCCCGGAAGATGGTCGACATCTGTCTCGAAGCTGGCGTCAATCTCTTTGATACGGCAGACGTTTATTCGGACGGCAGCTCGGAGGAGGTGTTGGGCAAGGCCCTCGCCGGTCGCCGCGATCAGGTGCTGCTTTCCACCAAGACGACCTTCCGGCTGGGCACGGGGCCGAACGATGTGGGCAGTTCGCGCTACCACCTGCGCCGCGCGCTTGAGGCGAGCCTTCGTCGGCTCGGCACCGACTACGTCGACATCTATCACCTGCACGGCTTTGACGCGCTAACGCCCATCGAGGAGGTGCAGCAGACCCTCGACAGCTTTGTCCGCGAGGGCAAGGTGCGCTACACGGCCTGCTCGAACTTCTCCGGCTGGCACCTGATGAAGTCGCTGGCCGTGGCCGACCGCAACGGCTGGCCGCGCTTTGTTTCGCAGCAGGTCTACTACTCGCTGGTGGGCCGCGATTACGAGTGGGAGCTGATGCCGCTCGGGCTCGACCAGAAGGTCGGCGCGATGATCTGGAGCCCGCTCGGCTGGGGTCGGTTGACGGGCAAGATTCGCCGCGGCCAACCGCTGCCGGAGCAGAGCCGCCTCAACTACAAGAACGTCGAGTTGGGCCCGCAGGTTCCGCTCGAACACCTTTATAACGTGGTGGATGCGCTCGAAGCTGTGGCCGCCGAAACCAACAAAACGGTTCCGCAGATCGCGCTGAACTGGCTTTTGCAACGGCCTACGGTCTCCTCGCTCGTCGTTGGCGCCCGCAATGAGGAACAGCTTCGCCAGAACCTGGGCGCGGTGGGTTGGAATCTGACGCCCGAACAGGTGGCCAAGCTGGATGCGGCCAGCGCCGTTCCGTTGCCCTATCCTTACTGGCATCAGCGCCAGTTCACGGAGCGCAACCCGCTGCCGGTGTAAGTTAGCAGCGACAAGCCCACAGTGGGCAGCAAAAGAGATTCCGCCCTTTTCCGCCGGAATGCGGAATGGGGCGGGCTTGTTTTCCAATAAAAATACTTCCCAGCGGGATAAAGGTTCTGTACTCTGTGAAGTCGTCCTCCGAAGCGCCTGCGAAGGCCTGGTTTCGGCAAAAGTAGCCCCGGGCTTTGGTATTCTGAATACTTGCTCTAGCCAGGAGGTGGCCATGCCGGAAAATAGAGGCAGAAAACATCATAAGGACCGGTTGGCCGAAGCGCTCCGGGAAGAAATCGACATCATGATCGAGGGCGAACTTTCCGACCCTCGCATCGATTTTTGCGTGGTGAGCGAGGTTGTGCTCAACCCCGGAGGCAAGGCTGCGCGCGTGTATGTGGCTGTCGACGATTCGGACAAGAACAAGGACATCGAGAAGGCAGAAAAAGACACGGTAGCCGGTCTGGAAGCGGCCAAGGGCTTTATCCGCAGCGAGGTGAAGGAACGGCTGGGAATGCGTTTTATTCCCGAACTGATCTTCGAGGCCGACCGCTCCAAACGCTTCCAGGCGCGCATCACCGAACTGATCGATCGGTCGCGGAAGCGGCAGAAGCAGTCCGCCGCAACTTCGGCTGCAAAATAGCGGCTGGTTGCGCACAACAGAGCGCTTATGAAGAATGCACCGCTGTTGAACCCGGCTTTAAGCACGCCCTCGGGTGCAATCCTCGAAGGTGTGTCGGGCGGTGAGGCAGATGTCGATGCTCCGGTGGGCGAGATTCTCGCCGTGCTTCGCCGGGGCCATCGCTTTTTGGTCAGCTCGCACACGCGGCCCGACGGCGACGCCATGGGCAGCATGTTGGCCATGGGCATGTTGCTGCGCGCGATGAGCAAGCAGGTCGATCTGGTGACCGCCGACGGTGTGCCGGCCACCTATCGCGGCCTTCCCGGCGCCGGCCAGGTCGATCACGTGTGCCATATCCATGGCCACTACGACGCGGTTATTCTGCTGGAGTGCGACAGCATCGAGCGTTCGCGGCTTCAGGGGCTTGACGACTATTTTCTAATCAACATCGATCACCACGTCTCCGGCCGCAACTTTGCCCCGTTGAATTGGATCGACTGCCGCGCGGCTAGTGTCGGCGAGCTGGTCTTCCGGTTGGTGGAGGCGGCGGGCGTTTCCTTGACTCCCGAGATGGCCACCTGCCTTTATGCCACCGTGCTGACCGATACGGGCGGCTTTCGCTGGGGATCGGTTTCGGCCTCGACCTTTGCGTTGGCGCAGAGGCTGGTGGAGGCCGGCGCCGAGCCGATCAAGATCGCCACCGAGCTTTGCTTTTCGGTCTCCCTGGCCAAGATGCTGCTGATCGGCGACGCCCTGCACACTCTTCGGCGCGAAGGGGCTTTGGCCTGGTTCTGGATCTCGGACCAGGAGATTCAGCGTGCCCATGCTACCGAAGAGGACAGCGAGGGAATTGTGAATATGGCGCTGGCGATTGCTGGTGTCGAGGTGGCGGTTTTTCTGCGCGAGCTGCCCGAGGGCAACTTTCGCCTGAGCCTGCGCAGCAAGGGAAAAATCGACGTTGCCGCAATCGCCGAGCGGGTTGGCGGCGGCGGGCATGTCACCGCTTCCGGTTGCACGCTCGACGGACCGCTCGACGCGGCGCTCGAAAAAATCCTCGCCGAAGTGCGTCCGGCGATGGCGTGTTGACGCGCAATTTCCCCGTATCTGTTAGCCTTGTCCCTGTCGAAAACTAAATCGTGTCTGCCGGTCAGCAGGAACAACCGCGGACCGGAGCCGGGAGCTTCGAGCGGGCCACTCGATCCTCTTCCCGCATGAGAAAGATACACTGTTGGAGAAGTGCTGAAAGTGTCCATGAACGTGGAACCGACAGGAACCGAACCGCCAACGCGCTGGCATATCCAGTGGCCGGCTGGGCCGGCCGTACGCGAGGCGGCGGTCTGCCTCTTTTTTACGATCTTTTTCCTGGCCTACGGGTTGACGCCCCTTTTGGGCGGCGACGGGCTGGGGTTGGTCGGTGCCGACGAGCCGCGCTATGCGCAGATCGCCCATGAGATGCTGGACCGCTTCGACGCGTCGCACACCATCAAGGAACGGTTCTCAGCCTGTGTGACGCCTTTCCTCTACGGCCATCCTTGGCTGGAAAAGCCTGCCCTCTACTACTGGCGGGCGATGTATCTGTTCAAAGACTTCGGCGTGCATGACTGGAGCGCGCGCCTGCCCTCGACCACCTTCGCCTTCATGATGGTCGGGTTGATCTATCTGCACATGCGCCGTTTCCGTCTGGGCGGCCATCTGGATGCAGCGCTGATCACCGTGGCCTGCGTGGGCGTTATTGGTTTTTCGCGCGGTGCCTCGACCGACATGCAACTGGCCGCGCCGCTGGCCATCGGCCTGCTCGGCTGGTACGCCTGGTATGAGACCGACTCCAAATTCTGGCTCTACGACATCTACTTTTTCACCGGTCTGGCGACGCTGGCCAAAGGTCCGGTCGCGCCCTTTCTGGCGCTGGTGATTATCGCGGCCTTCGCGCTGTTGCGCCGCGACTGGAGCATGATTCGCCGCTCCTTCTGGTGGCCGGGCGCGCTGCTTTACTTCGCCATGGTTCTGCCCTGGTTCATCGCCGTGCAGCATCAGAACCCGACCTTCTTCCGCGAGTTCTTCCTCGAACACAATCTGCAGCGCTTTGCCACGGATCGCTACCAACATCAGCAACCGGTCTGGTACTACCTGGCCGTCGTCGTGTTGGCCATGATGCCCTGGACGGTGGTGGCCATTCGCGCTTTGATCGACGGCGCGATGACTTCGGTCTCCGAGTGGCGACAACGCTACTCAAAGCATCGCAAGCCCTGCTCGAACCGCCCCGGCGACGCCTTCCCCGAGTTCCTTGTGCTCTGGGCGCTGATTCCGATTCTGTTCTTCAGCTTCTCGAAGTCGAAGCTGCCGGGTTACATTCTGCCCGCAGTCCCGCCCATCGCGATTCTCACCGGCGACTACCTCTTTCGTCGTCGCGGCCTGGGGCTGAATCGCTGGATTCTTCTGGGCCACGCGCTGCTCTGCGGCCTCATCACCGTCGTCGTGCTGCTGCTGCCCTGGTTTGTGGCGCACGGAAACACGGTGCCGCCGATTGAGGCGCTGATTGCCGCCGCCATGGCCGCGCTCGGCTCCACGCTGCTGATCCTGATCGTCACCAAACGCTACGGCGTTGAAAAGCTGCGGCTGGCCACTTGCGCCGTGATGGTCGTGCTGATTGTCTTTCTCTATGGTGTCGGGCCGGTCTTCGGTATTCCCGGCGTTCCGGCCACCAAGCGGGTGATTCACCTGCTCGACCGCTCCTACTCGGCGCGCCCTCTGGCCGACCGGCTGAGCACGCTGACCACGCCGGACGGCACGGTCGCCGTCTTCCGCGTGCGCCGCGATGTTGAATACGGCCTGTCCTTCTATCGCAATCACGCCGTGGCCAACTACCAGCAGGACGGCGTGCCCGCCGAGCAGCATCTGCTGGTGGCGCGCATGACCGGCCGTGGCGGCAAAGACCTGAACACCGAGGCCGCCCTTGCCCAGTACCTTGCCGACCGGCCCTATACGCCGCTGTTCTACTGGCCCGAGCAGGGGCTGGAAGTCTATCTTGTCGGAGCAAAGTAAGGCAGTTCGCAGTTCAGAGTTCGCAGTTCACGGCCAATGTTGCTTCCGGCAGATTTGCGCATGCCTCCGAACTCTGTGAACTACGAACTCTGAACTGCGAACTGCTCCATGCTACTCTGGCCTTTCATACCCTTTGGGAGCGTTCTTTTGCAATCAGCCTTGTTTCTTGTTGCCGTTTTCGAGTTTGTTCTGCTCATCTTTTCGCTCAGCTTTCACGAGTGTGCCCATGCCTGGGTGGCCTCGCTGCTCGGCGACCAGACAGCCCGGTTGCAGGGCCGTGTCACGCTGAATCCGGTGGTCCACGTCGACCCCATCGGCACGCTGTTGTTTCCGGCTCTGGTCATCTTCGGGCCGCTCTTGGGCTTCGGCCTGCCTTTCATGCTGATCGGCTGGGCCAAGCCGACGCCGGTGATCACCCGCAACTTCAAGAAGATTGTCCGCGATGATAATTTGGTCACCCTGGCCGGACCGCTCGCGAACCTGCTGCTGGTGCTCATCTCGGTCGGCGTGCTGGTGGTCATGGCCAAAACCCTGCCCGACGGTCCGATGATTGTGCTGGCCTCGTTCCTGGCCGCTTTCCGTCCCGACGCCATGTCCGCGGCGCACCCCATCGCTCTTTTGGCCAGTCTGGCCATCGTCATCAATCTTTCGCTGTTCATCTTCAATCTGATGCCGATTCCGCCGCTCGATGGCAGCCGCGTGGTCCGCAACCTGCTGCCCTACAACGCGATGCAGGCCTACGACCGGATCGGTGGCTGGATGAGCTACCTGCTGATGATCTTCCTCGGCGGCTTCATCCTGCGCCTGTTCCTGAACCCGGCGCTCGGCGCGATCTATTCGCTGCTGCTGCACATGAACGGCGTCAGCACTACCATGATCCAGTAGAGCATTTTCGGAATTGGTGTAGACCGAGAGCACGATGCTAAGTGGCTTTTTTCTCAAGAAAAAGCCACCTTGCACATCGCTTAAAAAGTCTATATGTATTCCGAAAATGCTCTAAGCGCGGCTTGCCCGGCTGCCGCTACAATAAAAAACAACGTTGATCCCCCGAAAACCGCTCGCAAAGCGCCTCTTCGGGGCAATCTTTTCGAAGAATCGCAGGCACATGGCAGAAATAGCACAATCCTCGTCCCGGCCGCGCGTTTTAAGCGGCATGCGTCCCACCGGCAAGCTCCACCTGGGCAACTACATGGGAGCGCTGGCCAACTGGATCAAGCTCCAGGACCAGTACGAGAGCTACTTCTTCATCGCCGACTGGCATGCGCTGACGACGGACTATGCCGACACCTCGCGGGTGAACGCCAACATCACCGACGTGATGCTCGATTACCTCGGCGCGGGCCTCGATCCTGAGCGCTGCACCATCTTCTTGCAGAGCCATGTTCTTGAGCACGCGGAGCTTGCGCTGCTGTTGGGCATGGCCACCCCACTCGGCTGGCTGGAGCGCGTGCCCACCTACAAGGAGCAGCAGGAGAACCTTACCGGCAAGGATCTGTCGACCTATGGCTTCCTCGGCTATCCGCTGCTGATGGCCGCCGACATCCTGCTGTATCAGCCGGATTTTGTGCCCGTCGGCCAGGATCAGACGGCGCACGTCGAGCTGACCCGCGAGGTCGCCCGCCGCTTCAACCAGTTCTACAAGCTGGGCGACCGCGAGGTGCTGCCCGAGCCCAAGGCTCTGCTGACCCCCTCGCCCAAGCTGCCCGGCACCGACGGCCGCAAGATGTCGAAGAGCTACGGCAACACCATCCAGCTCACCGAGCCAGAGGCCGATCTCCGCAAGAAGTTGAAGACCATGGTGACCGACCCGGCCCGCGTCCGCCGCACCGACAAGGGCGACCCGGCGAAGTGCCCGGTGGGCGATCTGCACAAGCTATTTTCGAGCCCCGAGACGATGGCCAAGGTCTGCGACGGCTGCACCAACGCGACCATCGGCTGCATCGAGTGCAAAGGCTGGGCGGCCGACGCTCTGGTGCAGGTGCTCAGCCCGTTGCAAGAGCGCCGCGCCAGCTACTCGCCCAAGCGCGTCGAAGAGCTGCTCATTGAAGGTTCGCGCAAGGCCCGCGCCCGTGCCCAGCAGACCATGGTCCAGGTGCACGAGGCCATGCAAATGCCGCTCAGCAACAAAAAGAAGTATTAAGCTGGTGTGCGGGTTTTTCTTCCTGCCCGCCGGGAGTTGAATCCCGACGGGCAGGCGCAAGTGCAATCAACGCCTGCAGTCAGGCCCGTGGCGGCCGAACGAAATCGGTGCAACATAGGAGCAGTCCGTGTCCGAGACCCAAGAAAATTTGGCCGCCGAAGGCGCTGAGGTCGTAGCCGAAGCAGCCATGCCGTCTGCCGCGCCTGCCGAACCCGAGGCTGCGGTCGAAGCGCCGGCCGAGGCTACAGTGCTGTCGTCCGCTGAAGCTGCCCCAGCCGTCGCACTCGCGAAAAAAGAAGAAAAGGCGATGATCACGCGGGAGATCACCGACGACGATCCCTTCGCCATTCTGGTCAACAGGGTCTACGAAGGCCCGCTCGACCTGCTGCTGGACCTGATCCGCAAGCAGGACATCAACATCTACGACATCCCCATCGCCCGCATCACGGCGCAGTTTCTGGCCTATGTGAACCAACTCAAAGCCACCGACGTGGACACGGCCGGCGAGTTCATCTACATGGCCTCGCTGCTGATCCACATCAAGAGCAAGATGCTGCTGCCTCGCATGCCCAAGGGGCCGGAGGACGCGCTCGACGATCCCCGTCGCGAACTGGTCGAACGGCTGCTGGAGCACGAGCGCTTCAAGAATGCCGCACAGATGCTGCAGGAGAAGCAGATGCTTGAGGCCGCATCTTGGACCAATCCCGGTATCCGCGAGTTTCAGCATGACGAGGCTACGGAGCCGGAGATCGCCGCCGACACAACCGACCTGGTGCGCATCTTCCGCGAGATTCTCGAACGGCTGCGCAACCGCCCGGTGATCAATGTCGACGAAGATTCGGTGACCGTCGGCCAGATGATCCAGTACCTCACCCGCCGGCTGACGATGGAAGACAAGCCGATCTCGCTGCACCGGCTTCTGCAGCACAGCCGCTCGGAGCGCTCGCTGATCGCGATGTTTTTGGCGCTGCTGGAGTTGGTGCGGATGCAGGCCATCCTGCTTCGCCAGGACCGCGTCTTCAGCGAGATCTACATCAAGAAGCAAGAGGGATTCGAGGCGGCGCTGAACCAGAGTGTGGTCCCGGTCGAGGATGAGTGGCGGTAGTCTAAGATCGAATCTTTTGTAAATGGCAGGAAATAAAAACAATAATTGTTCTCCGGTCCCCCTGCGATCAGTGGAGCATGGGTAACCTGTGCCTCGGGAACAGGTCATGCAGATTGCCGATCAGCTCATCGAGCGCTGCCGTGAGGCCTTCGAGCGACTGACAGCCCGGAATGGGACGTTCCCGGAAATTTCTGAGCTCTTCACACGTTCCGGTGTAAAATTTATATAAGTATAGCCTGCGGATCTTCCGCCGGACAGGTTCGCAATCGCCTCCAAAGCGGTTGCCGGGGTTTTATGGACGCCTCTCATTACGGCTCTTCAATGTACTCTCAGAGTTCCTCCCCTTCCTATTTTCAAAATTCAGTGGTTGCATGTTGTTGCTGGAGGACCAAGCGGTCCCGGAATCTCTCCGGCCGTATTGGTGATTTCTGATGGCCGATCTCGCCACGGTAGTCCATAGCATTCCTCAAGGCAAATCCCTGCTTGACGGTAAGATGCAGAAGTCTTCGAGCCGCCTGGGGCTATATACCTTTGTGGGGACCTCGCTGGTGGGTGTGGCCTATATCGGCATCCATATCGCCCGGGACTTGCACGATGTGACGGTGACCAGCGTCTGGCCTTACCTGCTTCTGGCGCTGGCCCTGTTCATCGCCCTGGGGTTTGAGTTCGTCAACGGCTTTCATGACACGGCCAATGCCGTGGCCACGGTCATCTATACGCACTCGCTCGAACCCACCAGCGCGGTGGTCTGGTCGGGGCTTTGGAACCTGTGCGGCGTGCTGTTTTCCACCGGCGCGGTGGCCTTTGCCGTCATTACGCTGCTGCCGGTGGAATTGATTTTGCAGGTCAGCTCCGGGGCTGGCTTTTCGATGGTCTTCGCGCTGCTGCTGGCGGCCATCCTCTGGAATCTGAGTACCTGGTGGTTGGGTTTGCCGGCCTCCAGTTCGCATACCATGGTCGGCTCGATTATCGGCGTCGGCATCGCCAATCAGTGGATGAACGGTCGCAGCGGCACCTCGGGCGTGGACTGGGAGCAGGCGACCAAGGTGCTGAAGGCGCTGGTTGTTTCGCCGATTGTCGGCTTCTGCTGCGCCGCGCTGCTGTTGCTGTTCTCGAAGGCGATGGTGCAGTCGCTGCTGCGGCGCACGGGCGTTTGTCTGGCCATGGCCGCCGGCATCGCGGCTCTGGCGCGGGTCTTCTCCGCGGGCTGGGCGGGAATGGCGGTTTCGGGCGTGGCAGCCTTTTTCGCCACCTGGATCGTGGCGGCCTGGCTGGCGAATTATCCGGCCATCTTCGAGGCACCGCGCGGGCAGGAACCGCCGCCGTGGCCCATCCGCATCCTCATGATTCTCACCTGCACGGGCGTCAGCTTTGCGCACGGTTCCAACGACGGGCAGAAGGGCATGGGGCTGATCATGCTGATTCTGATTGGCACGGTGCCGACGGCCTATGCGCTGAACCATGCCGTGACGGCCGGCGACATTGAAAGCTTTCTGACTGTCAGCCAGCAGGTGGGGCAGGTGCTGGATCAACATATTGACGCGTCAACCGCCGCCGCTGGCGGCGATCCCCGCGCCAAGGTCACTGACTACATCCGGACCAAGAAGCTCACGCCCGAGACGCTTCCAGCGCTGCGCCAACTGGTCAGCTTCCTTTCCGCCGAGGTCCGCCAAAACGGCGCTTTTCAGTCCGCCCCGTCGGCCGATCAGACCAACGTGCGCAATGACATGTACGTGGCCAGCGAGGCGTTGCGGCTGATGGACAAGAGCGGCCAGCCCTGCTTCGCTCCCGCCGAAAAGGCGGCGCTCGCCAACTACAAGGGCAAGCTCGACAAGGCCACCAAGTTCATTCCCGATTGGGTGAAGGTGGCCGTGGCGCTTGCGCTGGGCCTGGGCACGATGGTCGGCTGGAAGCGCATCGTGGTCACCGTGGGAGAAAAGATTGGCAAGGAATCGCTGACCTATGCGCAGGGCGTCAGCGCCGGGCTGGTGGCGATGTCCACGATTCTGGCCGCCGACCGCTTCGGGATGCCGGTATCGACCACGCACGTGCTGAGTTCGGGCGTGGCCGGCGCCATGGCGGCCAATGGCAGCGGCATCCGCTTCACCACGGTGCGCAACATCGCCGCCGGATGGGTGCTGACCCTGCCGGCAGCGGCGCTGCTCTCCGGCCTGCTTTATTACCTGTTTCATGCGCTGAGCTAGAAGAGGCAGGGAACAGTGTTCAGTAGACAGGGAGCGGTCACCTGTTCTCCGGCTACAGGCACGGTCCAAATAGGGAGAGGAAACGGCTTCAGAGGCTGCGCAGAAACTCGGGGGCAAACAAGTTTTGTAAAAGGGCACGGCTTCAGCCGGGCCATAAAAGCCACGAAAGAAAGGGTCGGGCTTTAGCCCCTGTGGAACTTCCCTTCTCGAAAAGGCCAGTTCCAGCCCTTTTTCCGCAGCTTGTTCAGCCACGGACGCCTAATTCCAGAATGCGCGAGGATGTGCGAAGTTCGCTGGAAAACAACCGCAGATCCTTCGACTCACCACCCCCAAGCTGAAAAACGCTTGGGGCCCCGTTCGCTCAGGAGGACAGCCGTTGTCTTCCGCCGTCCAACAGGAGCCGGGCCCTTTCGCGGTTCCCCTAAAGAATCGTGAGATTCATGGGCGGTTCACTCTCTACTGCTCCCTTTTGACGGACAACTCCCGGTAAGATGAAGGTACGGTCCCCACAAGACAGGGCAGGATTCTGCCCAATGGCCTCCTTTTTCATCCAACGGCTGGAAAAAGAGGCAAAACGAGTCTTTTGGGCGCTCAAAAACGCTGAAAATGCGCAGAACGGCTTCGCATCCGCTACGATACTGAAGGTACCTATTCGAGCATGAGTCTGAAAGCAAAGCTGGAAGCCGTCATTTATGCCGCCGAAGAGCCGGTGACCCTGGCCCAATTGGCGACTTTGTTTGCCGACGAGGCCTTGGAGTGGAAGGCCGGGCAAGAGGCAGCAGCACAAGAGGCTGAGGCCGAACGCGTACTCGAAGAGGCGGTACAGGC
>Ga0224528_1002114_pt1 | contig 11762 bp, 9 predicted proteins | sample CBST25metaG_2_FD_179888 | JGI IMG/M metagenome (GOLD analysis project Ga0224528, IMG submission 179888) | Peat soil microbial communities from Stordalen Mire, Sweden - C.B.S.T25 | ecosystem: Environmental > Terrestrial > Soil > Wetlands > Peat | place: Sweden: Norrbotten County, Stordalen Mire...
AAACCGAACTGGGCATTCCTGGGCCATGGAATCAGGTCAGAACCAGAAATTCGGGTGCCCCATCCATTTCTCGCTCTTTGAGAAATGGGTGGGATAGCACGAATTTGGCCAGCAGCGGGCAGTGGCCCGCGCGACGCCTTGAAATCGCCGCCCAAGTTGGCTCGGACGTGCCACTTTTTTTGATTGGCGGGGCTGTTCTGGGGCTCGATCACGGGCAGCAAGTCTTTCCCCTGCCAGACTTTGAGCCGGTTTGGTGTGTGGTGGCCACGCCCTCGGTGGGTGTCTCGACGCCGCAGGCTTTTCGCGACTGGGATGCCCTCTGCCAGACCGAGGGTTTGACCCCAGAGGCCAGCACGGATAAACTAAATGAGTTGAGCCGCGCCTATGCCAGCGCCTTTGCGGGATCACTCCCCGAAGGACGGCAAGGAGCAGGCTCCTCCGGTGTTCTTCCAAAAGGGGAGAACCTGGCCGGACCGTTGGAGTCCGCGCTTGTCCGCACCGGGATCACGAGCTGGATCGAGAACGACTTTGAACGGGTCGTCTTTCCTCAGCATCCTTCCCTTGCAGAAATCAAGCGCATCCTATCGGCTCTGGGCACCCCGGAGGCAGCCTGCCACGCTTCGTTGTCAGGGTCTGGCTCGGCGCTTTTTGGGTTGTACCTGACCCAGGGAGATGCGGAAGCGGCGCGTGAGCGTTTGCGGCTGACCGGTGTTTCGAGCCATTTGACGCGAACCCTGCCCCGGGCTGCATATTGGCGCGAAATGCTTTTGTAATCAGCGTGTTTGGAGTTGGCCGCAAAGCGAGATAGCTCGCCAAGTGGCTACCATGCTGGGCGATCGTCTAATGGTAGGACAGTGCCCTTTGGAGGCACTTGTCCAGGTTCGAATCCTGGTCGCCCAGCCAAGTTTCAGTTCTTAGTTTTCAATTGTCAGTTGTCAGTTGTCAGCCAAGGTTTTTACTGAAAACTGACAACTGATAGCTGGTAACTGCTTTTTGAAAACCCGGAAACAGCCAGCGCAAACCAGCGCGGAGGGATACGGAGATGGAAGTGGACGCAAAGACGGTGACGACCGAAAGCAATCAACAGAGCGGGTCAAACCTGCCCCGCGAGGGATCGGTCAACGTGTCAGCGGCCAAGGAAGCAGTGCCGGCGGCAGTTGGAGCCGCGCTGGTGGATGCGATCAAAGCCAAGGAAATCAAGCCACTCTTTGAGCGCAAACGCACCCGCAACCTGAGTGAAGACAAGCGATTCAAGATTTTCAGCGGGACGGCCAATCGCCCGCTGGCCGAGGAGATAGGCCGCTACATCGGCGTTCCGGTGGGTGAAGTGAAGATGCAGCGCTTCGCCGATGGCGAGGTTTATTTTCAGCTTCTGGAGAATGTGCGTGGCGTGGACGTTTTTGTGGTGCAGCCGACCTGCTACCCGGTGGATCAGCACCTGGTGGAACTGCTAGTGATGATCGACGCGCTGAAGCGGGCTTCGGCGGCCAGAATTACGGTGGTGGTTCCCTATTATGGTTACGCGCGTCAGGATCGCAAAGACAAGCCGCGCGTGGCGATCAGTTCCAAGCTGGTGGCCGACTTGCTGACCACGGCCGGCGCCAATCGCGCCCTGTTTGTGGATTTGCACGCCGCGCAGATTCAGGGATTCTTCAATATTCCCGTTGATCACCTCTTTGCCAGCCCGGTGCTGGTCAGCTACTTCCGCGAGCTGGCGCTGCCCAATCTGATTGTGGTTTCGCCCGACGCGGGCGGTGTGGAGCGGGCGCGCTTTTTTGCGCAGAAGATCGGCGCGCCCCTGGCCATTGTGGACAAGCGCCGCACTGACATCAACGTGACCGAGGTGATGAACGTGATCGGCGACGTGAAGGGCAAAAACTGCCTCATCCTCGACGACATCATCGACACCGCCGGCACACTGGTGAAGACCGTCGACGCGCTGTATGCGAATGGGGCCGCCAAGGTTTACGCCGCGGCAAGCCACGCCGTGCTATCTGGCCCGGCCATCGAGCGGATCGCCAACTCGCGCCTGGAGCAGGTGGTGGTTACCAACACCATCCCCTTGCGCGAACCGGCGCAGAAGTTAGCCAAGATCAAGGTGCTTTCGATTGCAGGCCTGCTGGGCGCGGCCATCGAAAGCATCCACATGGAAACCAGCGTGAGTACGCTGTTTAACTAACAGAGAACAGGGATCAGGGGGCACAGATCAGAGCCCCTGATCCACCACGAATCGCCAGTTGCTGGAAGACAGATGCGAGGATCGGCAAGTAGCTTTACTGATCCCTGATCTCTATTCTCTGATCTCTGGCATCACAAAGGGAGCGGCCCTCAAGGGTTCGTGCCCGAACCAAGAAACGAGAGATTGTATGCCTGAAGTAGTGATTGCCAAGCCCCGCGAGGGCAAGTTCAACAAGAATGCCGCTCGCCGTGTGCGCGTAGCGGGCAAGATTCCTGCCGTGCTTTACGGCGTCGGCCATGAACCGGTTGCCATCGAAGTGGACCCCAAGCAGATTTCGCGGATTCTTTTCTCCGAGACGGGGCACAACACGATTTTTGACGTTGAAATTCTTGGCCAGTCCACGGCCAAGGCCATGATCGTCGATTGGCAGCGCGAGCCCATTGCTGACAAGCTGCTGCACATCGATCTGAAGCGGATTGCTTTGGACAAGGCTTTGCGGGTGAATGTGCGCATCAAGCTGCTGGGCATTCCGGTGGGCGTGAAGGTATCTGGCGGCATTTTGGATCAGGTGCTGCGCGAGGTGGAAATCGAGTGCTTGCCGGCCAACATTCCCAGCCATCTTGATCTGGATGTCAGCAAGTTGGATATGAACGAAGCCTTGCGCGTCAGCGATCTGCCCCACGCCGAGGGCGTGAAGTTTCTGATTGCCGAAGACGCCACGGTAGCTCACGTGGTTTCGATTCGCGAGGAAGCGCCGACGGCGGCTGAAGTTGAGGCGGCTGAAGCGGCGGCGGCAGCGGCGGCTGAGCCGGAAGTGGCCAAGAAGGGCAAGACGGACGCGGAACCCGCGGCCGCCAAGAAGCCCGAAGCGAAGAAGTAACTCTTGGCTGAGGCGACTGAATCTGGCCTTCAGCCTGGCCCCTTTCTGGTGGTGGGGCTGGGCAATCCCGGGCCTGGGTATACATGGAGCCCGCACAACGCGGGCTTCATGGCCATCGACCGAATTGCTCTGCAAGAGGGTGTGGTGGTCAGCAACCGGCGCTGCCGAGCCACAACCGCAACCTGCCAGATGGGCGGACGCACAGTGATTCTGGCCAAGCCGGAGACCTTTATGAACCTGAGCGGGCTGGCCGTGGCCGCTCTGGTGAAAGAGTTTGAAGTTGATTCGACGCATGATCTGCTTGTGATTTACGACGAGTTGGATTTGGCGTTGGGCAGCTTCAAGATCAGGGAGCGCGGTTCGCCCGCCGGGCACAACGGAGCCCGCAGCATCATTGGCGCCCTGGGCAGTCAAGAGTGGTTACGGCTGCGCATCGGGGTGGGACTGGATCTTTCCGCCGAAGCAGTATCCGCTGGGAGCGGTCGGCGTTTGGGGAAGGATTACCTGCTTTCTCCGCTGCGCAAGGCGGATTTGACGGTGTTGGACGAGGTGTTGGACCGGGTAGCGACAGCCACCCGGCGCATTCTTGAACAGGGACCGGCAGCCGCGATGAATGAGTTCAACCGCCGCGAACGCAACAGTTTGCAGGCGGAGTAGCAAAAAGCACGAAGCCGCGAAGGCAAAAGCCAGCGGCCCAGGCTGAAAACCGGGTTGGAACCTGGGGTTTCAGCGGAAAAGGAAACAGGATGCCCCGTTTGTATGAGGTTATGTTCATTGTTCGGCCGGATGTGGTCGAAGAAGAGATCGACAAGCTGATCGCCGGCTTCACCGCCAATGTCACCAACGGCGGCGGGGTGGTCAAGACTGTCGAGAAGATGGGCCGGCGCAAGCTCGCCTACCTGGTGCGCAAATTCAACGACGGCAACTATGTTTTGCTGACCGTCGAGGCCAACGGCGTAGTGATTCTCGAGCTGGAGCGCCGCCTGCGCGTTACCGAGCCGGTGATCAAGTTCATCACCGTGCGCATTGACGAGGAAGAGAAGCGTCTGGCCAAGGTGAAGGCTCTGCGCGGTGTACGCCGCAAGCTCAGCCCCGATCCAGTGGCTCCGGCTGCCGCTCCCGTAGCCGCGGCTCCCGTTGCTGCTCCAGCCGCGGCTCCCGTTGCTGCTCCAGCCGCGGCTCCCGTTGCTGCTCCAGCCGCTGCTCCGGTGGCTGCCGATGCAGCGCCGGTTGCGGAAGTGGTTGCCGAGCCCGCCCCGGCCGCGGTTTAGCTGACAGTTGCCAGCAAACAGCGAGCAGCAGGAATCGTTGACGGTAAGAAAAAGAAGTATGAGTGCCGGGAATTTCGCATTGCCTGAATCAGAAAGTGCTTTTGGCGAGCGGCACATCGGAAACTGTCAACTGCAAGCTGTCTGCTGATTGCTGCACTTAATTGCCGCCGCCGGCGAACCGGCTTCGGCCCGATCCAGTCTTCCCGGTACGCCCGCGAGCGATCACCGGGACGAAGAGAATGAAGAGGAAACAGCATGTCTGAAGAGACTCAAGCAAAGGCGCCCGAAACAAGCGCATCCGCAGCTCCGCAGGCCGCGTCCGGCACGGAAGCCGCTCCGGCCACAGGCTCTGGCCCCAGCACCGGATCCAGTTCAGGGTCCAACTCTGGTCCCCGCCCCGGCGGTCGTTCTGGCGGCCCTGGCGGCCGTCCTTCTGGTGGTCCTGGCGGCCGCGGCAAGTTCTTCCGCCGCAAGAAGGTCTGCAAGTTCTGCACGGAGAAGATCGACGCGATTCCCTATCGCGACGTGCGCTTGTTGCAGGGCTTTGTGGCCGAGCGCGGCAAGATTGTGCCTCGTCGGCTCACTGGCGTTTGCACCACGCACCAGCGCCGCTTGACGCGCGCCATCAAGCAGGCCCGCAACATCGCCCTGCTGCCGTTTGCCACACGGCACTAACCATCGGCTGCCGTTTCGCCGCTGATGCGCGCAGGCCCGAACGAATGGGTTTGAGCGCAAGGGTTTTAGGCGAAAGGCAATTTTCTGGATGCCGAACGAGAACCGGCGCGGCCCGCACTGGCATTTGCTTTTGTCTGAAAAGACAGAAGTGGCCACGCCGCCCGCCAGCAATACTGGAGAGTTCCATGGAAGTTATTCTGAAGGAAGACGTAGTTCATCTGGGCCAGCGCGGAGATGTTGTGAAGGTAGCCGACGGCTATGGACGCAACTATCTGCTGCCCCGCAAGCTGGCTTTGCAGGCCACTTTGGCCAACAAGGCGGTCATCGAACAGATGAAGTCTGCCGCCGCCCGCCGCTCCGCAACGGAGAAGGCGCTGGCCGAGGCGCTGGTCGCCAAGCTGGAGCCGGTGGTGCTCGAATTCACCCGCAAGACGGGCGAGAACGGCCATCTTTTCGGTTCCGTCACCTCGGTTGACATTGCCGCCGCTCTTGAAGCCAAGGGCTTTGAGGTCGATCGCCGCAAGATCCAGTTGGACGAGCCCCTCAAGTCTGTGGGCGAAGCCAGCGTGGCCATCAAGCTGCATCGCGAAGTCACCGCGCACCTCAAGGTCAAGGTTCTGGCCGAAGCTGCCGAAGAAGTTGCCGTCGAAGCCGCTGCCGAAGTTGCGGTTGCCGAGCCGGTAGCGGAAGTCGCCGCCGCCGAGTAGTTTTTCTCTTTTTGTCCATACACGCGCCTCCCGGTTTGCCGGGAGGCGCGTGTGTTTTGGAGTGGATTTTTTACTGATTCAGCACGAGACGAAGGCATAGTGGTTTCCCACTCTTCGCAAAGAGCGCGGAATGGATGGGGCACGGTGCGGTCGCGCAAATCTGCCGGGCGCCCCATCCTTCGCGTTGCCGGCGAAGGGGTGGGATAACAGGTCTTTTTGGGGGAATGGATTCGGGAAATAATAAAGATATGGTGCGCCCGGAGAGATTCGAACTCCCGACCTAACGCTCCGGAGGCGTTCGCTCTATCCAGCTGAGCTACGGGCGCGCATCTTTAGCATACAGCACTTTGGATTTCCGCGGCCAGTTTTACTCTCCACCGGACTCATCGGCCAGATTGCGTGCCTCGTCGTCGAGATTTTCAAGCACGGCGAGGGCTTCGTCGGGCACATTCCACTGGCGCAGAATCTTGTAGATGACGCTGGTGGAAAAGCCCGCGGTGACCAGACGCCGCATGACGCGCGCGGTCTCCTTGTCGTTCTGGGGCTGGCGCAGGCGCTTGCGGTCAAGGTATTGGCGAGCGAGCGTCTCTTCATTGGTTTGGCCGTAGCGGGCTTCGAGAGTTGCGGCGATGAGGGCCTCGTGGAGGCCTTTTTGTTGCAGATCCTGGCGCACCCGGCGCTGGCCCAGCTTTTCGTTTTCCTGGCGCAGGCGGGCATAGGTTTCGGCAAAGGCGGCGTCGTTCAGGTAGCCGTATTCCTTCAGTCGGGGAAGAACGGCGGCAATGATCGCCTCGCCCGGCTCGCCTGGCTCGACGCGGCGGACCATGAGGCGGCGCAGGTCAGCCTCGGAGCGCATCTGACGGCCCAGCGAGCGCACGGCGTACTCGAAGAGCCCGGCTTCGTTGAGGAAGGCGCGGAGCTTGGCGGATTTGCGTTGGAAAGGCATGAACAGACGGCAGAGATCAGTATAGTTCCCTTTGTCACCACTCTACTGAACAACCGTACCGTTGCCTTCAAAGTCGCTGAGCATGGTTTGATAGAGCGTATCGACGATCGACTGATCGGTAATGTAGATGTTCAGCTCACGGTTATAAATCAGGGCATAGGTGCTATAGCTGATCGACCCCATGAAGGCCTTTTGCGTGGGCAGGCCATAATCGGCAACGGCGGCCTTGGTGTGGATATAGAAGCCCTTGCCTGAGTACTCGCCCTTGTATGGGTAGAGATAGAGGTTGCACCCCGCCGCCTTGAGCGCGGCAAACTGGGCGCTGAATTGGCTGAAGTCAGTGAAGGCGATGTCGGTTTGCACCCCTCGCATGCAGGCGGCCTCGATGGCGCTGTTGATGTCGGGCGCCAGCAGTTCTTCATTTTCGATCAACAGCGACTTGGTGGCGTTGTTGATGAACGAGAGCATCTCGGGCCTGGCGTTCGTCGGGCTCCAGATCAGGTCGTTGGCGTCGCCCAGCCCCGGAACATATTTGAAATCGCTGGTTCCCGTGACCCCGGCCGCAGTTACGCCGGCGGCATAGTCTTTGTCAAAAGTGGCCTGAATGGCTGCGATGTCCAGCGGATCATTCTCGACCAGAGCAAAATCGCGAGTGCTGGAGTAGCATTTCGTTTGCAGATTCAGCGACAAGACCGCCACCTGGCTGCCATCGATGAGGATAAATTTCGCGTGCATGACGGCAAAGGCCGGATTGCCCCAGACGGCGCTGCAGTTGGTGACCTCATTTAATTGGTTGAACGCAGGCGTGTTGGGGGATTTTTCATTTTCCTGGTCGAGAACCACCCGCACGGTCACGCCGCGATTGCAGGCCGCGACCAGATCGTCAAGAAAGATCGTATCCTGAAGCCCCCACATCGTCATGTCAATGGACTTCTGCGCATTGTTCACCAGCGCATAGAGCGGCGTAATGGTCGCATCCGACTCGGGAAAGACATAGAAGCTGCGCGAGATGGTGTGTGTCGTGCCTGTGCCGGTGAGAGTGATGGTTTGCGGCGAGGTGGCGGCGTTGCTGGCGATGGAGATGGCGGCAGTGTAGGCGGCAGCCGCGGCGGGCTTGAAAGTGGCCGAGAGGGAGCAGCTTGCATCGACGGCCAAACTCGATCTGCAGGTGGAGGCCAACGCGAACTGAGCAGCGTTGGCGCCGGTCAAGGTAATGCTCGAAAGGTCGAGCGGAGCCAAGCCAGTGTTGGTCAGCGTGACGCCGGTTGCGGAGTTGGTTTTGCCGACGGTGGTGAGCTGAAAATTGATGCTGCTGGTGGAAAGCGTGGCCAGCGGAGCCTTTGCCAACCCTGTGCCCGTCAGCGGAATGGTTTGCGGCGAGCCGGGGGCATTGCCGCTGACGAGAAGATATGCGCTGTAACTTTTGGCGGAGGTGGGCTTGAAGGTAATGGAGAGAGTGCAACTGGCGCTGACAGCCAGAGATGCGCCGCAGGTGCTGGTTTGGGTGAAGAAGGAGGGGTTTGATCCCCCCAGGGCGATTTTGGTGATGGTCAGCGGTAGGCTGCCCTTGTTAGTGAGAGTAAGGTTTTGGACGGCGCTTGTCCGGCTGGCCATCGTATCGGGAAAGCTGATGCTGCTGGAGGAAAACGAGGCCAGGGGCGCGGGGACCACAACGCCGCTGCCCGCGTAGTCGCTGGACATGGTCGTATAGAGCAGCTTTACGCTGGCCGGTTCGGTGATGTAGACGCCCAGCTCGCGATTCGCTACCAAAGACGAATAGGTGTAGTTGATAGATGAGATGAAGGCGTTTTGCGTGAGCAGCCCGTAGTCGGCCACCGCGGCCTTGGCGTGGATGTAGAGGGCGGAAGTTGTGTTTGGGTAGAGATAGACTTGGCATCCCGCCGCGGTGAGCGCCGCGAGTTGGGTGCTGTATTGGCTGAAGTTGGTCATCACAATCCGCGTTTGAACGCCGCGCTGGCAAGCGGCCTCAAGAGCGCTGACGGTGGAAGCGTCGTTCATTTGGCCGTTTTCGATCAGCAAGGTTTTGGTGGCGCTGTTGATAAAGGCGATCATCTTCTTGCTGGTGGAGGCTGGGCCCCAGATCAGGTCGTTGTCGCCCACTCCGGGCTTGTAGTAGTAGTCACTGGCGCCTACCGTGCCCGCGGCGTTGGTTCCGGCGGCGTAGTCGGCGTTGAATGTGGCCTCAATGGCGGCTACATCCAGGGGATCGTTTTCCAGCAAGGCAAAATCGCGAGTGGTGGCGTAGGTCGAGGGCTGGAGGATGAGCGAAGTAATCGCGGCCTTGGCCTGGTCCGTAATGATGGCCTCTTCGTGGAAGAGCTCGAACTGCTTGTTGGCCCAGACGGCGCTGCACTTGGACACGGCATTCAGTTGGTTAAAGGCCAGCGTGTTGTCGCTCTTCTCGGAGTTCTGGTCGAGAATGACGCGCACGGTCACGCCGCGCTTGCAGGCCGCCACCAGGTAGCCGGTGAATTTGGCGTCCATGAGCGACCACATGGCCAAGTCAACGCTTTGCTTGGCGTCTTCAACCAATTCGTAAAGCGGGGTGACGGTCGCGTTTGGCTCAGGAAAGGCGTAGAGAGAGCGAGTGATCTTCTGGCTGGTTCCTGAACCGCTTAAGCTGATGGCCTGGGGCGAGCCGCTGGCGTTGTCCGTGATCTGGATGGTGGCGCTATAGGCAGCAGCGGCTGCGGGCGTGAAGGTTGCGGAGAGGTCGCATGTGGCCTGGGGCGCCAGGGTCGTGGGGCAGGTGGAGGATTTTTTGAAATCAGCCGCGCCCGCGCCAGTGAGCGCAATGCTGGAGATGATCAGCGAAGCGTTGCCGGTATTGGTCAGGGTAACGCCCGAGGCATAGCCGGAGGCGCCAACGGTGGTAGCCGGGAAGCTGATGCTGTTGGCCGAAAGCGTGACCTGCGGGGCGATTCCCGTGCCGCTGAGCGCAATGCTCTGGGGCGAGTTCGAGGCGTTGTCGGCAATGCGGATGGACGCGGTATAGTTGGCCGCGGCCGCGGGGATAAAGGCCGCGCTGATGGTGCAGCTCGCGTTGACGGCGAGGGTCTTGGCGCAGGAGGTTGTCTGCTTGAAATCGGCAGGATTTGCGCCGGTGATCGTAATACTGGAAAAGCTGAGCGTGGCGCTGCCGGTGTTGGTGAGGGTGACCACCTTGGCGGCGCTGGTCTGCGCAACGATGGTTTTGGGGAAGGAAAGCGAAGTTGCCGACAAGCGGAGCTGGGGCGCGGAGGCGGCAGAGGCCCCCGCGACGCCAGCCAGCAGCAGAATAGAATATGCCAGAAAACTTGCCTTCACAGAACACCTCGCAGCAAATGATATTCGATATGCGGTGAAATCAGAATCCACGAAATCGCATCAAGAACGTGCCAGCTCTTCCAGTTGCGGGGCTGGCTCGGCAACCTCCGCTGGCTCTTCACGCGGAGAAGTCACCCTGGCCAGGAGCGAGGCAAGGACAGCCCAGACCAGGCCGGCAATCACGTCGATGCCGTAGTGGAAGCGCAGGGCGATGGTCGAAATGGTAATGCCCACCGCGAAGGTCAGTGCCACGGCCGTCAGCCAGCGCGGCAACTTCTTCCAGCTCAGCAGCACCAGCATCCAGGGCAGCGCCGTGTGCAGGCTAGGAAAACAATCATAGCTGTAGCGGTAGTTGGTCATCAAGTATTGGAAATCGGCCATCTTGTCGAGGAAGAGCGGATTGACCGCGGCAGGCACACTGAGCGGGCCGGCCACGGGGATCAGGATGTAAAAGCAATAGCCGCCATAGAGCACAATCAGCACACCGCGGCGGATCAGGCGGAAGTTGTTCATCTGCCCCATGAACATGAACCAACTGAGCAAGGCGATTGGCGCAAAGTAATAAAGGCTATAAAAAAATGTCATGACGGAGATGAAGATATGCCCGTCGAGCCCCCACTGGGCCAGCCACAGATAAGGAGTTTTGCCAAAGAGGGCGATATCGACGGCCATCATGACGGAGTCTTTGGGGTGAATGCCGAGCCAGATGGTGAGCGCCGTCGCGTGCATGTGCTTGAGGCTCTCGTAGACCATGAGCGCCACAAGATAAGGGATAAAGGCGACCAGGTATTCTCCCATGCGGCGCAGATTGAGAGCGCGCAGCCCGAGCAGCTTGGCGCCCAGCAGCAAAACCGCCAGGGCGGCCACGCCCAGCAGCGCGCGCTTGGTGAGCCCGCTCTGCGCCAGCGGAGCGAAGATGGGTGCGCCGCGCCAACGCGCCAGGGCGACCAGCATCACCAGAAATGTAGCCGTCAGAATTTCGTCCATCCAGCGGCGCAGAAAGTTGATCACGTATTCTCCTCATGGTTGGACGGGAAAACCGTCCGGCTGTGCCGAACCGATTCAGGCAGGGAATGCCTACCTTCATCCTTCTACATATGAAAGCGAAAGGTCAATCGGGGAATGGGATGGGGGAAGAAAATGCGGGTAATTTTAAAATAGGGGCTCGATTGGCTGCGGAAAAACTCGATCAAGACGTGTTTTGTAACAAGGGCACGACTGAAGCCGTGCCCTTGTTACAAAACCTAGCGAAATGGAGTTTCTCCGCAGCCTGTTTAGAAGCTAGTTGATTCTGCCCTCAGATCGTATCGCGTGATCCCACCCATCGCCAAGAACGCGGTGGATGGGGCACTGAGTTGCGTGTTGGGAGCTTCACTGCAAATGGATCACGGCTTGCAGGGGGAGATCTTGCGACGAACCGCCAACCAGGATGGTGTAATCTCCGGGCACGAGGGTCCAGGCGTTTTTGGATTCGTCGAAAATCGACAGAAAATGAGGATCAATTTCGACGGTGACGGTTTGCTTTTCGCCGGCTTCGAGATTGACTTTGGTGAATCCGATGAGACGCTTGGGCGGTTCCTGGGCGCTGGCGGGCAAGGCGGCGTAGAGCTGGGCAATCTCCGCGCCACTGGTGACGCCGGTGTTGGCCAGGGTAAAGGTTGCCTGGATCACCTTGCCGGCGGTAATCGATAGAGCGGAATAGCGATAGCTGGTGTAGGAGAGGCCATAGCCAAAGGGAAAGAGCACCGGCTTTTTCTCGGCGTCGTACCATTTGTAG
>Ga0224528_1002115_pt1 | contig 11760 bp, 10 predicted proteins | sample CBST25metaG_2_FD_179888 | JGI IMG/M metagenome (GOLD analysis project Ga0224528, IMG submission 179888) | Peat soil microbial communities from Stordalen Mire, Sweden - C.B.S.T25 | ecosystem: Environmental > Terrestrial > Soil > Wetlands > Peat | place: Sweden: Norrbotten County, Stordalen Mire...
CGACTTTGCGTGCGACGAACCTTCGGTGCGCTGGGAAAATTATCAGCTCGACTTCAGCTTTCTGGTCTTCACGCTGCGCAAGCCCGCGCACGCATAAAGCACCTACTCACTGACCGGCAGAAGGCCCGCCGCGCGGCTGGCCTTCACATCGCGCATCGGCGGCTCGCCGAAGAATCGACGATATTCGCGGCTGAACTGGCTGGCGCTTTCGTAGCCTACCTCGAAGGCCGCGCTGGCCGCGTCGAGTCCCTCGTGCAACATGCGTTCGCGCGCCACGTGCAGCCGCAACTGCTTCTGATATTGCAGCGGGCTCATCGCCGTGAGCGAGCGGAAGTGATGGTGCAAGGTCGAGACGCCCATCCGCGCCATCTCCGCCAGTTCCTCAATGCGCAGCGGCTTGGCGTAATTGGCACGCAGCCACGTGACCACCTTCGCTGTGCGGTTGCTCTGCTCACCGAGCGTGGCAATGGCGCGCAGATATTTGCCCTGCGGCGTATGCAGCACGCGATAGAGAATCTCCTGCTGCATGAGTCGGCCGAGGAAGCCCGCGTCACCGGACGCGTCGAGCAGGTCCATCAGACGCACGCAGGCATCGAGCATCTCCGCCGTCGTAACGCCGACGGCCATGCCACGCGCCTCCACCGGATCCGACGCTGCCGGCATCTCCTGCTCGTTCAAGATACGACGCACCTCGGCCAGGTCAATGCGCAGCAGCAGGCCCAGAATCGGCTCCTTTTTTGAAGCCGAGACCACTTGACTGACGACCGGCACATCGATTGTATTCAGCAAGAAGCTCGTGCCGTCGCAAAGATAGCTGAGCGTGCCGATGTTGATCCGCTTCTTTCCCTGCACAAAGACGATCAGCCGAGGCTCATAAGCGGCGCTGCCGCAAACGGTCGGCTCCGAGCGCCGATAGAGCATCAGGCCAGGAATATGCGTTTCTACTACACCTTCCTCGTGCATGCGGTCGGTAATCTTCCGCACCAGGGCCGTGCGCAACGCTTCTGCCCTGGCCTGATTTTTTGCTGCATTCGTCTGCGCCATTCGCCTTCGCCTTTCAGAATCACGTTATCCCAGCTTTGTGAAAAATCCTACAAAAAAGACGGTGATGCGACAGAATCAGGCAATCAATCGGCAGAATCGGGATACCTTCGAATTTATATTCTGGCTTACGCTGAACAGGTAGAAAAGCGCGAGGCGCTCCGCGCTCTTGCGGCTTCCCTTCTTCGCTTGCTCACACGCGAGTCACGTTTCGAAAGGATCAGGACAATGCAAAAACGCACACTCGGAAAAAGCACCCTCGAAGTCTCCGCGCTCGGCCTCGGCTGCATGGGCATGAGCTTTTCCTACGGCGCGCCCCACGATGAGGACGAGATGATCCGGCTCATCCACAAGGCCGTCGATCTGGGCGTCACCCTCTTCGACACCGCCGAGGTCTACGGCCCGTTCACCAACGAACGGCTGCTCGGCAAGGCGCTTGCGCCCGTGCGCGGCAAGGTTGTCATCGCCACCAAGTTCGGCTTCAACCTGAAGCCCGACGGCAGCGCCGGATGGCAGGGGCTGAACAGCCGTCCCGAACACATCAAGCAGGTCGCCGAGGCTTCGCTGCATCGGCTCAGCACCGATCACATCGATCTGTTCTATCAGCATCGCGTCGATCCCGCGGTGCCCATCGAAGAGGTCGCCGGAGCGGTGAAGGATCTGATCGCCGAGGGCAAGGTTCTGCACTTCGGACTCTCCGAGGCCTCCGTCCGCACCATCCGCCGCGCACACGCCGTGCAGCCGGTCACCGCGCTGCAAAGCGAGTACTCGATCTGGTGGCGCGAGGTGGAAGCCGAGGTGCTGCCCTCGCTTGAAGAACTCGGCATCGGCCTGGTTCCCTACAGTCCGCTGGGCCGTGGTTTTTTGACCGGCAAACTCTCCGCCGACACGCAATTCGCCAGCACCGACTTCCGCAGTTCTCTGCCGCGCTTCGCACCCGATGCGCTCAAGGCGAATCAGTCGCTCATCGAGTTGCTGAATGCCATAGCCAAGACAAAAAACGCCACGACCGCGCAGATTGCGCTGGCATGGCTACTGGCGCAGAAGCCGTGGATCGTGCCCATTCCCGGCACCACTAAAATTGAGCGGCTCGAAGAAAATCTTGGCGCAATTGCACTCGAACTTTCTGCCGGCGACTTGCGCGAAATCAACAGCGCCGCGGCAAAGATCACCGTGCAGGGCGCGCGCTATCCGGAGCAGGTCGAAAAACTGATAGACCGCTAAACACGGATCTAGAGCGAAACCAGAGTCACTGTGTGCTGTTGAGAGTTGTGTAAGGTCGCCACTCCCTGATGGTCGCGTCGACTTGAATACCTTGCTTTCGGGATACATCAACTCTGGTTTCGCTATAGCCTATGCAGCAACAGAAAAACCCCGGCCGCATCCGGGGTTTTTCTGCTTTCTTTTGGAAGGAAGCAACGGCTTAGGCCAGCACCTCGGCCGCTGGCTTCCAGGCGCGCTGCTGGCTTTCACCCACGCCCTTGTAGGTGATCACACCCTTCCAGGTGTTCAGTCCCTCGGCGAGGCCTGCGTCCTGCAGGAGCGCGCCCTTGGCGCCGAGCTTCGCGAGCTTCAGCACGTAGGGAATCGTCGCGTTGGTCAAGGCCTGCGTCGAGGTATGCGCCACCGCGCCCGGCATGTTCGTCACGCAATAATGCACCACGCCGTCGACCGTGTAGCTCGGGTGCGAGTGCGAGGTGGGCTTGGCCGTCGCAATGCAACCGCCCTGGTCGATGGCCACATCGACAATGACCGCGCCGGGCTTCATCGCCGCGACCATTGCACGCGTCACCAGCTTGGGCGCCGTCGTGCCCGGAATCAGCACGCTGCCAATCACCAGATCCGCCTCTTTCGTCGCCGCCGCAATGTTGTAGCTGTTCGAGGCGAGCGTGTAGAGCTTGCCGCCAAACAGATCGTCAAGCTCACGCAGACGGTTCAGGTTCAGGTCGATCAGCGTCGTCTTCGCGCCCATGCCCACGGCGATGCGCGCCGCGTTGGTGCCCACGATGCCGCCGCCGATCACCACCACATTCGCGGGCAACACGCCCGGAACGCCGCCGAGCAGAATGCCGCGTCCGCCGTTCTGCTTTTCCAGATAGGTCGCGCCCACCTGCACAGCCATGCGGCCGGCGATCTCGCTCATCGGCTGTAACAGCGGCAAACGGCCCGCCGCGTCCTTCACCGTCTCGTAGGCAATGCCGATCACCTTGGCATCGAGCAGCTTGTCGGTCAGCTCCTTCACCGGCGCCAGGTGCAGATAGGTGAACAGCACCAGCCCCTCGCGGAAGAACTTGTACTCGGACTCGATCGGCTCCTTGACCTTGACGACCATCTCGGCCTTGACCCAGACGTTGGCCTCACTCTCGAGCTTGGCACCCGCCGCCGCGTACTCCGCATCGGCAATGCCCGACTCCTGGCCCGCGCCCGCCTCGACCAACACCGTGTGCCCGGCATCGACCAGCGCCTTCGCGCCAGCAGGGGTCAAACCCACACGCGCCTCGTTATCCTTTTTTTCCTTCGGAACGCCTACGATCATCGCCTTCTCCTTTTTTGCGCGAAGGTTGCACTTCGCGTCTTTTCCTGATTTTTATCTCGATAAAACGGCCAGCGCCGCGCCGCACATTGCTGTGGGAGGGGCCTTTCGGCGTTTTGCCGACCATCGAACTTGCTTGCACACATCCTACGCAGAAACCGGCGGCCAATGTGTGCAAAGTTCGTGATAAAACTCTTTCATGAGCACGAATCATGAGAATAACGGCAAGAAATCGGGAGAATCGAGCAAGGTTTTCGATTTTCACGCACCGGAGCCCAAGGGCGAGCCGCTCGACGAGCTCGACGGCGCGATTCTGCGTCACCTGGCGCATCACGGACGGGCGACAAATTACGAGGTGGGCGAGGCGGTGGGTCTGTCGGCTTCAGCGGCCTCGCGGCGCATTCAGGCGCTGGAGGCTTCGAGAGCGATTCGCGGCTACCAGGCGCGGATCGACGACCGTTTTCTAGGGAAGCGCCGCACGGTCTACATCCGCGTCACGCTGGAAAGCCAGTCGGCGGGCGTGCTGGAAGCCTTCGAGGCCGCCGTGCTCCGCTGCCCGGACATCGTCAGTTGCCATCTGATGGCGGGCCAGTACGATTACATGCTGGTGGCGCGCGTGGCGGGCATCGACGACTACGGACGGCTGCACCAGACGGTGTTGTCGCGGCTGCCGGGGGTGGCACGGCTTGAGACCAGCTTTGCGCTACGAGATGTGCTGAGCGCGCGCCGCTGACCTGCGACGCGCGTACAGATGGCGCAACTCTGCCGTCGCCACAACGGAATATGGGCGCGACGCACGCGTGCCAAAAATCAAGCCAGCCCCGTTGCGTCTCCGGAGTCCTTTGAAAAACAGCCGCAGATCCTTCGACTCACCACCCCCAAGCTGAAAAGCGCTTGGGGCCCCGTTCGCTCAGGATGACAGCCGTTGTTTTATTGCGAATTTCCGAGACCGGACGCTAGGAACCGATCATCGCCTGGTAGAAGATGCCTTCGGCGATACAGACGCCGCCCATCGGCTGCCAACCTTTCCGGATCTGCTCCATAACCAGTTCTTCCAGTTTCTGCTTGCTGCCTGCCTGCAAAATCTCATAGGCCATTACGACTGTCATGCACAACCTCCTTAAGGGGAACCAAAGGCAGGGATTCCAGCTTGAGCGCTCGCCGCTGCCTCGGTATAAGCGACATATCGGCGCGTGAGCAACGCAGCACGAGAGCCTTTCGGAAAAAACCTGTGCGGCCCGGCGCGGCCCGGAAGCTGTCGCACTTTCAGTCACTTCGCGGATTAGAGCAAATAAATCCCTTCTATATGTTTACCTTGCGGGCGCATTTCGTCGCTGCCCGAAGACAGCTTCTTCAACTCTCCCGCCCCGGTGGCCGTACAATAATATTCGAGGTAGATTCGGTCGACCAATGTCATTGAACGGTTATCCTTCGCGCTCCTCGCGGTCGCATGGCTTGCGTTCGCTCTTCAGCATGTTTTCGAGCGACCTTGCTATCGATCTCGGAACCGCCAACACCCTTGTCTACGCCGCCGGTAAAGGCATCGTGGTCAACGAGCCATCGATTGTCGCCATCAATAAGAACACCGGCGAAGTCGAGGCCGTAGGCAAGGAAGCCAAAGAGATGCTGGGCCGCACTCCGGGCAACATTGTTGCCATCAAGCCCATGAAGGACGGCGTCATTGCCGACTTCAAGGTTACGGAGAAGATGCTCAACTACTTTATCCAGAAGGCGCACAACCGCAAGATGCTTGTGCATCCGCGCATCGTCATCGGCGTGCCTTCCGAGATCACGCAGGTGGAAAAGCGCGCCGTCGAGGATTCGGCCTACCGCGCCAAAGCCAGCGAGGTCTATCTGGTCGAGCAGGCCATGGTTGCCGCCATCGGCGCCGGTCTGCCGATTACCGAGCCTTCGGGCAACATGGTTGTGGATATCGGCGGCGGCACCACCGACATCGCCGTCATCTCCCTGTCGGGCATCGTCTATTCGCGTTCAGTGCGCATGGCCGGTAACCAGATGGACGAGGCGATCACCAACTATCTGAAGCGCAAGTACAACCTGCTGATTGGTGAACGCACGGCCGAACACATCAAGATGGAAATTGGCTCGGCCTTTCCGCTCGACAAACCGCTTTCGATGGAGATCAAGGGCCGCAACCTGATTGAAGGCGTGCCCAAGACCATCTCCATTGACGATTCGGAGATCCGCGAAGCGCTCGGCGAGTGCATTGCGGTGATCATGAACGCGATTCGCGTTGCGCTTGAGCGCACTCCGCCGGAGCTGTCGGCCGATATCAGCGACCGAGGCATCGTGCTCACGGGCGGCGGCGCGCTGATCAAAAATCTCGACAAGCGCATCCGCGAAGAAACCGGGCTGCCGGTCTCGGTCGCCGACGACCCGCTGGCTTCGGTGGTTCTCGGCACCGGAAAGATGCTTTCCGACTTCCGTCTGCTGCGTAAAATCAAGATCGACTAACAAAGACAGGGACTAGGGATCAGGGATTAGGGAACAGGCTTATCCTAGCCAACTCATGGTCCCTGTTCCCTCTTCCCTGGTCCCTGAATTTCTGTTTCCTGCATTTCTTTCTTATGGATTCCTTTTTCGCCCGTTACCGGAATTTCCTCGTTCTGCTCGTGCTTCTGCTCGCGCAGATTATAGGATTGGCTGTCCAAGTGCGCCGCACGGCCAGCGGCAGCACGCTTGAGACCAAGGACAGTTCCGGTGTGCGTCTGATTCGCTACTGGGCAGAGAGTCTGGTCGCCCCAGCCGAGCGCGCCATCGAATTCTCCCGCCTCGGCACCTTCGGCCTCTGGCAGAACTACCTCGATCTGCACAACGTCCGCCAGCAGAACCAGGACCTGCAGAGCACCATCGACCGGCTGCGCCTTGAGCAGGCATCCTTGCTCGAAAACGCCAAGCAGGGCCAGCGGTTGCAGGCATTGCTCGGCTTCCAGCACAGCTATCTCTACGCCACCGTCGCCGCACAGGCCATCGGTTCAAGCGGCAGCGACCGGTCGCGGGTCTTCTATCTGGACAAGGGCTCGGCCGAGGGCCTCAAGCCCGACATGGCGGTCATCACCGCCGATGGCATTGTCGGCAAGGTGCGCGACGTCTTTCCGCACACCGCGCAGGTGCTGGCCATCAACGACCAGAATGCCGGCGCGGGCGTGATTCTTGAAAAGACACGCATCCGCGGCATTCTACGCGGCAACTCCAACGGGCAACTGGTGGTGCTCGGCATCATGAACGACGCCCGCATTCAGCCCGGCGAACGCATTCTGACCGCTGGCGGCGACATGATCTTTCCCCGTGGCCTGCCGGTCGGCATCGTGAAAAAAGTCATCAACGATCCGGACCGCGACTCCTTCATTCAAGTCATCGTGACGCCGGCGGCCAATCTGAGCAGCATCGACGAGGTGCTGGTGGTCACCGCCATGCAGTCGCACTTCAACGACCAGCAGCAGCAGGACATCAACGCCAGCGAAGCGCTCAAGAGCGGCGACCTGACGACGATGCAGCAACAGAAGAAGGCCTCCGACATCATGGCCGAGCGGCTGCCCGGGCTCACCGATCCGAATCTTCCCGCGCCGCAACCGGCCCCGAGCCAGCAGCCGAACGGAAGCACGCCTGTGGTGCCAACCATTCCGCAGGCGCCGCCCGCGCACGCGCCCACGGCGCTGCATCCGGACCGCTTCTCGCCTCCGGCCAAACCCAGCAATGACGCCAACTCCAGCGGGAGGAACCCATAACCATGACCTATTCTGTCTTCGGTCCCGGCTCCCCGCGCGACGTCGAAGTTCGTCATTATCCGTTTCTGGTCTACGGCTTGGTGCCGCTGGTAGCGCTGGTGGCGCAGGCCTGGCTGCCGCGCGTGCTCGGTCCCTACACCTGGTCTGACCTGCCGCTGGTCATCACGCTGTACTTCGCCATGGCGCGCCGCAGCCCAATCCAGGGCACGCTGATCGGCGTCGTCATGGGCACTCTCGAAGACGCGCTCTCGCATCATGCGCTCGGCATCAACGGCATCGCCAAGACCGTCGCCGGGTTTCTGGCCGCCTCGGTCGGCGTCCGCATCGACGTAGAAAATCACACGATCCGTCTTTTGCTCGTCTTCCTGCTCTCGCTGGTTTCGAGCGCGATCTACGTCTTCATCTACAGTTTCTTGTTGGGCATGGCCCTCGACTGGCGATGGTTTTCCGAACTGTTCCGCGCCATCGGCAACTCGGTGATTGCGCTGTTTCTGTTCCCCGTTCTAGATCGCTTCCAGCTTCAGGACTAGCCATCTGGTCTGGCATGGTGTTCTGGAAGACGATCATTTTCTGAAGGCAAAGGTATGAATTCGGGCATCGGCAATCGCGGCGAAAAAATCTCCGGCGTCAAGACCTCCGTGGTGCAGTACGGCATTCTTTTCATGATGCTGGTGCTGTCTACCCAGCTCTGGCGTCTGCAGGTGCTCGGCGCCGACAGCTTCCGCCAGCTTGCCGAGCAGAACCGCATCCGCAAAGAGCCGATCATGGCCGCCCGCGGTAAACTCTTTGATCGCGATGGCCGCCTGCTGGTCGACAATTATCCGTCGATCTCCTGCTTCCTGGTCCGCGAACAGGCCCGCAACGTCGACAACGATCTGCCTCTGATCGCCACCGGACTGCATCTGGACGTGGAGCAGTTGCGCACCGCCATCAACCGCTACAAAGGTTCGCCGGTCTATCAGCCGATTCCCATCAAGCAGGACATTTCGGCCGATGAGCAGGCCTTCGTCGAGTCGCACCGCAGCGAGCTGCCCGAGTTGGAGACGATCGACGAGGAGCGGCGGCTGTATCCGCGCGACGGCTTTGCCGCACATCTGATCGGCTACGTCGGCGAGGTCAGCGACAACGATCTGAACAACCCGCGCTTTGCCTACTACGAGCCGGGCGACGTGGTGGGCAAGGCCGGCATCGAGGAGTCCTACGACGAGTTGCTGCGCGGCCAGGACGGTTCGCGCGACGTGATCGTCGACAGCCACGGCCGCGAGGTCGGCTACCTGCGCACCCAGCACGCCATCGCCGGACAGGATCTCAAGCTGACCATCGACATCGATGTGCAGCGCGCCGCCGAACTGGCTCTGGGCGACTTTCCTGGCACGGTCATCGCCATGGACCCGCGCAATGGCGAGATTCTGGCCCTGGTCTCGCATCCCAGCTACGACCCCAACTCCTTTTCGGTCCGCATCGGCCGCGACGAGTGGAACCAGCTCATCACCAATCCGAACCACCCTATGATGAACAAGGCCATCCAGGACCAGCTCGCCCCCGGATCGACCTTCAAGATCATCATGTCGGCCGCCGGTCTTGAGCAGGGCGTGGCCGAGGATATGCGCGTCAACTGCGTGGGCGGCGGCAGCTTCTACGGTCGTTTCTTTCACTGCGACAGGCACCACGGCGTCCTCGACATTCACAACGCCATCTCGCTCTCTTGCGACACCTTCTTCTACGCACTGGCCCAGCGGCTGGGCATCGACACCATCGCCCGCTACGCCACCAGCTTCGGTCTGGCCTCGAAGACCGGCATCGACCTTCCCGGCGAGATGACCGGCATCATGCCCTCGACCCAGTGGGAGATGAAGACCTATCACCAGAAGTATTACGCCGGCAACACGATTTCGGTCGGCATCGGCCAGGGCGAAACTCAGGTAACGCCGATCCAGTTGCTGCGCGCCCTCGGCGGCATCGCCTCACAGGGCCACTTCGTCCGCCCGCACACGGTCTTCTCCGATCAGCTTCCCGCGCAGTTCCGCAGCGCGCTGGCCGACTCCTTCCCCGGCTCGGGCGACAAGAACGTGCCCATCTCCGAGACCACCTGGATGACGATCACCGACGCCATGGCTGCGGCCACCACCACCGGCACCGCCTCCGATGCGCACATCGACGGCGTCGACTTCGCCGGCAAAACCGGCACCGCGCAGGTAACCGGCGCGGGCGACACCCACGTCAAGGGCGGTTCCAAGACGCCGAATGCCTGGTTCGTCGGCATGGTGCCCCGCCGCAATCCCGAGTTCGCCATCGTGGTTCTGCAAGAGCACGGCGACTGGGGCAGGGGCTCGGCCCTCATCGCCGCGAAGGTCGTCACCGCCTACATCGCCAAGCAGCGCAAGTTGGAGCATAATCTTCGCCAGGACCAGCCTGCCGCACCCAAACCCGTCGAGGTCGGTGCCGTCTGGAGCGATCCGCCAAGCAAGGGATCGGACCCCGTCCACGGTGGTCACTTCTTCGTGAATCCCCCTGTCGACGCCGCACCCAGCGCCCTGGCCACCGGCCTGGCGCACCACACCGGATGGCTGGCCTTTTGGCAGCCGCTCCGCGCCCGGAAGGATTACTAATGCGGCGTTTCCTGAGTTTTCGCGACTTCGATTGGACGCTGCTCGGCACCTTGCTGATCCTGTGCACGCTGTCGGTGCTGGAGATTTACACGGCCACGCTGCATACCAAGTACGTCGGCTTCCATTCCAAGCAGATCTGTTGGATCGCCGGCGGACTGGTGGTGATGTTCATCTTCGCCAAAATCGACTACCACCGGCTGCTCGACTGGGCACCCTGGGCCTATGGCGTCTTTCTCTTCGGGCTGACTGCGGTTCTGATTCCGCACATCGGCCACAAGGCTCTCGGCGCGCGACGCTGGATCAAGCTCGGACCCATGCTCTTCCAGCCCTCGGAGTGGATGAAATTCATTCTGATTCTGATGGTGGCGCGCTACTTTTCCAACCTTGGCGGCCGCAGCCTGAGCTGGCGCGAGATTGGCCGCGCCTTCCTGATGGTCGGCATTCCGATGGCGCTGGTGATCAAGGAACCCGATCTGGGAACCACCCTCACCTACATGCCGATTCTGGTCGCTGGCCTGTTTCTGGGCGGCATCAATCTGCGCCAAGGTCTGATTCTGGGTTTGACCGGCCTGGCGCTCGTGGTGGGCATCTGGTCCAGCGGAAAACTGCTCAAGCCCTATCAGAAGCAACGACTTGCAAGCTTCGTCAACCCCGACAGCGACCGCCATGGCGCCGGCTATCAGCTTCTGCAATCCCGCATCGCCGTCGGTTCGGGCGGCGTCTGGGGTAAAGGAACAGCCAAGGGCACGCAGACCCAGGGAGATTTTCTTCCCATTCCTCACGCCGACTTCATCTTCGCCGCCTTCAGCGAGGAACACGGATTTGTCGGCGCGATCTTTATCCTGCTGCTATACTTTTTCATATTGATGCGTTTGATTCAGAACGCTCAAACAGCCGCCGACCTGCCCGGTTCTCTGATTATTATGGGAGCTGTGGCTGTATTGACCTTTCAAATCATGGTCAATGTGGGCATGGTCATTGGGTTTATGCCAGTCACCGGAATCCCTCTGCCTCTAATGAGTTATGGCGGATCTTCGGTACTGTTCACCTTCCTGGCGTTGGGTACGGCCATGAATGTCCGTATGCGCCGGTTTGTGAATTGAGGTTCTCGGACGCAGTCGTCCGGGGATCTCCACAAAAGCTTTCGCCTTTGTCCGTATCCGAATTTTTCGGAAAAGCAAGGGCATATTTTCAATCACTTCGCCGGCAGACTCTGAAACGGAGCCTCGACCGGCAGGATCAGGGTTTTATGAGCACGCAGAGACGGGGATGCCCCTGGCGGCTGTTACCTCGCATGGATTGCGTCGGAGTGCTATGGCAGTTCTGCCTAGTGCCCTTCGTTCTGCTCGTCCATGCGTGCGCCGGAGAGCAAACGGCCCCGCCGGATTTTCCGGCCGGGTGGGCCACAGAATCTCTGCCAATGGATCACCGTTCCTTCAGACATGCACGGCCAGCCTTCACGGGCTTTCGCCGCGGATCGCCGCCCCTCGCGGAGCGCCGGTCTGCAACAGCCATCCTGTCTGCACCTTTCGGTCTGCTCCTTTCGCTCATACCCTCACCTGCCGTCTCCGAGCGCTTCCTTCCCTGCCTGCCGTAAGCACCAGCGCTCCAGTGCGCTGGACGGAAAGGTAAGATGGCTAAAGAGATATGCATCTCCAGCACGCCGCATGAAACACGGCTTGCGATTCTTGAAGACGATCAACTCGCGGAGATCTACTACGAACGCGAGAACGAATACACCCTGGCCGGTTCGGTCTACAACGGCCGCGTCACGCGCGTGCTGCCCGGCATGCAGTCGGCCTTTGTCGACATTGGTCTGGAACGCGAC
>Ga0224528_1002116_pt1 | contig 11758 bp, 11 predicted proteins | sample CBST25metaG_2_FD_179888 | JGI IMG/M metagenome (GOLD analysis project Ga0224528, IMG submission 179888) | Peat soil microbial communities from Stordalen Mire, Sweden - C.B.S.T25 | ecosystem: Environmental > Terrestrial > Soil > Wetlands > Peat | place: Sweden: Norrbotten County, Stordalen Mire...
CCGTCAGCTGACCAAAGGTGAGGCGAACGCACTATCAGTGTTCATTATAACAAGGACGCTTTCCTCGTTCTCAAAATTAACAGGTATGAAGACCCATCATCGAGTGCATGTGAAGTTGGGAAAAATGAATCGGGAGCAGATCACGGCGATGTTGACGAGAGGGCGGGAATCAGCGCGAGTTCTGCAGCGAGCACTGATTCTTCGTCAGCTTGATGAAGGGCAAACGGGAGCGCAGGTGGCCGGAGACATGGACGTGGCACGCAAGACGGTGCGAGCCATAGCCAGGCGTTACGAGGACAAGGACTGGAGGTCCGGGACGAGGCCCGCCGCACTTGCGGTCGCAGAGCCTTGACGCCGGACCGTGCCTCGGCTACTCTACTTCTATCCGGGGGATGTCAGGAGGAAGAATCATCCATAAAATTCTGGTGGCCGCGTTATCGGATTTGATGGTATTATTAGTCCGACATAACAGCCATCGGAGAAGACTCATGCGCGGCGTATACGAAAACCCAGCGGGAAGCGGCATCTGGTGGATTCACTACTATGCTGGTGGGAAGCGGCACCGTGAAAAGGTCGGGCGCAAATCGGATGCAATCAAACTGTACCAATCGCGCAAGGCCGATGCCGTGGCCAGCCGCAAATTGCCCGAGCTACGCAGCAGCAAAGTGGTTACGGTTGGCGAACTGATCGACGACGCTCTGGAGTTTGTGGCGAACCACAAGGACAACCGAAATTACAAAAGCAAGGCGGGCATCGTTCGCGAGGATATGGGATCCCGTTCTGCGGCAGAAGTAACGCCTCAAGAACTGGAGCGCTGGCTTCGTGAACACTGCAAAACGGCAGCGACAGCCAACCGTTACAAGGCGTTCATCTCGCTCTGCTACCGGGAGGGAGTCCGCAACAGCAAGGTGACGGTCAATCCTGCCCGGCTCGTCCGCCAACGGAAGGAAGGCGGGGGGCGGTTGCGTTTTCTCAGCCGCGAGGAATACGACCAACTGCACGATATCATCGCCAAGCGATTCCCTGAACACCTAGCGGAATTCGTGGTGAGCGTTCACACCGGAATGCGCCTCAGCGAACAATACTCCAGCACATGGTCACAGGTTCATCTCGACCGCCGGACCATCGAGTTGACGAAGACAAAGAACGGATCGGCTCGAACGGTTCATCTGAACTCCGACGCCACGGCCGCCATTGAATCGCTCAAAATACCTGGACAGCGCCCCGGCGATCCTGTCTTCCCGCGCCAGGGGAAGAGCTATGACACGCGCTCATGGTTCCATCCCTGCCTCGAAGAAGCCAATATTACCGGGTATGCCTGGCACTCAAACCAGCACACATTTTGTTCCTGGTTGGCAATGGCAGGAGCGTCCATTAAAGAGATACAGGAAGCGGCGGGTCACAAGTCGATCATCATGTCTGCCCGTTACAGTCATCTCTCGCCTGCACACAGGTTGTCTGTCGTGGAGCGGATCGCCTCTGGTTCCAAATAGCCGTTCTGAAAAGCTGACATTCCCCGGATATTGGGTAATGTACCGAGGCACAGAGGCCGGTGTCAAGGCTCTACGACCGCGAAGTGGCGCGCTTCAGCGCGGCCTTGACTCCGGTCCGGCCTCGGCTATGCTCTGGCCACGCGGGGAATATCACTGGATACTCGATCACGCGGAGTCTGAAACAGCCGCCAGATAGCCATTGACTTGGCACCTTTGCGAGACGTACCCCTCTGTCAAAACCAACAGCCATCAGAACAGCCACCAAACGAAAATTGCCACCTTCGAAGAGGTGACAATTTTCAATTAAGCCTTTTGTTTTGTTGGTGCCCGAAGGGGGACTTGAACCCCCACAGCCTTGCGGCCTGCGGATTTTAAGTCTGTCCGGGGCTGTCTTGCGCCAAGTTGCACCAAGAAGCACAAAATTGAAAATTGACCATATTCATTGGGGTTTGACTCGCTTTCTAGTTTGCATTAGCTCGCACCGAACGGCCCCAAAGTCGGAAACCAAGTATCACCACAAGTATCACCGGCGCGGGTCCGAAAACAATCCGAAAACAGTCCGCAAGCACCACCAAAGCTAGCGTCCACTGCTCTTGGACGGACCACGTTTTCCGTTCCTGTAAGGCTTGGGTGGCTTGGCCGGATAGTGCTGAGTTGGATGCAGCGGGCCTCCCTTTGGCCCGTCCATGTGAGGCTTACGAATTGCCCCAACGTGAGCGCCGCATTCGCACCGCAGTAAATCCTCCAGCGTGTCCAACTCGCCGTCTTGTTCCGCTTGCTGTGCCCGCGCTTGGCTTTCGGGCATTAGGGGTTTTGAGCAGTGGTCCATGCGTGATAGTGTAGCGCCGCAAGCGGGCCGCAAAGAAACGGGTCTACTACCTCAGCCCGGCTTTCCACGGATGCGTCCACGGGCATCCTAGTGCGATGTATGGCCGCCCCTGGACGCACAAGAGAGCGGTTGTCGTGCCCGTTGTCACCAACCTATTGGTGAGCGGCCAAGTGCATCAGCTTGCCTAGTTCATACAGGATGCCTAGAGCAACAAGACTCCCCGCCGCTTTCTCCGCAATGCCACGAACGGAAGCCAGAAACCCATTGATTCGCTTTGCGCTCGGTTGTGTCGCCTTAATCTCGGTCTGGAGGCCGTCAAGGGCTTGGTGCAGCTCCCGAGTGGACTCGGGTTCTAAGCCTAGTTGAGCCTCGTTATCTCGAATCTTGTGAATCAGCGATTCGATAGCGGCCTTGGACATTACGTTGACCGTATTCCCTTCCACACTGAAGTTGCCGCTGCCAGACCCCATGTTCCCGGTAAATGTCTGAATCGTGCCGATGTTGTACACGGCTTGTGTCTCGTGTGCTTTCTTGCGTTCATCATCTGAAAAGGACATACCCTCCCCCTTCACACCGGATTTCTCCAACCGAAGCGACCACTCAAGCAGCGTGTTGCGAACCGCGTCAAGCAGCCCGACAACATGGCTGCCATTCACCATCAGAGTAAAGTCAAAATCGAATCCGGTTGCGTCTCTCAATAATTGAATTGCATGTGAAGTGAATGGAATAGTCAGTTCACCACCGCTGGACAATGCAACCGCATTTTCCAATTCTGCCACTCTCTGATATACGCGCCGTTTTGAGTAGGCTTCCTCTATCTCTCGGCTACCAAAGATGACGGGCTGCCAACCGTGAAACGGGTTCCGTCCCTTGACCTGTCCGACAATGACCCGATACTCCGGTACATTGCCCTCCGGGTATCCGTTCAATTCATGTTCTACCCATTCCTCCAGCTCGGGGAGTTCCAACTTGACCGCGATAGCCTTCGCCTTTCGCAGTAAATCACTCACCTTGGGATTGGCGTTCAATGCGTCACGCTGAAGCTCTTCAACGAGAGACGGCATAGGTTCCCCTTTTACTTAACGGTCAGTCGCTTGACCACACGCTCATACACGGCGCGTGGTATGCGGATGGTGCGATAACTCCGCTTGTGCAGCTTTTCCGGGCGCTTCAAGATGAGGACACCCGGCTCACGCTCAAACATCCGCGTAATGGTCCCCCGAGAGAAGCCGGTCAGCTCGGCAACTTCGGCGACAGAGTACGCGAATTGTGTCACTTCTTTTTCCGGGGAGGCGGTGGGGGCGGTGCCTTGGGTGGCACATATCCGTCTGTGGTTCGGCTCCGATTCGGACCCGGACCCGGACCCGGCTTCGATGGTTCTTTCGGCATGGCTCACCTCACTTCTTTCGTGGCGGCGGTGGTGGTGGCACTTTGGGCGGCACGTATCCCTCTCTCAGAGGATTCCCGGACGGTGCCGGAGGCGGTGGCGGAGTTGGTGGCTTAGGCATCTGCCCTCACTACTTTGGTGGCGGTGGAGTTTGCGGCTGTCTTGCCGGAACTGACTGAGTAGGCGGTTGAGGCGGGTTACGTGGTGGTGTGTATCCCCGCCTCTCGGTATCTGGTTGAAATGGACGCGGTGTCTCTGGCATTATTTCCCTCCCGATTTTGCTAGGTTCTCAAGCGCGAAAATGACCCATGCAACTACCCCACAAAAGAGGAATCCAACGCACAGGTAATTGCACCAGTTTGTAAGTGTGCCCCATCGGTCTCCAGTGGCTTGCACGCCCGGATTGCTCAACTGCTCAGCACTCTCATGAATTCTCGCAATGCACGCCTTGTGACTGAAAAGGAATGACAGGATCACGGCCAAAAGACCAACGGTGAAGCAAGACCACGATATGCAAAGCCAAGGCAGGCTGTACCCTTGGGGCTTCGGTGCCACGTCTTTCAGAAATGCGACCGAAGCACCAAACACAGCGGCACCAAAAGCCAACACAGCTTGGTCGAATGTTCGTGAGCTTTCGCGGGCGGCATCAGTCAGTTTGTCCCGCTCCGCCATGTGTTGCTCGTGCTTCTGCATTGCGTCTTCGTAGTCTTCATCCGTCATTGTGCGTCTCACTGTCACGCCAATTTTTGCGCTATATGCTCATCCAGAATTTCGCGCACTGTGAGCGGTATAATGACCATGTGCTCACGGCGGAAGAAGCCGTCTATCTCTGTCAGCGAATCCCGAGAGAAATCGAAGCCAACAAAGAAGCCCTTCTTGCGGCGCGTCCTCATCATTGCGGCCTCAAACTTGTCTATGTCCGGGCGGCCCACACGGTCCATTTGCTTGACCTGGATGGGATACCAGTCATCCATGAAGTCCAGCTCTGGCGTGTGCTTGTCACTTGCGTTGGGTGCGGCTCCCACCGGATATATCCGCCCGTCAATTCCCATGTCTCCCACTTGCGTTTTGTTGGGCATCCCGCCAAGGGCAATGACGGCCCAATTCTCGAATTCAAACGGCGGGATTTTGCGAAGCTGTTGCTCAGTCCATGGGAGGTCACGCACAACAAAGCCGCGCCCAACCTGCCACAGCTTTTCATTCTCAGGCAGACGGCAAATATCCCGGAGGCGCTTTGCCATCACGCGGCAAGCAGTAGGGGAAACATCAATGCCAATCCACTGACGGCCCAAGTTCTGAGCAGCCACTAGCGCGGTGCCGCAACCGCAAAAGGCGTCTAAGACAATATCGTTTGGGCGCGTGCTTGCGCCTATGACTCGCTCCAGCAACGGCAAGGGCTTCTGTGTCGGATAACCGAGAGATTCCTTTGCTTGAGAGTTGATGGGGTTGATGTCATCCCACACACTCCCCACGGGCAAGCCCTTGGACTCATCCAAGTACCGCTTATAGCGCGGGACCTTTCCACCCGGAGGAATTGCAACACGGCCCTCTTGGATGAATTGGTCCATCTTCTCTTTCGAGTACCGCCAATATCCCTCAACGCCAAGCACAACGTAATGTGGGTTGCCTTTGGACACTGCCGCTCCGCCCGGCGCTCTCAGGTCACCCCACTGGAATGGCCGCCCATGCTCATCTGTCTGCGAGTAGTGAGATTCAATGTAGGACTGGTCCAACGGCATGTAAAGCTGATTCCATGTGTACTCACTACTGCCGCCGCAATAGAAGAGCAGAACGTCATGGAGGCGTCCAAAGTGCTTGCTGCCCTGCTTGGCGTCATTGTGCGAGGTCTGCCGCTTCCATACGATTTCGTTGACGAAGTTTTGCTCACCAAGAATCTGGTCAAGCATCACCTTGACGTAATGGCTTGCGTGCCAATCGCAGTGATAGTAGAAGCTGCCCGTCTTTTTCAGAACACGCGCCAGCTCCACACAACGCGGGCGCATGAATTCGATGTAGGCTTGGGTTGACTCATGGCGATCATCGAAGGCCCGCGTCTCCCGTGTCTCGCCCCAGAACACCTCATAGTTGCGATTGGAGTTGAATGGCGGGTCAATGTACACGAGGTCAACGCAACCGTCCGGCAGCTTCTTGAGCTGCTCAAGGTTGTCCCCGCAAAAGACAACGCGGGTGTCCACGAGTGCGGACGGCTTGCCCGCTGGTTTGACGGCTGCCAGATTTTCTTTCATCTCTGAGGAATTTTAGTTCACTCAGCGGCACGCCCGCAGAATTAGGGGCATGGGTCCTCCAGACCACAATGAAAAACCCCGTAGGCTATCCCGGCAACTATTCTCACCGGCTCACCTACGGGCTTCCTGATGCGATTGTGGGGGCCTTCTATGCTGCTAGCTCGCGCTGTTGCATGAAGTCTGTCAAGGCCGCCAATTCTTCACGGTTGAGTGTATGACCCGCTGTGATCGTGGCGGAGCACGGCCCATTGTGGCGTTGCTTCACTCTGGCAATTGGTTTGGCGGACTGGACGGGCGCAAGTACGTCCCATTGGTTCAAGGCAACGTGTGCAAAACGCAAATAGAGCATGAAAGGCCACTCCCGTGGGCCGGTGCTGCTGGTTTTGGTAGTGATTGATATGCGCATCGTTGCATGAGCGGTCCAATAACACTTGTGTTTTCTGTCACTTGGGATTTATAAACGGGATTTCTAAACTGGACGTGCTATAGAGATTTGCTCAGAGGATATGATAAACAGTAGAATTGCAGCAAAATATACCATTTTTCATAAATTGACTGTATGTGTAAATTTGAGGATTGCGGCGCTCTTTTCGGGCACCCCCGTCAAGATTTAGACCCACCCCATCCCGTTCATTCTAATATGGTTGCAAACGCACTCAATCTGTGTGGTCGCAAACGCTTTGTTGTGCGCTGCTTGCTCTATCGTGGCACGCTGCCATTGTGACGGCACGGTCAACCGCTCCAGGTCAATAGCCGTGCCGTGCTCATAGAGGGAGTGGCAATACCCGTCTTAGGGGGATAAAAAATATATTTAATATATATGTTATTCATTCTATTACACTTACGGACATTATTTCCCCTCCTATAGGCGCAAAATCCTCCAGCACCCCCTTATTTCCTGTGTAAGCTGCATGGAATCAATAGCTTGGGTGCTCTTGCGAATTCCCAGCACCCCCCCAGCACCCTCCAGGCACAACAGATACCACCATTTAGGCACCTTTCAACCAAGTGACCGTCTTCTTGCCCTGTGCGCTCACATCAATCCTCAACTCTCCAGCCTTGACTAGCGCCACAAGCGCACGGTCCCAATCAACCACGGCAATACGCTTGGAGTTGGTGGCTTGCTTGAGAATCCGCACAGTCTCAAGGCGTCTCTGACGCATCACTCTCATGATGGCCGCCTCAGCTCTTGCTAGCCGCGTCTCACCTTCGGGCGCTTGCTGCTCAACTGTGTGCCTGGACGCTTTGGGCAGACACTCCACAACAATACCGCGTAGCAACGCGTACAGCACCTCTGCCCGCGTGGTGCGCATCGTTGCGCAAACCTCATCAACTCGCTGCAAAATCCGCTTCTCTGTAACGCTCGTGCCTTGCACTTGACTGCCTCCATTCTTCACTCACAGTGCCCCACGCACGCACCACAAAGCGCATAGGCGCGTTGCTGGACTTTCGGGGCGCGGTACCCTCATGGTTTCGCGGTGTAAAGGATTGAGGCCGCCCGCATCCGCTTCCTCCCCTGAAAGCGAAACGCGAGCGGCCCCGTTCTCCAGCGACTTTCAAATCCGGCACGCTGAAGGCCGGTCTAGCCTACTCCCGCACACGTGATAAACCCTTGGTTGAGGGAGGCGCGTTGTGTACAGGACCCCGCTAGCCGGGGCATGAAAATTCGCGCCGTTCTTTGTTAACTGTGGCTGATGGTGATTGCCTGGATTGCTTCCGAGCGCCGGACACGACCGTCAACGCGCTTGTATCCAAGCAGGATTGTTTGACCGGCAGTGGCGAGAGGTTGGTCAAGAATCTTGACGAACGTGCCCGCACCGCCACGGTCACCGATGACATAACCGTCTTGGAACGAACCGAACAAGATCGGCACAACGCCCGCGCTTGTTGCCGTGGGAATTGCTGGCATGGCCGCGCTGTAGCTCACGGGGAATCCGTGCAGCATGTCGCGTCCGTTCTCACGCGTCCAGGAGGCCGCGAAAAGGTTGGCTTGACGCTGTGCCTTCCGAATCGCAACGGCAGTTGCACGACTCATCAACCACGCTGCATTGGGGAAGTACGACCCTTTGAGCGTGCCAAGAATATCGTCCGTGGCGTTGAGCAAATAGCTGCCGGTGGTTTCCCAAAGATACGGCGCTGCCGTTCCGGTGCCGGTGTTGCCCACCAATCCCTGTGGCTGATTGGTGCCGGTGCCGGAGACAAAGAAGCCGTCCTCAGCAATGGCTACGGCATTCAGAAGGTCACGCACGCCAAACTCTTGGAACATGCCAACGTCCTGGAGCAGTTCCCAAGAGACGGTGTGCGTCAAGCCCATCATGAACGCGGAGAGCGTCAACTGTGCCAGCGTTGGATTGCTCTCTGTGAACGTGTTGGTTGACGCTCCGCTTTCGGCCTTGATTCCGGCTGTCCCGAACGTGGATTGACTCGGGAGTTTGATGTCATTAGCTGTGGGAATTGCCCTTGCCAACGAACGGACACCAAGGTCCTGTACCGCCAACGGAATAATGTTGGGGTCCGTGGGAGCTGTGGTAGCAAAACCACCCGCCGCGCCGCTGCCCTCATAAAGTGCGGATGACATCCCCGGCAACGATGGCAGCGCGAAACCACCAAACATCGGGTCAAAGCCTTCGCTCAAGGCGCTAGCGGTTTGCTTGCCGCCCGAACGGAGGAAGGCAAGAAACGCTTCGTTGTATTCGGTGGACATCTGCGTCTGACCACGCGGTGTAACACCATTCGCGGTGCTCGCGTCCCCGGCACTGAGCAGCTTGGCAAAGTTGCCGCCAAGGTTGCGGACGAGTGAGTTGGCAGGGCTGCCGTGAACCTTGCGGACCTCTTCCTCAAGGACCATGATGCAGCCCGCTTTGGCGTTGAAGGCGTTGTTTTCATCGGGTCTGCATTCGCGTCCTTCCGATGCCGCGCGTGAGCGGATGGCCGATGCTTCGTCACGGAGTGCTTTGATTTCTTGCAGTGTATCTTGCAGTTTCATTTTGAGTTCCTTCGGATGAAATTCTCGGGTTGCCCCGGTCCTGCATCCGAGTCACCTAACACCGTATTGGTGCGGCTTCTACGGCCATCAGGCCCTTTTTAACCTGATGGATTGAGGTTGTGGTTGCACTTCCCGGCTTTCACCATCGGTGCGCACACGTCTCCCGTCCCCGTACTGAGGCAGCCAACGTATAAGACACAGCCCTTTTTAGCTGTGCGGCACTTGTGAAGATTCGGGCGGCATCGGACGCGTTGACACCACCCACGACGCTGATTAGCGCCGCAAACTTGCTATGTGTGAGAGCGCGTGTCCGGGAGCGTATAGAGCAGCTCGCACCACATCACGCTGTCATCAGCACGTAGTTGCTCCGTGCGGTCATTTGAGATCATGTCCACGTATCGCGCAAAGGCCGCCGTCAGCCGCACGATTGCCATGAAATCTGATGGCTGCTCTTTCAGAGACACGTGCGGAATCCCATGAGCGAGAAACGCGACTCCAACGCCGTGCAAGTCCCGTCCGGCCCATCGTGCCCGTAGCTGCTCCAGGTCAGAGGCGGACGCCTTCTGTTGGAGGTTGAGGAATTCGCAGTCACTCCCGTCCGGGTTGGAGATGACGTAAGCGGCGCTCTGTGCGTTGCTCAACTGCTCAATGTCGTACATGCTGCCTTCTTTCTTCAGCTCAGTTGGCTTGCATCCGTATGCCGCCGTTTTCACCGCTTAATCACGAAGCCTTACAGCGTCCCGTTCTCTCGCTCTAGTTTCAGAGTACCTAGCAAACGTTTCGAGTCCGCCACATCTGACAAAGCTTTTATGGGCACCTTGAGTGTGCCCCATTCCTCATCTAGTTTGAGAGTACCGAGCAAAAAGCCCGAGTGGATAACTTTGGGCAAAGTTTTTTTTATGCGGCCAAAAATTGTGCGGCCTCAGCCTTGCGCCGTCTGAGCAATCCAGGCAGCTCCACGCCCGCACAGCGGTCCCACTTGGCAAACACGTTCCCGAGATTGAATCAATCCCTCTCTCTATTTTCAGAGTAGCGGCGAAACGTCCCGAGTCCCTCACATCGGGCGAAAGTTTTTATGGGACCGGACGGAAACCTCGGAAGGCATGTCGAGATCGGAATTTCACCTTGGGAGTAAGTGCAACGCGCTCAAAGACATCAGCCACAAAATCACATAGGTATGGAAGCTAGACTCTTGTATGACCGGAAAGAAGCTGCCCGCCAGCTCTCCATCTCCGTGCGGTCTCTGGACTACATCATTGCGGCCAAGGGCCTGGACACGCGCCGCATCGGGCGCAAGGTCTTGGTGACCCGCGCCTCACTGATGCGGTATGCGTCCGGCAATCACTTTGACGCCGTTAAGGAATCCACGGCGGCCCTCAACGAACTGTCATCCAAGTGCGCGTAACGGGCCGTCATGCCGATTGTCTTGTGCCCGGCAAGGGTTTGTATGACTTTCAGGTTGACACCGCGCATAGCCAATCGTGAGCAGAACGTGTGCCGGTTATCGTGCCAACGGTAGTGAACAACTCCAGACTTGATGATTGCTTCATCCCACCACTTACGCGGATAGTCGGCAAACACCTTGTCACTCCGCTTGGTGGTTGCTGCTCTTGATTTGAGTTCCGTGAACGCGGCCTCAACCGTATCGTTCATGGGAATTGAGCGCCCGCTAAAGTTCTTGGTCTTGCTCAGCCTCACTTCATGGCGCACAAAGTCAACTTGGTCCCACGTTAGCTCAAACTGCTCTGACAACCGCATCCCCGTCCCAAGGGCAATGTCTAGCTCCGGCAAGTGTGCCGGGGCAATTGCGGCGCGTAGGGCTTTCTCTTCCTCATCCGTGAGCCAACGAATCACGCCGTTCTCTTCGTGCTTTTGCCGCACCAACCGGGCCGGGTTGGTTGTGACCTTTCCGTTACGGAGAGCCTCACGGAAGATGAGCGAGAACAAGGCCCGGTATCGGTTGCTTGTAGCGGGCGTCTTTGTGTTCCGCGTCAACCACTGGTCAATATCTTCCGGCTTGATGCTATCGGCTTGCCGCTCTTCAAAGTCCGGCCTAATCCTCGTGAGCCGTCCAAGGATATTCCTTTGGTCCCTGTGGTGGGCCTCAGAGAACACTTGGATGTCATCGCAGAGGGCGCCGAACTTGACGCCCACGGCCCGGAGATTCTCCGGGAGTTTGACCCCAACTCTCCGCTCTTCGGTGCGCTTCCTGAAAAGGTCAATGGCGTCACTCTTGCGCCCGGCCTTCTCACGTCTCAGCTTGCCGTCAGCATCCCGGAACCTCACCCAATAGACGCCGCTTCCTGGTATCCGTTCCCATACGCCCCGCAACTTGGTTTCTTCCTTCGGCTGCTTTGTCCGTGCCATACGTCCCCCGTGACACCAAGTATCACCATAAGTATCACCGGGGTCAAGTTGAGGATTGTCGCTTGCGGGTCGTTTATGGTTTAAGTCTTTTTTTTTCTATGGTGACCGGAGGGGGACTTGAACCCCCACAGCCTTGCGGCCTGCGGATTTTAAGTCCACAACTCATGAATTCTAAATTCAGTAGATTCTTTATTTACAGAAAGTTAGCCAAGACTTCGATGCGGTCCCGTGAGGTTCTGTGCAGTCCTTTTTTGAGAGTTTGGGCACAGTTTGGGCACAGTAAAAGTGCTCGTTCAAGCGTACTTTTTGTCAGAAAATCAGCGCAGATACTGCGGTTGCAATCGCTATAGATTTTGCTGCAAGACCTCTTCGGGATGCACCGCTTCTACCCCTGCAAAACGTACAAAATCTCGGGTATTAAACGTCAGAATCCGCTTTACTCCGTGTACG
>Ga0224528_1002117_pt1 | contig 11757 bp, 8 predicted proteins | sample CBST25metaG_2_FD_179888 | JGI IMG/M metagenome (GOLD analysis project Ga0224528, IMG submission 179888) | Peat soil microbial communities from Stordalen Mire, Sweden - C.B.S.T25 | ecosystem: Environmental > Terrestrial > Soil > Wetlands > Peat | place: Sweden: Norrbotten County, Stordalen Mire...
GAACACATGCGTTCCGTGGCCATGGGCATCTGGATCAAATCCGGCTCCCGCTGCGAACCAGCGGAGACCAACGGCATCTCGCATTTCGTGGAGCACATGCTCTTCAAAGGCACGCGTTCCCGATCCGCACAGTTGATCGCACGCGAAATGGACTCCATTGGCGGCAACCTGGACGCCTTCACCGGCAAGGAAACCATCTGCTTCAACGTCAAGTCCCTGGCCGACCACGTCCCCCTTGCTCTCGATGTTCTAGCCGATTTGGTGCTCAATCCGATCTTCGCCTCGACTGACATCGAGCGCGAACGCGGAGTGATCCTCGAAGAGATCAAGATCGACGAAGACAATCCGGACGTGCTGGTCCACGAGTTGTTCACTCAGAGCTTCTGGAAGGACCACCCACTGGGCAAGCCCATCCTGGGCACCACGACCACGGTGGGCCGCCTGGACCAGAAGAGCCTGTTCGCTTACCACAACGACCGCTTCCGCGGCGGCAACATGGTCTTCTCTGCGGCCGGCAATCTGGACCACGACCGCTTCGCTGAAGAGTTGGCGAAGAAATTCATCGGGCTGGAGGGTGGCGCAACGCTGCACGAGCTCTCGGCGCCCGAAGCCAGCGCGCGCGTCGTGCTGCGCAACAAAAAGTCCCTGGAGCAGGTGCAGATTTGCCTCGGCGTGCCCTCGCCGCCCATTACCGACGACAACCGCTACGCCACGCTGATTTTGAATACGGTCCTCGGCGGAGGCATGAGCTCGCGCCTCTTCCAGACCATTCGCGAAGAGCGCGGCATGGCTTACTCCATCTACTCCGACCTCAGCCCCCTTCGCGACACCGGCACACTGTGCGTCTACGCCGGAACCTCGGCCGGTAAGGCCCTCGAAGTGGTGGACCTGATTCTGGACGAATTCCGCAAGCTGAAAGAGACTCCGCTTCCGGAAGACGAGTTGCTTCGCGCCAAAGACCAACTCAAGGGCAATATCCTCATGGGGTTGGAAAGTTCGAATTCGCGGATGGCTAACCTTGCCCGGCAGGAGATGTACTTCCACCAGTTCTTCACGGCCGAGGAAGTCATCGCCCGCATCGCCGAAGTGGATGCGGCACAAGTACAGGCAATGGCCCAACGCTTGTTCGACCCAGAACGCATCGCCGTCACCCTGCTCGGCCGCCTCGACGGCGTGAAGCTGGGCCGCGCAAGACTGGTGTGTTGAAAGACAGGGAACAGGGGTTAGGGAACAGGGATCAGTAAAACCAGCCGGCCGACTGATGACTGCCGGCTGGCCTCTGAACCTTGGTCCCTGTTCCCTGACTTGGACAAATCAACAAACTGTCCTATACTCGTTTCCATGAATCAGTCGCTGCATGCCTCCCGGCATTCCGCTTGTTGTCGCTGTTGCTGCTAGCAATGGCCTATTTCTGCGACTGAGAATCCATTCTGTTATAGCGAACTGATAGGTTCGGCGGTTGTGCCGACTGCATTACGCAGAACTCCACCCGTTCTCTCTCCTTCCCTGTGACAGCGGGGTTGTTCGATCGCATTGTTTCTTCCTCATATCCAATTCCCGTTCTACTCAGGAGAAAGCCTCTATGCGTCCCTTTGCATCTTCGTTCCCCTCGCCAGTGTTCAAGAGCCGTTGGGCCTCGCTTGCCCTGCTTGTTGCGCTCCCCTTCGCTAGCCGCGCCGCGCAAGCGCAGAGCTTGGGTTATGAGGGTCCCACAGGCGTCTTCGTCACCCCGCTGGCCTCTACCGCACCTTCACCGGTCAAAGGACTTGGAACACCCTCTGTTTCGTATCATTTCCTGGCCGCCGGCCCGATCGTCGGCGACTTCAGCACTGTCTCGGTCACCGAAGGCTTCGCACAGCGCTTTGAGTTCGGCTACACCCACGAGATTCACAACGCGGACGGCGGCACCAAGGCCGCGCTCGCACCAGCGCTTACCCCGCTGTGGAACTCCGGCATCGACATCGTGCATGCCAAGGTGAACCTCATTCCCGACAGCTACAAGAAACAGAAGTGGGTTCCGGCAATCTCCGTGGGCGGAATCTACCGCTCCGGCGACAATATCGGTGTCAATATCAACAATCTCGCCAACAACTTGCTCATAGCCGATGGCATCACGCCCACTCCAGGCAATCAGAAGACTGCCAACGGCGACGTCTACGTGGTAGCCACAAAACTCTTCACGCAGGTCAAGAGTCTTCCCTTCCTGGTAAGCGCCGGCTTGCGCGGCACCAACAGTTCGCTGTGGGGCCTGGGTGGCAACGCTCCAGGATTCGAAGGCAAGGCATTCGGTTCTGTGGCCTTCGTCGTCAAGGGACCCGCCAAGAGCACCTTCATCCCGGCCTTCGAAATCGCCGAGCAGCCCCAGCACATCTCCTTGGCCACGCCCACAAACACCCTGGGCTCCTCCAAGGCGGCGACGCTCTTCGATATTCCCACCACCGAGGTTTACGCCGTCCGCATTGTGCCGCTCGCCAAGCGCAAGCTGAACGTCGATGTCGGAGTTCTGCACGCCGGCGGTTACATCGACAACCCACTACTGAATGAGGTCATCTCCAACAACTTCAGCGGGCCCACGGCTGCCGGCAAGGTCAACCTGAACATTCGCGCCCGGCTCGCGTTCGGCGTCTCGTACGGGTTCTAAAAGCAGGGACGAGGGAACAGGGACTAGTAATCGTCGATCTACACTTCTTCTACGGACAGTGACCGAGACGATTGCGCGATCGTGCGCGTGAACAGTAATTGCTCGCTTGAGTCCCTGTTCCCTGTTCCCCACCCTTTTCGAGCGTCCTATTTCCCTTCCGCGTCTGTACGTTGTAGCATTTTCACGGATGGGCTGGGATTGCGGCCCGCTCCACGAGGCACAGGAAACCCATGAATCGCACGTCTTCGCTCTCGAATGGCCACCGCGGCGCACCGGCGGAAAAGCACTCCAACGGCTTTACGCTGATGGAGTTGCTGATCGTCATCGCCATCATTCTCATCCTTATGCTTATGGCGATTCCGACCATCGGCAGTCTCAAAAAACAGGCCAACGAAACCTCGGCCATTCAGTCCATCCGGGCGATCACCCAGGCGCAGTTGCAGTATGAGTCGACCTTTCCGTCGAGCGGATACGCTTGTGCGCTGACGGCTCTGGGCGGCGATCCGAAGTCAGGCCCGCCGACGCCGGCCTCATCGCAGATGCTGCAGGGCGATCTGACCTCAGGGATCAAGTCCGGCTACATCTTCACCATCAACAACTGCACCAAGGTGAACCTGAGCGGCACGGACCGCATCACCGGCTATCAGATCTTCGCTGTTCCGCAAACCGTGGGCCAGACCGGCAACCGCGGCTTCTGCAGCGACCAGTTCGGCACCATCAAGGCCGACCCTGCGGGCGCCACCAACTGCACACAGTCGCTGCAATGACCGCAAGCCGACTCCTCCAGCGCGGCGGTTCTCTGATGACCGCCGCGCTGATCGCTTCCTGTCTCTGCGCTCAGCAGCGTATGCTGCTGGCGCAGGAATCCGCGCAGAATCTGGCCCAGCGCGTTGATCGCCGCTACAACCAGTTGCGCTCGCTTAGAGCCGGCTTCACGGAGAGCTACGAGGGACTGGGAATGCGGCGTACCGAGAGTGGGACGCTGCTGCTGGTGAAACCCGGGCGCATGAAGTGGGAGTACACTTCGCCGGCCGGCAAGCTGTTTGTGCTTGACGGGAAGTACGCATGGTTCTATGCCCGCGGCGATTCCCAAGTGCAGCGCATCCCAGCCAAACAACTGGACGATCTGCGCTCGCCCTTGCGCTTTCTATTGGGTCATACGGAGCTTGAGAAGGAATTGACCCACTTGACGCTGACGACAGCGCCTAACGGCCGCTTCACGCTCTCGGGCCAGCCCAAAGGGCAGGAGAAGCGCGTCAGCCGCCTTGCGCTCACCGTGACCGCGGATGGAGCCATCACCGCTATCGAGATGGAAGAGGCCGACGGAGCACTGACCCGCTTCACCTTTACCGGCGAACAGCTTAACGCGCCCATTCCCGCGGACGCATTCCACTTCACGCCGCCGCCAGGCGTGCCGGTGGTTGACGCCATGCCGCCGGTGTGAGGCGAGGGAGTAGGGAACAGGGATCATGGATCTGAAACGTCTGCCGTAACAGATCGTTGTGTCATGCAGACATGGTTCACGGCAAAGACGCAGTATTGCGCTTGGCCGACCATGAATTCCTGTTCCCTGTTCCTACTCGTATCTCAGTGCCTCGATGGGGTCCAGATTAGCAGCGCGGATGGCGGGGATCATGCCGCTGACCAGACCAGTAATGGCCAGAATGACCGTGGCCACGATCACCGAGAGGGGCGAGATAATCAGGCGGATATCCGCGTCTTCGGCATGCTGGGCCAACGCGCTATAGAACGGGATGCGTCCCACCACTATCGACACCAGGTAGGCCAGCGCAATGCCGCTTAGCCCGCCCACTCCTGTAATGGCGAGGGCCTCGGCGAGGAATTGCGTGAGGATATGGCTCTTGCGCGCGCCCAGCGCCTTTTCGACGCCGATTTCGCGCGTGCGCTGCTGCACCGCCACCAGCATGATGTTCATCAGCCCGATTCCGGCAATGCCCAGCGTCAGAGCACCCACCATGGAAAGCAGCACCTGCAGGGCAACCGAGAGAATGTGAAACTGCGCCAGTTGGGTCATCAGATTCGCGACATGCATGGCGTTGTGGTCTGTCGGCTTGAAGTGATGCGCCGCCCCCATGGTCTCGCGCAGACTCTTCTCGATCAATTCATGGTTGCCGCGATAGTTGAACCAGATCCCATCCAGATACATCGTGTCCTTCAGGTCGCTCATGGTGTTGAAAGGCACATAGATTTGCCGATTGCGGTCGTCATTGTCTCCTTCCTGCATCTTCGGACTCAGCACGCCGACGATGGTGAAGATGACGCCGTTCATGCGAATGGTCTCACCCAGCGCCCAGCCGCCACTGAACAGCTTGGTCTTGGCCTCAGACCCGATCACGCACACGTGCGCCCGCTGCTGGTCCTCCGCCGCGTTGAAGAAGCGACCCTGATCAGTGTCCAGTTTCCAAATGTCCTGAAATTCGGCGCGAACTCCGTTAGCGGTCCAGGTGAAAGTGTGCAGATCGTTCTGTACGGCCACGTCCAACCAGGCCGCGGGCGAGATGTGGTAGACGCCCGGAACGGTATTCGCCGTGCGCTCTACATCGTCCAGCGTGAAGCGCACTTTCACTCCCGCCTTGTCGCCGCCAGCCTGCTCGCTGGTACGGCCCGGAAAGCAGCCGATGATGTTGGTGCCCCACTGCGCGAAGATGGCTTCAATAGCGCGGCTAAACCCAGCGCCGTAGGCCAGCAGAAGAACAACTGTGGCAATTCCCCAGGCCATGCCGATCATGGTGATGGCCGTGCGGCGCCGGTTGTAGACCATCGCCTCCCACGCCTGGCCGAGTATGTCCTTCAGCATCAGCTTTGTCCCTTCGAGAAAACAGTTGTCAGTCTTCAGTCATCAGTGGTCAGTCTTCAACCGCTTCGATTTCAATCGGCACGCTTCAGGAGGAAGGGAAACGTCGCTGAAAGTCTTCGCTCCAATTAAGACAGTCAGCCGAGTGCCGGTAACTGAGCACTGACAACTGATGACTGACCACTGCTCTCTTCACTCTCGCCGCAACGCCTCGATCGGATCCATTTGCGCAGCCTTGCTCGCGGGATAAAGGCCAGCTGCCACGCCGCTCACCACCAGCGCTCCCAGCGCCAGCCCCGCGGACCACGGCACAAGCCGCGGTGGGTCCCATCCCGGCATCTTGCCCGTCAGCCCCTGCTGCAAAACCCACATGAATCCCGCAGACGCCGCGATGCCGATCAGCCCGCTGATGCCGGTCAACAGCAGCCCCTCCCAGAAAAATTGCGCCAGGATGCTGCTCTTTGTGGCGCCGATGGCCTTCAGCAACCCGATCTCGCGCGTCCGCTCGGTCACCGAAACCAGCATGATGTTGATGATGCCCACTGCACCGAGCCCCAGCGTCACGATCCCCACCCCGCCCAGGAAGACGTCCATGGCGTTGAAGATGGCCCCGATCATGTGCTCTTCCTCGATGGTGTCCCACTCGTTGAACGCATCTTTCAGCGCGGGATCGAAGCCGTGCCGCTCTCCGATGACGCGGTGCACCGCGGGAACAGCCGCCGTGGTGTCGCCCTTGGTGGCCGGTTGATACTGAATGGATGACAATGCGTCGCGGGCCACATTGTCGCCTTTCATTGCGAACATCTCCTGCATCACGCTGAGCGGAATGTAGACCTTCTGGTTGTCGCCGTCGTTATTGCCGCGGCTGATAGTGCTCACCCGGCCCACCACGGTGAAGCGCACGTCGTTGATGGTGATGGTCTCGCCCAGCATGGGCCGGCCGGGAAACAGCAAGGTGGCGCTCTTTGACCCCAGCACAACGACGCGCCGTCGATCCGCGAGGTCGTTGGCGTCCACAAAGCGGCCTTCCGCAAGCGGCAAGAACCGGATCTCCGGATAGTTTGGCTCCACGCCCCACACTTGCCCCGACGTGCTCGAGTAGGCGCTCACCTCGTACAGGTCGTTGCGACTCAGGATCGCGGTCACGGCGCGCAACTGCGGTAGAGCGCGAAGCGCAGCCTCGTCGCCTAATGTGAACTGATAGGGCCGCAGCCCGGTGTGCTGGTTGGCCAGGGCCGGAATGGTGCCGTCCCACATCATCACCAGGTCGTTGCCAAAGGTGGCCAGTTGCCGATGCTGGCCGGAGCGAAAACCCTCGCCCAGCCCCACAAGCACCAGCAGCGACCCCACGCCCCAGGCAATCCCGAACATGGTCAGGAAGCTGCGCAGTTTGTTGGCCATAATGGCGCGGAAAACCTGACCGAGCGTGTCGGAGAACGTCTGCATAGGGTTTGGACGCCCACAAGGGCACTTGGAGAGGGATACGCGGTGGGAGCAGCGCCGGTTCCATCTTCGCGGCCGCCGATGGAGAAAATGCGACTTCGCAAGTCTTGGGGTCCGCCAGACAAACTCCGCATTTCATCGATGCATAATGAATGCAATGATCTTGCGCAAAAGAAAAGAACGCCCGGGAAGTTGGGCGCGGTCGCTGCGCAGCAGCGCACAAGGGCACATTCATCTCCCCAATGTCGCCCTGGAAGATCAGCTAGTCCTTTGACCGCGTGATTTGGCGATTCGAGTCCGCGGTCGCCCGCGTTTCACAATCGCGATTTGGGAGCTTTTGCGGGGTCCATCCCAAGCGATGCATCAAGCGCCCTACGTGATCCGGGTGGTAGCGCACACCAAACTCGCGCTCGACCAATCCTGCAATGCGCACGGTAGTCCAGCGGTTCGTTCTGTGTCCCTGTGCCATCGGTTCCTTGAGCAGCAGGTGGACAAGATGCACTCTGTCAGCTGCTCCCAGTTTCAACGGACGGCCCGGAGATGAGCGCACTTTCAACGCATCGGGCCCGCCGCGCCGCTGCGCGTTTCGCCAGCGCATCACGGAGCTCGGACTACATCGGAGCTGCCGCCCAACTTCGTTGAGGGAGAGCCCTTGATCCAACAACGCCAAAGCGCGTTTGCGCCGCACTTCCAAAAGGTCACTGCTCCCCTTCAGTCTGGACATAGGTGAATCCGGCTTCAATCTCCGCGAGCCCATTGCGATCTTTCCATTAGAAGTTGACTTTCCTGTCCGGGAACCAGGTGACTTGAATGGTGGTGGCGGTCACAGTTTGCCGGCCAGGAAGATAGATAGGCGCCTTCCAATGTTCGAGGGTGAATTTGCCGTTGATCTCGAGGTCCCTGGTGATGCGCTTGACCGCCTGGAAGTTGATCTCGTTCAGAGTGGTCCCGCCGGGAATGAAATACGTGGTGGCTTTCTGATTTCTGACGCCCACCTGGAGCCATTCATTGCCACTCAGGTGATAGGTCATCCAGCCTTGACCACCCTTGTCCTCGCGTCCGATCCAATCACCGAAAAGCTGGCCCTGGTTGGTATAGCCCTGCCGCTGAATGAGTTCCCAGTACATGAAATGGCCGTACTTGCTTGCAATGTTTGAACTGGGCGGATCGGTACTCGCGGCCTCAACGCGCACGTCCAGCTTGGGAATGCTGGGCACATGGGAGAGGTAGATACCGGGCCGCCAGGAGGAGCGTCGCGGGGCATCGATGGGTGAAACGTCGTCATGCACTTCCGAGTCGACGTAGAGCGTCAGCCAATTACGCACGAACGGCAGCCGATAGGAGAAGTCGAACGCGCCAAAGCGGGCTCCCGGATCGCTGTGGCCGGCCTTGGTCGTGGAGTCTGGCGCCGACAAGCTGAAGAAGCTCCTGAAGAAGCTGCGAAAATTAATGGGATCGTGCCCCTGGCCGCCCCATATCACGGTGCGCTCGAAACCGAATTCGAGATTCTCCGACGGCTGGAAGCTGAGCTTCTCAACGTGGACCCACGGATCCCCAGGATTGACGATCACGCCAGCGTTGGCCGCGTCAGGCGGCATGTACGTATGCCCTCTGAGCGCGCCCACCAGAAACTCGTAGCGGAAAGGGCCGGTGGCGCGAGAGAGCCCTGGAACACGGAGCGGTTCGATACGGTTGATGTGGAACGCGTAAATGTTCTCGGCGTTGTTGGAGTAGGCCATTGCGCCGCCCATCCCAGGGCCCAGCCACTCATCCTGTTTGCCGAAAGAGAATACGTTGTTGAGATATTGGGCGGAGAGATAGGCTTCAATGATGCGCCCTTGGTGCGCAGAGGCGATGGGCCCCTGGGGAATGGTGGTTTGGTTGTAGCCATAGGTGGTGCCATCGATCACTGAGAGTTCTTGGGCTAATCCCGCGGAATAACCAGCCGCTGACGGCGCCTCTCGAAATTCGCCGCGGGCGTAGAGCGCAAACCGGCCTTGCGAAGCATAACCGCTGGCGCCCGAGTAGTTGTTCAAGCCGTTCTCGTAGGGACGCCCGAAGTCGTTGATGATCGTCGACCCGAGATGAAAGCTGTCATGAAGCGGCGTTCCACTGACCACGCGCCCGGCCGAATAGACAGATTCGATTCGTACGTCAAGCGCGTTGGACCTGCATGGATCACGAGCGTCGGGTTGCAGTTCCCGCTTCAGCGCCCGATAAAGAGATCGCGCCTCGCCGACGGTTGAATCTCCATACCGCTCCGCGTCCTCAATCTCGTCGCTGGTCTGTTCCATCATGCGGCTGACACTGTCGCGCGTCCAGGGGCGCATACCCAGAAATACGTCGCTCACATAGCCCATGGCATCAAGGCGGGCCACAGCTGGATAGATCCAACTGTCCACGGGGATGTAGGTCGACCCTGAAACGGGTGAGGTGCAAACGGCGGTGCCCTGCAAAGGATCGCGGGTGGACTGGCCGACGGTCTGCGCCTCCGCAAGGCGTCCCGCACCAAAGCTCACGAGCGCGACCTGAATCAGCCCTGCTAAAACAAATGCGTTCGCACATTGGAGAACAGGCACCAACAAACCACGTTTGCCCGGTCTCATATCCAAGGCTCCATGCCGGGCAAGTTCCCCCGCCCGCGTCTCAGTGATTTGAAGTCGAAGCGCATTGATGCCAAGGTGCAGCCTGATTGCGGTGGAGGAGGTGTGGGTACAGAACACGCGCCATCAGGGCATGGACACAACGCGATGAGAAGGCAGGCTCTTGCCTGCCCGAGCGTGCGGACGTTGCTCGGTCGCGTTGCTTTCCCGAGGTTTGATCACTTGTCTCAGCAGATAAGTGCTGGGGCTGTAGTCCAGAACAAGTTCCTTGAGGGCGACGACCATGCGCCCCAAATCGCGAGTCTCGCAAATGAAGCGCAGCGAGTCGAGCCAGCTTTGAATATCCAACTCCCGCATGCCATCCCCGACGAAGATGCGAACTTTTTCGTGTTCGGTTGGAACCGTGTCTTCAAGGAGCGTGCTGAGTTCTTCGTAGAGCTTTTCGCCTGGGCGGACTCCCGTGAATTGAATCTTGATGTTCTCATCGGGCCTGAGGCCGGAAAGCAGGATGAGACTGCGGGCAAGGTCGACGATCTTCACCGGTTGCCCCATGTCCAGGACGCAAATCTGTCCTCCTTCGCCGATTGCCGCGGCTTGCAGCACGAGCTGACAAGCCTCGGGGATGGTCATGAAGTAGCGGCGCATTTCGGGGTGGGTCACGGTGACGGGTCCGCCGGCCGCGATCTGCTTCTTGAAGATTGGAACGACACTCCCGTTGGATCCGAGCACGTTGCCGAAGCGCACGGCGACGTATTTGGTGCGGCCATTCTGCAGCGCGAGGAGTAGTAGTTCGGCAACCCTCTTGGTAACACCCATTACGTTTGTGGGACGAACCGCCTTGTCGGAAGAGATCATGACAAAGTCTTCAACCCCGTGCTCGGCAGCGGCTTCAGCAACATTGTAGGTTCCGAAAACATTGTTCTCGATCGCTTCAAAGATGTGTGATTCCATCATGGGAACGTGCTTGTAGGCCGCGGCGTGATAGACCACCGCAGGTCTGAATTGGCTCAGAACCTCGTCCAGGCGAACGCGGTTCTGAACGCTTCCAATGACAGGGTGGAAAGGGATGGCGGGAAACGACTGGCGCATTTCGCGATCGATCTCAAACAGGGGGGATTCGGCAACCTCAAATCCGACAATCCCGGCCGGCTGAAAGCGTGCAATCTGCCGGCAAAGCTCAGACCCGATCGATCCAGCTGCTCCGGTCACGAGCACGACCTTTCCTTCCAGACTGTCACGGATCTGAGTCTCCTCAAGACGCACGGCACTGCGCCTCAGCAAGTCCTCTACCGCTACGTCGCGGATTCCCCCGGCCAGGCTGCGCTGCTCCATGATCTCAGCCAGGCCAGGCACTGTTTTGCACTCGACGCCCGCAGTCTGGCACATGCCAAGAATGCGTGTCATTTCCATACCACTCGCGGATGGGATGGCGATGAGAATCGTTTCGATGTTGCGTTTGGCGACGATCGGCCCGATTTCGTTTCCTGCAAAAACAGGCAGGCTGTCAAGACTCAGGCCTTTCTTCTCTGGTCGATCATCGAGAAAACCGAGGATGCGGTACGACATTTTAGCATTATTTCGAATTTCTTTGAGCAGGGCGATCCCGGCGTCGCCCGCGCCGTAGATTAACGTGTTCTTCTCCACTCCCGTGTTTCTGCGCGCTTTCGAGGTGACGTCCAACATGACGCGCAGCATGAGTCGAAGCCCGCTCGTCCCAATGAAGGAGAGCATCAAGTCGATCACACAGACCGAGATCGGGAAGCGTGGAGACGCTATCGAGAGAATGAGAGCGCAACTGATGGCTGAGGCAGCCAGATTTCCGTAGGCGAGCCGGAGAAGATCTACCGAAGACAAATAGCGCCACAAGCCGCGATCGAGCTTCGCCACGTAGAACACGACAATCTTCGTCCCAATCCAAATAGGGAGTGCATATGCCAGGTCGCGACGGCACTCCGGTGGCAGACTGAAATCAAACCGCAATAGGAATGCTGCAATTCCCGAGATCACGAAAATCCCGATTTGCGACGCCCACACGATGATTCGGCGCATCGCTATTAGACTATTCATGAATCCAAGTGCCTTGTGCATGTCCTATAAGCCCTTTTCTTCAAACCTCAAGTGCCATGATTTTTGCGCGACACTCTAGTGGTGTGTCTCAAGCAGATCGTCGATTACTAAGCACTGCCTGAGCTCGGGTGACTTTTTCGAGGATGTCGGACGCCTTTGCTGTCCAGATGAATGGCTTTGGATTCTTG
>Ga0224528_1002124_pt1 | contig 11736 bp, 10 predicted proteins | sample CBST25metaG_2_FD_179888 | JGI IMG/M metagenome (GOLD analysis project Ga0224528, IMG submission 179888) | Peat soil microbial communities from Stordalen Mire, Sweden - C.B.S.T25 | ecosystem: Environmental > Terrestrial > Soil > Wetlands > Peat | place: Sweden: Norrbotten County, Stordalen Mire...
GCTTTGCCGCGATGTAATCGACCAGCAGCAGCATCCAGGCTCGAAGCGCTTCGAGAGGAGACATCTTCTGGGCGAAGCGGTTCGCAGCCGCCGCGAGTTTCTCCACTTCGTTCCGGTAAACACCTTCGATCAGCGCATCCCGCGTAGGAAAGTGGCGATATAAAGTACCAATTCCAACGCCCGCCATCTTCGCGATTTCTTCCAGACTGGCAGTGGCACCTAGCCGGGTAAAGGCTGCTTTCGCGACTTCAAGAATGCGCTCGCGGTTACGCCGGGCGTCTGTGCGCGGTTTCCGGGCGGTCGTCGAACTGTTCTTGGTCATCTTCAAAATTATTGCAACCGGAGTCCGCCTCCGAATATCTATTAATTCGGAGGCTACCTCCGTTTTAGTTGAGGCGCAGCCTTTTGTCAATCGTAGCTCGAATTACATCAGGGAGGCATTTATGCGCGTATTCGTTACTGGTGCTACCGGATTCATCGGTTCCGCCGTCGTAAAAGAACTCGTCGGCGCAGGCCATCACGTGCTTGGAATGACGCGGTCCGATGCGGGAGCAAAATCGCTTGAGGCCGTCGGCGCCCAGGCGCATCGAGGCGATCTGGAGGACCTGGAAAGCCTTCGCAGCGGAGCAGCCGCTACCGATGCCGTCATCCACACCGCTTTCCAGCATGACTGGTCAAGGTTTGCGGAGAGCTGCGAGCTGGACAAGCGCGCCATCAAGACCATCGGCGCCGTGCTCCAGGGATCGAGCCGTCCGTTCATCGTGAGCTCTGGAGTCGGAGTGGCTCAGGGCCGCGCCGCCACCGAGGACGATCCACCGCTATCTTCCCCATCCCTTCCTCGGGTCTCAGAGGCGACGGCTGTGGCACTGATGGAGCGCGAAATCCACGCAATTGTGATGCGCTTGCCGCAGGTCCACGACACCGTAAAGCAGGGCCTTGTCACCCCCTTGATTGCCGTAGCGCGCGCGAAGGGTGTCTCGGCGTACATCGGCGATGGTCAAAACCGCTGGCCCGCAGCGCATGTTTCGGATGTCGCCCGCCTCTACCGGCTTGCCCTGGAGAAAGGCACCGCGGGAGCTCGCTACCACGCCGTCTCCGAAGAGGGTGTGGCGCTCAAAGACATCGCCACCGCGATCGGCCGTGGCCTGAATGTACCCGTTATTTCCATTGCGCAGGAACAGGCCCAGGAACACTTCGGCTTCCTCGGGTTCTTCGCGGGGAGAGACCCTCTGACCTCCAGCGCGCAGACCCGCGAAAAGCTCGGGTGGAACCCCACCGGAGCCTCGCTTCTCACCGATCTCGGAAACATGCGTTTCTCCGAGATCTGAACTTAGGGTCTGCCCTTAACTCCACAATCTCAACCAACAATCACGGAGGAATCAAAATGCAAAAGACATGGTTCATTACTGGCGCCTCGCGCGGGTTCGGCCGCATCTGGGCTGAGGCAGCTCTTCAACGCGGCGATCGGGTTACAGCGACCGCCCGCAAACTCGCAGATGTAGCCGATTTCGCGGTTCGTTTTGGCGATGCGGTGCTGCCTCTTGCGCTCGACGTTACCGACTCCGCGCAGGTCGAGCTGGCAGTTCATCAGGCATACGCACACTTCGGCCGCCTGGACGTTCTTGTCAACAACGCAGGCGCGAGCCTGTTCGCGGCTACTGAGGAGGCGAGCGACGAACAGATTCGCGGCCTCTTCGATGCGAACTACTTCGGCATGGTTCGAGTGCTCCGAGTGGCTCTGCCTCTGTTGCGGAAACAAGGGAGCGGTCACATTCTCGGCGTCTCCAGCGGGCTTGGAATAGCTTCATTGCCTATGATCGGTTTCTATGCCGCTACGAAATGGGCTGTCGAAGCGCTCCACGAATCCCTCGCGCCGGAGGTGAGAGCCTTCGGGTTGAAGGTGACCATTGTCGAACCCGGAGCCTACGCAACCGACTTCGGAAAGTCCTCACAGATCGCGGATGCTCTGGAGCCATACGCGGAATTCCGAAAGCAGTTCCTGAAGCAACTGGCCAATGTGGAACGCGGCGATCCGGAGGCGACGGCAGAAGCAATCCTGAAGCTAGTGGACGCGGAAAATCCGCCGCTGCGGCTTGCCCTGGGCAACTCTATTCTGCCTAGGGCCCGCGCCGCATATGCCGAGCGGCTGAAGACGTGGGAAGCGTGGGAGGACGTGTCGAATGCAGCGATGGGCGAGCCGAAGAAATCAATGGCGGAGTGGATTGAGCAACGGGCCCCTGGAACACTGGATCAGGAATAAGAATAGGATTTATCCCTTCCATCAGCGAGCCAGATGAAAGAACGAAGGCAGAGCAAGTTCCCGTCAAATGACATCGCGAAGAAGATTGCGTTGATAACTGGCGGGAACATCCACAATGGAGAACGAGAAACGTCGCTGCCGTCCCGCGCCGGCGTCAACGAGCGCATCATCGCTCACTCACCGAGGTCGATTACTCCCGAAAAGCGTGCAACTGGCCTTGGCCAGACAGGATGCAAAGGAACGCGAGTCGAGAGATGATATTCGCAGCCGGTCGGATGACAGCTACAGCCCGCGCCGACATTGGTGCTCGATTTGAAGCCCGTCCGAAAAGCGTGGGTCTGGGGTTGCGTACAGACGTGTGATGACGGCTGCCTGTCTCCGGCGACGATCTCGATTGGGAGTTTGCTCTGTGTCCGCGCCCCGGGCATCCGACCGGCATGATCGGAGGAGCAAATGGCCAAGAAGAGCAAGAGAAGATGCGACACGCTTCCGGTCCTTCATCCGGACGCTGCCGGCATAGACGTAGGCGCCAGCGAGTTGTATGTCGCTGTGAGCGCTGACCGAGACGCACGACCCGTGCGCAGCTTTCCCACGTTCACTCGCGATCTGCATGCGCTGGCCGACTGGCTTGAACAGTGCGGGATTCATTCTGTCGCGATGGAGTCTACGAGCGTCTACTGGATTCCGATTTATCAGATCCTGGAAGCGCGTGGACTCGAGGTCTATCTGGTCAACGCACAGCACGTAAGGAACGTTCCGGGCCGGAAGACAGACGTATCCGATTGTCAGTGGCTCCAGTACCTCCACTCCGTTGGACTGCTCCGCGCCAGCTTTCGGCCACCGGGATTCATCTGTGCCATACGCTCTCTCTGGCGACACCGCAGCAGCCTGATTCAAATGGCGGCCGAGCATGTCCTGCATATGCAGAAGGCTCTGGACCAGATGAACCTTCAGATTCATCGCGTTCTTAACGACATCACGGGAGTCAGTGGCCTCAAGATTCTGGATGCGATTCTTGCGGGCGAACGAGATCCCCTCACCCTGGCGCGGCTCTGCCACGGCGGTGTAAAGAACAGCGAGGACACGATCGCAAAATCGCTCGAAGGCGATTACCGTCCAGAGCATCTATTCGCACTTCGTCAGTCGTTGGCAGCCTATCACTACTATCAGAAGCTCGTTCTGGAAGTTGACCAGGAGATTAAGCTTCAACTGGGCGAGCTTCAGACAGCTCCAACAGCAGAGAGGACAACACCAGCGCGAACGAAGGCTTCTGCATATCAGCGGCGCCGATATGAGCCCAAAACTTTTGACCTTCGCGGGGAACTGTACCGGATCTTCGGAGTGGACCTGACGAACGTGCCCGGTATCAGCGCAATCACAGCTCAAACGATCCTTTGCGAGATCGGAACAGACGTGTCTCGGTTTCGAAACGCATCCGCTTTCGCATCCTGGCTAGGCCTCTGTCCTGAGAAGAAGGTCAGCGGTGGCAAAGTGCTGTTCACCAAAAGCCGACGCGTGCGAAGCCGGGTAGCGACCGCCCTGCGTATGGGCGCTCAATCACTGCATCACGCCAAAGACTATCTCGGCGAGTTCTTCCGGCGCATCACGCGAAAACTGGGTAGGCCGCAGGCGATCACAGCCACGGCCCATAAGCTGGCTCGAATCGTTTACCACCTGTTGAGCACAAAGGAGGCCTACACCGAGAGCGTCTTTCATAAGTCTGAAGAAGAAACCCTCCGCCGCGCACAATATCGGCTCCGGAGGCAAGCCGCCCAACTCGGATTTCAGGTCATCCCCGCAGAGAACGGGTGATGTTCCTTGGGAGTCGCCAAGGGTTCGCCAATTCGCCAGGGCGTGATACTTAGTTTCCGCCAACAGGCCGAGGCACTCATCCACGCGGGCCGAAGGTCGAATCGCCTGCCGCCGGTCGGTTATTCCGAAGTTGACCCACTTCAGCCTGCGGGATCAAACCGCCCCAGTTTTCAGTTTGAGGCCGCTTGATCAGACTGGAAACATGGGCGATGATCGTCGATAGCAATGAACAACACGCCGACAATCCCGCCAGGCAGCACACCACCAGTTCCATCCTTCTGGGGTAACGAGAATGACTGGATCGTGGTCATCGAATTCCTGCGCAGAAATGATCACGAGGACCTCGCGCGTGGAACGGAGGCCATCGGCTACATGCTTGCCTTCGCCCAAATGACGGATACACGCATGCTGGCGCTGGTCGGCGATCCGCAGATGGACGCATATGAACTGCTCTTCTCATTCTCGTCTCCCAGCAACAAAGCCGAGTTCCTGCGCCTGCTCCAATCGCACGAGGAAACGCGCTGCGAGGAAGACATGATCATGGTTCCGCGCCAGGACGAGATCGAAGCAGCCCAGCCCGTCGCACGCGTGCTGCCCGCAGAAGTCATGCGGCAGGTCACTGTCATCGCTACGATGCTGTACAGCGGCAGCTCGGACACTGTCCAATAGTCTCGCATCCCCTCGCATATCGATTCCATAGTCTGAAGCCATCCCCGGAGCCACTCTTCGGATATGCGATTTCCTGGTGTGTGCCATCGACTCTTTTATCTCCAATCCCACGCTCTGTGCATCGCCCGGACACTGCTTCGGGTCTTAACCGCCGCCCTGCGGACTGCGCGTGTTCTGCTTCGGCTGGCCACCCCACGGACGAAGAGCTGTCCGCGGGGACCCCGGCATGGCAGCCGCCCTGCGGGTTTCGGGTCTCTCCAAAACAATCTTCTGCAAAGGACGCAGAACATTCTTTCGGCCCTCCCGAAAATGCACGCGCTTGCCTTGGGAGGCGGGACCCTCGCATCGCTTCGCGTGGTGTGTCCCGGCCCGCCTTCAGAGACATGGGACCAAAGGAGATTTCAGAGATGGCAACTACGTCAGCAGCAATCGCACAGCAGAGCAGCTTTACCAACCGGATCGTTCACGGCGACTGCATCGAAGTGATGCGTCAGATGCCCGCAAATAGCGTCGATTTCATCCTCGCCGATCCGCCGTATCTGGTGAACTACCGCGACCGCGATGGGCGTTCCATTCAGAACGATGCCGATGACACCTGGCTCAAGCCTGCGATGGCAGAAGCGTATCGCGTGTTGAAACAGGACCGCGTAGCCGTGATGTTCTACGGATGGACGAAGGTCGATGTGTTCTTCGAAGCATGGCACAGCGTGGGTTTTCAGCCTGTCGGACACATTGTGTTTCGCAAGAGCTACAGCTCGAAGAGCAGGTTCCTCCGCTATCAGCATGAGCAAGCTTTCCTGTTGGCCAAGGGTAAGCCGCCGCTGCCGAAACAGCCGCTCGGCGATGTGATGGAGATGCCCTACAGCGGCAACAAGCTCCATCCCACGCAGAAACCGATAGCAGCGCTGGTGCCGTTGATCCGCAGCTTCACTCTACCCGGCGAGAGCGTCCTCGATCCATTCGCGGGAAGTGGAAGCGCCTGCGCTGCAGCGTTGCTAACGGATCGCAGATATATCGGCGTGGAGATGGATGACGCCTATTTTCAGCAGGCCAGTAGCCGCTTGCGGAGAGTTCACCAGAGGATCGCTCAAAAGCGATCTTCTGATCCGGGCATTCCCACGCGAGTGTGATGTTACCCGCGTGCCCGCCGCGCCTCAAGACGAGTCTTTGTTCTGAATCGTCATCTCTGTCGTCTTGACCCGCGTCGTGCCCGCGGATTCGTTGCCTGACATGGTGATTGGATAACGGAAATTTCCGCGATAACCTCGTCTTACGAGGACCAGCTCTGGCAGAAAGGAGTGGCGATGGTGATTATAGGCTGCGATTTTCATCCAGTGTTTCAACAAGTAGCAGTGATGGACACAGAAACAGGGGAGGTGACCGAGCGTAAGTTAACACATGCCGATGGCGAGGCTGAGCAGTTCTATCGACGACTTCCCGGCCCGGCGCTAATTGGGGTAGAGGCCGTAGGTAATAGCCAGTGGTTTCTGGACCTGGCCGAGAGGCTCGGTCATGAAATCTGGGTTGGAGATCCAGCGCAGATTCGAGCCAGCTATCCGCGTAAGCAAAAAACGGATCGCCGAGATGCAGGCCATATCCTCAAGCTCTTGCTGGAGGGACGCTTTCCCCGAGTCTGGGTGCCTGGTGCAGCGCTGCGAGATCTTCGTCAGCTTGTGCTGCATCGGCACCGAGTGGTAGAGATGCAAACACGCGTTAAAACCGAACTACAGCATCTCGCCTTGAACCAAGGCATCCAACAAAAGCGAAAGCTATGGAACAAACAAGGCAGAAGCACGCTGCTACAGATTCCGCTGGGTACATGGGCGAATCAGCGGCGAGCCGACCTGCTTTGCCTGCTTGACGTACTGCATGATCAGATACTGCTGTTGGACCGTGCAGTCGAAGGCGCTGCCAACTCCCATTTGCCGGCACGTTTGTTGATGACCCAGCCCGGAGTCGGTCCCAACACCGCGTTGGCTTATGCACTCACCATTGGTGATCCCAAACGATTTCCTCGAAGCAAACAAGTGGCCAGCTACTTAGGTCTGGTCCCACGCGAACACAGCTCGGGTGGAAAACAGCGCTTTGGATCCATCAGCAAGCAGGGTAATCCTTTGCTTCGAACGTTGCTGGTAGAGTGTGTCACGATCGCGGTACGACTTGATCCGAGCTTCCGTAAAGAGTATCTGCATCGTTGCCACAAGAAACATGGTGCTGTAGCCAAAGTGGCGGCAGCACGTAAGCTGGCGGTGCGGTTGTACTGGATGCTGCGCACCCAGACACCATATCCGCAAATACTTCACATCGAGGGCAGCCCGCCGCATTCCCTGGTCAGCGCAAGCTAGACCGTCATGGTGATTGGGCACCCTCGCTCATCGGCTAAAAGCCGTGAGTCCGAATGAGAAATCATGGTCGTTGTTGAAGACCGTATCGATGGATGGTGGAATAAGTTCCACCGAAGATGATTCGACAGTGTGTGCTCCAGAACTGGTCCTCGATCTCTGGCTTTTGAACACTGTGTTTGAGTCGTGCAGTACAGTCCGCAAGGTCGGAAGCGTATTTTCTTTTTCGCTCGCTACTTCTAACGGACTGCGGAGAACCAGTCAAGGGTACGCTACGCCGCGCACAGAACACGCGCCCTTGACTGAACCTCCGCAGTCCGAACATCAACCTTTAAGCGAAAAAGAAAATGATTAATTCCAACCCTGCGCCCCAGCGATCGAACACAGCGGTGGGCGCACTTTTGTCTTGACAGCAGCATTTCCGTTATCGATGGGAATGCCCATCTCTGCGCCTCCACGGCGCGAGTAGCGCACATGACTTCGCTCCCCACCTGTGCCGCACACGCCACAATCTGTGTCTCTCGATTATTGACGCAGATGGAATGACCGGGATGAAAAGGTAATAATCGAGACCCAATTCTCGCCTACCTTCGCTTCATGACGTTGCAACGGGGAGTGCCACTCAACCGTTACGCAAACGAAAGGAGCACATGAAAATACTCATTCACATGAAACGTCCGCGCCCTCGCCTTGCGGCGCTGCGCACGCATTGGCGGAGGTGGCTTGCCACATTGCGGGCAAGACTTCATATTGGCCTCATGTATTGAACCTGCGCGGTCACGATTTGTACCTGCAGGCTTGTAAGCAGCGCCTTGCCCGTACCCAGTGACAAAACCAGCCCACAACTTTTCACACTCTCCATGCCTATCAGTGCAACAACAGCCCTTCGCGAGGTGCGTATAGGTTATCGACTCAAGCCGACTATGGACCGCTGGGCTCCAGGCAGGCGGGAACAGGCCCTATTTTGTGCGGGCAAATCAGCGTTCGTCAGGGGTGCTAAACGGCAATTGGGTCACCAAAATCACGCGGCCGAATGGTTGAAGATGTTTTTGATAGTGTGGTTCCTCGGAAAGCCCTTGTGCCTCCATCGTTGTTATCCTTGCCCAACCTTAAACGCTCCTACCAGACCGGTGAGTTCGTTGGCCAGCAAAGCCAATTGCTGGCAGGCTTCAACCGATTGTTGTGAACTGGCTGCTGTCTTCTCAATAATCGAGGCAATCTCGGTCACATTGCTTGTGACGGATTGTGTGGAATAAGACTGCTCAGTAGCCGCTGCGGCAATCTGCGTCACCATCTTCTGTACCGATTCCGATCCGTGGATGATGCGGGTTAAAGCCTCACCGGCGGAGTTCGCTGAGGCGACACCACTTTGCACATGGTTCATGCTCGAACGCATCGCTTCGACAGCCTCCCCTGTTCCCAGCTGGATAGCTCGCACCGTTTCGTCGATTTCCTTTGTAGCGGCGCTAGTACGTTCAGCCAATCGCCGCACCTCTCCGGCTACTACTGCAAATCCGCGTCCGTGCTCGCCGGCCCGGGCCGCCTCAATCGAGGCATTCAGGGCCAGCAGGTTAGTTTGACCTGCGATTTCGTTGATCACGTTGACTATTTTGCCGATGGCATCACTCGACCGGCCCAACTCCTCGATTTTCGCCGAAGTTTCCTGGTTAGCCTTGAGTAGTTGTCCGATGGTCGCGACGGTGGACTGAACCGTCTCACCGCCGGCCACTGCGCTCTCCTCGGCCTTCCGCGCATCCACGGCGGCAGTTTGTGTAGTCTGGCTGATCTCAAGCACAGCCGAAGACATCTCGCCCATGGTGATCGTGATCCGGCTTGCTTGTTCCTGCTGCTGCACGGCTTGTGTAGCGGTCTCGCGTGCAGTGGCGGCCAGTTCAGTGGCAGCCTGGCCCAAGGTCGTTGCGTGTTCTGCCACGCGTCGCACAATATCCTCGATGCGTCCGATGAAAACATTGAACCAGATGCCGACCTCGTCGATTTCGTTGTGGCCATTCACGTTAATACGCCGGGTCAGGTCGCCTTCGCCTTCCGCGATGTCCTCAAGTCGCAGCGCCAATGAGGCCAAAGGTCGAACAACCTTGGACTGAATCACCCACCAAGCCACGGCGCAAATGATCACGACGAACGCGAGCATAATGAGTCCCGTGATTTGGCTTCGGACCGAATACCCGTCAACGGTATCAAGCTGCTTTTGAAAGCTGGTCGAAATGGCTTTGTCGTATAGGCCCATGGCGTCGCTGAGAGCCTTGTTATCCTTGCCCAGTGCTCCCACCTGGCCCATCATCTCGTCGCTCGGGCCGCCTGTCGCGCCAAGAATGGCGGCATATGTGTCGTGATCCCGAGAGCGAAGAGAAAAGAACTGAGCCAGCAGATCATCAGCCTGTTTACTCAATTCCGGAACACTCTTAAGATCAGCCTTCACCGAACGGAGGGCCTCGCCTGTGGCTTCCGAATCCTTTTCCGCGCCTTTGAGTGATGCGGCATCCTGCAGCACCACAGCATCGCCGTAATGCTTCTTCATCCGCTCAAAGGATGCTTCGGCTTCCTGCATCTTGAGAGCGGCAGGAAACAACGACGAGGAGATCTCCGACATCCGGTTGTGTGTGGCGGTGGCCGATAGCTGCACCATCGCCAGCAACAGCAGATAGCCTCCAACAAGCACCGCCAGGATGCTAAGGATTCTTGTCTTGATCTTCATTCGTAGGAACACTGCGTCACCTTACCGCCAAGACTTTCACACCCTCATGGGGGGTTGCTTTACTGATGTAGCCAATGGCCCCGGCGTTGTGCGCGACGAATTCCACAACAGCGGTGTCTCCATCAAGACTCTTCGGCATCGTCGCCTGACCGGAAAAGACCAGACTGCGCCAGCCGGCGCGATAGGCGGTGTCATTCTTTCCAATGTAGGCTTGCAGGAATTCCTCGTTGGCGGTTCCAGATTTGAGCAGAATGGGCACTACGCTGCCGCCGCCGAGTGAAGTTGACGCGCCGGTAAACACATCCTTCAGATCGTTCTTTGAAACCTCGGAAGCTTTGACACTGTTGTTGGCGATCACAATCACCTGGGCCTTGACCTGAACGATGAAGATCGATGCCGATGCTGCAATTAAGAATGCGTAGATTAGTTTTTTCATTGGAATGTTCTCCTTTCGCTCGGGTTTAGAAGCTGACGCCCATTTTTAGAACGGTCAGCTTAGTGTTGGGCTTGAGACCATTGGGGTTCAACGCTGTGTCAAAACCCGTGGACGTGCCGTCGATGAGATGCTGTTCGGCTTTGGCATAGAGGAACTGGTTGAAGTCATATCGTCCGGATACAACCCAATCCTTGAAGTAACGAGCCGGTCCCAGGGCAGATTGGTGATTCACTTCCTGGGTATCATATACACCGGCGGTCAGTTTTCCTGTCACCTTATAGGTTGCCATCCCGTACCACGGACGAACGTCATAGCCATTAGGCACAGGTGACAGTCCTTGCAACATAAGTGATCCGTCTGAGCGACTCCACTCGCCAGCGATCATGAGGCGATTCTTCTCAAAACGGCCGAAGAAGTCCGGCTCGTTGCCGCCGTTTAGTACGAGGGCTCCGGGCGTGGTGATCGTAATTCCCTTGCTCGGGCCTGCCGGCACAACGTAGGTGTCATTAAATGCCCCGCTTGACTTGTTCGTCCTGGAGTAAGAGGCGCCAACCATAAGACCGGACACAGGAGTTTTCCAATGCAATGCGGTACCGGAACTCACTCCGTTGATTCCGTTGGTTAAAGCGATCCCTTCTTCACGGAAAGCAACCCAGTAGCCGTCGTCGGAGGGAATTGCAAATTCACCGCCCCATCCCCGGTATTCGAGCTTACCCATTTTCTGGCCAAGGGACAGGGTACCGTATACTACGCCTCCGTAGTCCGCCAGCGCTGAATTGCGGCTCGTAATCGGATAGTTGCCTTGCGGCAGAAGCGCCCACGTATACGAAGGATCTATGTCCTGAGTCTCGTTAAGAAGGCCGGAAGGAATCTTGACTTTGCCGACGCGCACTCCGAATTTGTCGCTGGCCTTATAGTCGGCTGCAGCCCAGTCAAGGATGATTGCATTGCCGAAGTTTCCCAACAAATAATAGCGGGCCTGAACGCCCACACGCAGTTTGGGGGCAGGCTGCGCGGTCACGTTAACCACCGCCTCTGTCCACGCAGGGCTGCCATTGCTTGATGGGGTGGTGAACATGTTGTTCTGATTGGTGTAGAGAAATCCTTGCGTCGCGTACCCATGGATCTGAATGTTCAGATCTTCAAGGCTTTGCGCGGTTGCAGGAATGGCCCCAAGGGCAAGCGCCATGGCGCTAACCAAAATTCGTTTCATTGCTTATCTCCTGAGCGCCGGTTAAACCGGCGAGGTGTAGTGAATGAAAGTTTCATACGGTGAAGGTTTAGCGAACCACACTGGCTCCGAGTCATGCGGAGCCGCTCGTGAGGGCGGCGTCGAAGCGTTGACAGGGGAAGGTGCGGGCCGGTTATTCAGCCGCGAAAGAACATTCCTCCGGGACGCCGACGCTGTAGGAGAAAGCGGAAGGCCCCATCGGCTGCGCCGGTATAGCAAGGCGCAGCCGAGTCCCGCGCGGTCACAGACCCCGAGCACGTATCGAAACAC
>Ga0224528_1002130_pt1 | contig 11722 bp, 9 predicted proteins | sample CBST25metaG_2_FD_179888 | JGI IMG/M metagenome (GOLD analysis project Ga0224528, IMG submission 179888) | Peat soil microbial communities from Stordalen Mire, Sweden - C.B.S.T25 | ecosystem: Environmental > Terrestrial > Soil > Wetlands > Peat | place: Sweden: Norrbotten County, Stordalen Mire...
GGAATCCATTAACTGCACAAAGGGCGTGCCCTCGGGCGGAAAGTGGACCTCGCGCAGCGCCGTCTCGCGATCCGGCAGGCCAAGTCGGGCCAGCAATTCCCGCGGCAGGCACTCTGGCACCGCACCTCGCATGGACTCCAGCAGGTTGAAGATGGTCCGGCGCTGCCAGCGGGAGGTGAGCCGCACGCCGCCCAGAGATTCGTAAACCGGCGTAAGGCGGCCCACCTCGAGCATCTGCGTTACGGCGTCATCCGTGGCGTCGGGCAGCAGTTCGAACTGCGGCTGGATCATCTTCAGATTGTTGGTGGATCGCGACGGCTCGACCTTGCCGTAGACGGCTATCGTCTGCCCGGCGTGGAATTTGCCGTTCAAATAGGTGCCGTTGAACCAGATGCACTTCATGGCGAAGCGGCCCTGTCCCACGGTGAGTTCGAAAATCGGCATACGGCGGGTGCGCAGCAGGGCCGAGCCGCGGACTTCGCCGATCACGCTGGCCGTTTCGCCGGGCTTCAGCTCGTCGAGGCTGCGCGGGTTCTGGCGGTCTTCGTAGCGGAAAGGGAGGTGATAGAGCAGGTCCTCGGCCGTCTGGATGCTTTTGGCGGCAAGCATCTCCGCCACCCGCGGACCTACGCCGCGCACGTACATCACAGGAGTATCTAAGCCGGGCACACTACGGATCCTATCGCATTGCCAGGGGGAATGTATCGCGAAGACGCGGAACGCAAGCCGGTGCGAACCTCAGAACGGGGCCCCGGAGACAGGTCTTCGTCGGCGGGGCTCCCTGCCCTACAGCAGCGCCATGCGCGCCGCCCGTACTTCGGCCGCGAGCACGTGCAACACCTTCAACGGCACGGTCGGATCCGACTGCATCAGGGTGTCGAAGTTTTCCCGCGCCACAAAGCTGAATTCCGCGCCCTTCATGGCGCTCGCCGTCAGGGAGTACGGCTCGTTGCCCACCAGACCGGGCAGGCCGAGCAGAGAGCCCACTGTCGGCTTCATGCACAGAACCACCTCGCCGCTGGCTGCCGCCATGGTGAGCGTTGCTTCTCCCTTATGGAGAATGTAGAGACCATCCGGAGTCGCCCCCTGGTGGAATAAGACGTGATCTTCGTCACAAACGACCGGCACGGAATGTTTCTCCAGCGTTTCGATCAAATCGCGATCGGCCAGGAATGCGCACGTATCCAACTTCACACAAGAAACCATAGTTATAGCCTGCAATGATCCTTAGAAATGTGGATTTTGACTGTTGCCCCATTGAATTGTTCCATTTGTTGTTTTGGTCATCTGTGACATAGATCACGTTTAGGCGCAAGTCCATTGGCTGGAACCTCTTGGCGTCCGCCCCGCGCCAGCCACACGGATCGAGCTCGGTTCCCGGCCTGATCTGTTGGCGATGTTGATTCCTTGATGAACCAGGTACAGCCAACGCGCCGCTGCCGTTCGGGAGAGGTCCTGGACGCCGATAATCGGGAGTGTGGACAGCACGCGCAATTTGCCGCTCTTGAAGGACTACCAGGCCTACCTGCGCGTGGAGAAGGGCCTCCGTCCGCTCACCTGCGAAGCGTACGATGGCGACCTGAAGACCTTTGCCGAGTTCATTGAGGGCCGGCACGGGGTCTTGTTGACTGCGGCCCAGCAGGATGTGGCGGCTTTTCTTGAGCATCTGCGCGCCCACGGCATCGATTCCCGCTCCTCCGCCCGCAAACTGAGCTGCTTGCGCGGCTTTTACAAGTGGTTGCTGCTGGACCGCCGGATCCACCACGATCCCACCGTCAATATCGAGTCTCCCAAGGCCTGGAAGGTGCTGCCCAAGTCGCTGGCCGAGCCCGAGGTGAACGAGATGCTGGAGCGGGCCGGCATGGCCGCCTCCCATCCGCAGGCCAAGGCCACTGCCTTGCGCGACAGCGCGATTCTAGAGCTCCTCTACGCCGGCGGACTGCGCGTCTCCGAGGTCACGGCGCTCTCCACTTCCGATCTGGCGCTGGACCTGGGTCGCGTCCAGGCGCGCGGCAAAGGCGATAAGGAGCGCATTGTGCCCCTGGGCCGGACCGCCCTTGAGGCGCTGGAGATCTACTTGCGCGAGGGTCGTCCGCACCTGGCGCGCATCAGTTCTGCGCGCAAATCCGACGCCGTGCGGCAGGACGCGGCCTGCTTGTTCCTCTCTCTGCGCGGCATGCCGCTGACCCGCCAGTGGGTCTGGCACCTGGTCAAGATGGCCAACCACGACGCCAGCCCCCATCGTCTGCGCCACAGCTGCGCCACCCACATGGTGGAACACGGCGCCGACCTGCGCAGCGTGCAACTGCTGCTGGGCCACGCCGACATCTCTACCACCCAGGTTTACACGCACTTGGCCCTGGGCCGATTGAAGGACGTGTATCGCCTTCATCATCCCCGCGCCCTGCGCCGCGCAGAAGCGCCTGCGCCAGGGCCCCAACTGGTCAAGGATGTTCGCCGCGATCCGCCAACCGATCCACAGAAAGAGACGGCATGAGCGCCTCCGCCGCAATGCCTCCGCTCTCTGTCCTGGTCGAAGAATATCTGCGCATGCTAGCCAACGAGCGCGGCGCCTCGGCGCACACCCTGCGCGCCTACCAGCGCGAATTGCACGACTTTGCGGCCTACATCGCCGAACACTACGGCCAGGAGCAGACCGTCGACCGCATCGAGCACACCCACATCCGCGCCTACCTGGGCACGCTCTACGACCGCGGCCTCTCCAAAGCCTCGGCGGCGCGGGCCCTGGCCTCCATTCGAGGCTGGTTCAAGTGGGTGGCCCGCTGCGGGTACGTCGAGCAGAATGTTGCCTCTTTGGTGGCCACGCCGCGCCTGCCCAAGCACCTGCCCCGGGTGCCCTCCATCGAGCAGATGAACCGCGTGGTCGATTCGGTCGGCGAAGACGCCGCCAGTTGGCCAGCCCGCGACAAGGCCATCCTTGAAATGCTGTATGGCTGTGGCATTCGCAACGCGGAGTTGACCGGGTTGAACCTGGAAGATATTCACTGGGCCAACGAGGCCGTTCTGGTGCGCGGCAAGGGAAGCAAGGAGCGCTATGTTCCGCTCGGCGACGCAGCCGCAGAGGCCCTGCGCGCGTATCTTGCCGAACGTTCTGCGCTGCTGGCCGCCGCAGGCAGCGCCAAAGGATCCGGTGCAAAGAGCGCTGCCACGCCGGCCCTGTTCGTCAATCTGCAACTGCGCGGCCTCGGCAAGCCCGGAGGCCAGGCGCGTCTGACGACCCGCAGCGTGGGCCGCATCGTCAAGCGCATTGCTGTTCAGCGCGGCCTCTCCTCCGAAGTGCATCCGCACACCCTGCGCCACGCCTTCGGCACGCATCTGCTGGAAGAAGGTGCCGACCTGCGCGCCATCCAGGAACTGCTGGGCCACGAGCGGCTTTCTACCACGCAGCGCTATACCCAACTCACCACCGCGCAGTTGACTCAGGTCTACGACCGCACCCATCCGCGCGCGCGATAATCGGCGCCTCGATCGTGAGGCTTGACCCGCAGGCTCGGCAAAGTCCAATCGACGCTGCTCGTACGGCAGCCGCCCCGGCGCTTCAATTCGCCCTCGTCCTCTTTGCGGCGGGTTGCGCCATTCATGGATCTTCTCGAAGAAAGGCACTTTCAGGGCGATCGAGGGAGGATAGAATACCAAGTTATGATAGAGAGAATTGTCTCGGACATACTCCCATACGACATAGTGCTGGACATGTATCAAGAGTATTATCGAAACGCCTTGAAGACGAATCTCGCGCTAAGTGGTCATGAATATGTCGAGAATTCCAACGCGTACTCCGACACCCTGCTCAGAAAGCTTTCCCTCCTTCGTCATTCTGGCCGGTTGCGCGATCTGTTGAACAGAATGTTTTCGACCGTGTGCCCTGCGGGCCAGTTGCGCGATCGACTCAACGGAGTTCTGCCGCACTCTCTCGATGCGCTCGCCAGGATCCTGTCGCATGGACCGGCGACATTGCCTTCTCCCTCCATCGGCGTATACCGGTTTACCACGGATCAGCACGAGGAGTTCCGGGTCTGCATCGATGCCAATGACCCGCCCGACATCTCCGAGCAGGCCGCTGCTTCGTGCGACGTGTATTTCAAAAGTAACTATTGGCCGAGCTTTAGTTATCCAGCCAACGTTGTGCCGCTGCCCAACATGAATCCCCTGGTCGGGCAGAATCTCGAGTTGTTCCGGAATTTCAGAAGCGTAGCCAAAGAGCGCGACTTGTTCATCTTTTTCCGTGTATGGGGAGGACGTCTTCATCAACGGCAAGAAGGCATCGAGCACAACATGAAGCTGCTTAAAGCGCTCAGCAAGTTGAAATGCAATACCTATCTGCTCGCCTATCTTGTAACCGGAGACATTCCTTCCTTGGGCAAGCGTCTCGATGACCTTGGGATTCACTGGACGACCAAGTCCATGCCTCGGCTTGAACTGTGGCAAAACGCAGCCAGCGCGCGGCTTAATATTGTGCGCATGGGAATGCACCAGTGTGCCCCGTGGCGCCTGATCGACATTCTTGCCATGGGGGGTGTTCCGGTCATGGACTACAAACCGTTGACCCTTTGGCCAGAGCCCCTTGTCGAGGGGAAACACTATCTGGATCTGGATTGTCCTCAGGGCCAGGAGGATGCGGGAAAAATGGCCAATAAAATTGCAGACAAGATCGATTCGTGGCTGCAGAACGAGTCGCTGCTTTCCTCGGTGAGCCGCAACGCGGCAGACTACTTCGACCGTTACCTGGAACCGGAAAAGCTCGGCAGAGCGATGATGCAAACGGTGGAAGACCGGTGTTTCAGGGCTGCGGGCAGCCCAGGGCGCAACGATTGAGCTGCAGAAAGAAGCGCGGGCGCCCAGATCCAGCTTTTGAAACCTGGGAAGGCAGGAATCCTGAGGGGAGAGGCGCTCCCTATCCTGCTCTTTCAGCGTGATCCGTGCATGCAGAAGCAGGCTGCAGCTCTGGCCCTCTGACGATAGCGGTTTTCCAATGGGCGTACACCGGAGACATTGCTCCAAAGTGGCTTTTTTCCCAAGAAAAAGCCACCCTGCGCGGTTCTGGTGAGTGCACATGGTTTGGAGAACCGCTCTACGCTCGCAGCTACCGCCAACGCTTTGACCTGTTTCCAGTTGAGCCTATAGGATGGGCCGGGGGTTTTATGCGTAAGAGAACCTGGTGCTCGCTTCTTGCCTTTGCACTCCTACCGGTCTCACTCCTTGGTCAGACCCAGCAGAAGACTGCCGTCATTTCCGTCGATGCCGCTCACCCAGGCGCTGCCATTTCCAGCACGATGTTCGGCATTTTCTTCGAAGACATCAACTTCGGCGCCGACGGCGGACTCTATCCGGAACTCGTCAAGAACCGCTCGTTCGAATTTCAGGAGCCGCTCATCGGCTGGCATGAAGTGATGGGCTTCAGCCAGAAAGGACTCGACAGCCCCAAAGGCGAACTCGATGTCCGCACGGAAGAGCCGCTCAACCCAGCCAATCCGCACTATCTCAGGGCGCGCGTCTACGAGCCGGGGTATGGATTTTGGAACGCGGGTTTTCGCGGCATGGGCATTGAAGGCGGCGCGGAATACCGGTTCTCCGCCCAAGTTCGGAGCCATGGACCGAAGGCCATTCGCTTCACACTGACCGACGCGAAGGGCCACGAGATCGGGAGCGGAAAGCTGGAGGGATTCGACGATCATTGGAAGCGGTATGAAACCGTGATCAAGGCCAACACAACCGAGCCGCACGCGCAGTTGAATCTGTTCATCGACGAGAAGGGATCGCTCGATCTGGACATGGTCTCGCTGTTCCCCGTGGACACGTGGGCCCACCGCCCGAACGGATTGCGCAAGGACCTGGTGCAATTGCTCTCGGACATGCACCCCGGGTTCCTTCGCTTTCCGGGAGGGTGCATCGTGGAAGGCCGCGAATTGGCAACGCGCTACCGCTGGAAGACCACGGTGGGCGACATCGCGCAAAGAAAGACCATCATCAATCGCTGGAACATTGAATTCGATCACCGGCCGACGCCGGACTACTTCCAGTCATTCGGGTTGGGATTCTATGAGTACTTTCAACTGGCCGAAGACATTGGCGCCGCGCCGCTGCCGATTCTGAATTGCGGCATGGCCTGCCAGTTCAATTCCAGCGAGACAGCCGCGCTCGATCAGCTCGACGAGTATAAGCAGGATGCTCTGGATCTGATTGACTTCGCCAACGGGCCGGTAACTTCGCCGTGGGGCAAATTGCGCGCAGAGATGGGGCATCCCGAGCCGTTCCATCTCACCATGATCGGTGTGGGGAACGAGCAGTGGGGACCTCGCTACGTGGACCGCTACAAGGTATTCGCGGCTGCGTTGAAGGCCCAGCATCCGGAGATCAGGCTGGTGGTCAGCGCCGGACCGTCTCCCGATGGAGAACTGTTCGATAGCATGTGGTCCAACTGGCGGCAGCTGAATGCGGACATTGTGGACGAACATTACTACATGAGCCCCGAGTGGTTCCTCGCGAACTCCGGACGCTATGACCACTACGACCGGTCAGGTCCCAAGGTTTTTGCCGGGGAATATGCCGCGCAAACCGTGGCGTCGACGAGCGTTGAAAATCGCAACAACTGGAAAGCCGCCCTTGCGGAAGCTGCCTTCATGACCGGCCTGGAGCGCAATGCCGATGTGGTGCAGATGGCGTCCTATGCGCCGCTGTTGGCGCATGCCGATGCATGGCAGTGGAAGCCGGACGCAATCTGGTTCGACAACCTGCGCTCGTTTGGCACGCCGAATTACTACGTGCAGAAGGTGTTCGCAAATAACGTTGGAACGCGCATTGTGCCGGTCACCCCACAGGCCGAAGGCGGGCTCTACACCAGCGCCTCGCTCGACGAGCGCACCCATGAACTGATCGTGAAGGCGATCAATTACTCGCCCAATGCGAGGACGGCAGAGATCCGGCTGAACAGCATGACCCCGGCAGGCACGGCCAAGGTTATCACTCTGCAAGGCGCTGACCTGACCGCTGAAAACAGCTTCGATCACCCCACGGCTGTGGCGCCGGTTTCATCGACTCTTGAGGTCAAATCGGGAATCATTCCTGTGCAGTTGCGCCCCTACTCGGTCACGGTATATCACATCCCTGCTCAGTAATATCCTGCGGGTGTCCCACCCTCGCCGCGTTTTTGTTCTTGCGGTTAGGGTGGGACAGAGCGATGCCCGCTTTATAGAAACTGCGATAGTCCTCTGGTTCTTGGCTTCTCTTACTGCTTGGCCGCTGTGGCCAGCATCTTCAGGATTTCCTTGGCCGCTGGCGCGGAAGACGCCGGATTCTGCCCAGTGATCAGGTTGCCGTCCACCAGCACAAACGGGCCCCAATCGGGTCCCTTGGAGTACAAGCCGCCCAGCCGCTTCAGCTCGTCTTCCACCAGGAACGGCACCACCTTGGTCAGTTGCACGGCTTCTTCCTCGGTGTCGGAGAATCCGGTGACGCGCTTGCCCTTGACCAGCGGTGCTCCGTCCGCAGCTTTCGCGTGGCGCAGCACGCCGGGAGCGTGGCACACCAGCGCAACCGGCTTGCCCGCCGCATGGGCTGCTTCGATCAGGGCGATGGAGTGCTCGTCTCCCTCCAGATCCCACAGGGGTCCGTGTCCGCCCGGATAGAAAACTGCGTCAAAATCCTTGGCGTCCACCTCGGCGAGCTTCAGCGTGGCGGCCAGTGCATGCTGCCCGATGGCATCGTGCTTGAAGCGCTCTGTATCCTTGGTCTGCGCGCTGGGGGCGTCGCTCACCGGGTCCAGAGGCGGCTGCCCGCCGTGCGGAGAGGCCAGGGTGATTTTCGCTCCGGCATCGCGGAAGACGTAGTACGGCGCGGCAAATTCCTCCAGCCAGAATCCGGTCTTTTTGCCTGTAGTGCCCAACTTGCTATGTGAAGTGAGAACCATCAGAATCTTCATTGCAAACTTCCTCTTTGAATATGTGAATTGCTTCACGGTTGTGATTGGATTGAGTGCTTGTGCAGCGTCCGTCGCGACCTTGTTTCTTACGCGGTCTCGGCGCCAACACGAACCACGAGTTTGCCAAAGTTCTTGCCTTCGAGCAGTCCCATGAATGCCTCGGGCGCATGTTCCAGGCCATCCACCACATCCTCGCGGTACTTGATCTTTCCCGCCGCCAACCATGCGCCCATCTGCTTCTGGAACTCGGGAAAGCGCGGTCCGTAATCGTCGAAGATGATGAAGCCCTGCAGGCGTATGCGCTTCTTCAGAAAGGTGCCCATCAGTTGGGCGCTGCGATCCGGTCCCTGGGGCAGTGCGGTGTCGTTGTAGTGCGCAATCATCCCGCACAGAGGAATGCGCGCGCGTGTGTTCAGCAGCGGCAGCACCGCGTCAAAAACCACGCCGCCCACGCTTTCAAAATAGACGTCGATGCCCTTGGGGCAGGCCTTGGCCAACAGTTCCTTCAACGCCGGATCGCGATGGTCGAGGCACACGTCGAAGCCCAGTTCCTCGACGGCAGAGCGGCACTTCTCCGCGCCTCCGGCTACACCCACCACGCGGCAGCCTTTCAGCTTCGCGATCTGGCCCACCACCGATCCCACAGCGCCGGTGGCCGCGGCCACCACCACGGTCTCCCCCGCCTTGGGCTGGCCAATCTCCAGCAACCCCATGTAAGCCGTGAAGCCGGGCATGCCCAGCACGCCAAGGGCAGAAGAGGGATGCTCCAACAGCGCGCCCAGGTTGAAGACGCCCTTGCCATCGGAAACCGCATAGTCCTGCCATCCGTTCTGGCTCAGTATCCAGTCGCCCACGGCAAAGTCGGGATGTTGCGACTGCTCAACCCGGCTGACAGTCGAACCCACCATGACATTGCCGACTTCCACCGGCGGCGCGTACGAAGGCGCATCGCTCATCCGGCCGCGCATGTAGGGGTCCAAAGACAGGTAGACCGTGCGCAGCAGCATTTGCCCCTGGGAGGGGACGGGAACCGCTTGTGTCTCCAAACGGAAATTACCGGCACTGGGCACTCCAATGGGACGTGCGGCGAGGACGATGCGGCGATTTGCGGAATTGCTTACGTTCGACATGCCCTTTCGAGCAAACCAGCAGCCAACAAGATTCAACCAAATGTTTTGGAGGCCGTCTACCTGGCATAAAAAATCGGGTACGAGAAGCGCCTAACCGCCTCTCGTACCCGACATTAGCTGCTCTGCAAAACCAGTTTTAGAAGCTGACCTTCCGCTTGGGGAACCAGGTGAGCTGGATGTTAGTGGTCGTTACGGTTTGCTGGCCGGCAGGGTAGGTGGGGGTGCCAGTGGGGTAGATCGGCGCCTTCCAGTGTTCGTAGGCGAAGTTGCCATTCACCTCAAAGTCCTTGCCGATTCGCTTGACCACCTGGAAGTTGATGTCGTTGAGCGTGGTTCCGCCGGCGACAAAGTCCTTGGCAGCCTTCTGATTGCGCACGCCCACCTGCAGCCACTCGTTGCCGCTCAGGTGATAAGTGAGCCAACCCTGGCCGCCCTTGTCCTCGCGCCCGATCCAGTCGCCAAACAGTGCACCCTTGTTGGTGTAGCCCTGTCTTTGGACGGTCTCATAGTACATGAAGTGCCCCCCGTTGCTGTTCGTGATGGACGGATCGGTCGATGCCGCTTCTGCGCGCAGGTCGAGCTTGGGAATGCCGGGCACATGGGAAAGATAGATGCCGGGCCGCCAGGAGGAGCGCCGGGGAGCGTCGATGGGGGACACGTCGTCGTGCACTTCCGAGTCGGAATAGACCGTGAGCCAGTTGCGGACGAACGGAAGACGATAGGAAAAGTCGAATGCTCCAAAGCGCGCGCCCGGATCGTCGCGGCTGAGCTTCTGCGCTGGTTGAGCTGCAGTCAGACTGAAGAAGCTCTTCAGAAAGCTGTGGAGGGTGATGGGCACATGATTCTTGCCGCCCCAGATCACGGTGCGCTCAAAGCCAAACTCCAGGTTCTCGGTGGGCCGGAAGCTGACCTTTTCCACATGGACCCAGGGGTCGTTGGGATAAACGTGGCCCTTGAGCGATCCCACCAGAAACTCATAGCGGAAAGGGCCGGTAACCATCGAGAGCCCTGGAACCCGCAGCGGCTCGATCCGGTTGATGCGGAAAGAGTAGATATTCTCGGCATTGTTGGAGTAGGCCATGGCGCCGCCCAGCCCAGGTCCCAGCCAGTCGTCTTGTTTGCCGAAGGAGATGACATGGTTGAGCAGTTGGGCGGAGGCGTAAGCCTCAATGATCCGGCCGTCAGTGGCTGTCCCGATCGGGCCTGCCGGAATGGTGGCCAGCTGGTTGTAAGGGACCAGCTGGGTGGAGTTAAAAAATGTGGTCGTGCCGTCGTTTGCTGCCAGCGTTTTTGCCAGGGTAGCCGAGTAGCCGGCGGCCGAAGGCGCTCCCTGAAACTCGCCGCGCGCATAGAGCGTGAACCGGCCGGCAGAGGCATAACCGCTTACGCCGGAATAGTTGTTGAAGCCGTTCTCGTAGGGACGCCCGTAGTCGTTGATGATCGTCGAACCGAGATGATAACTGTCGCGCAGCGGCGTGCCGCTGATGGCGCGCGCCACTGAGTAGACTGACTCGATGCGCGTATTGCCCTCATGACGCAGGCAGGGGCCCTGCACATCGTCATTGATCAGCCGGAGCAGCGCATCGTAGATGCCTTGTGCTTCGTCGGCGCCTGGTTCCCGGTCTGTATCCGCATCCTGAATGCGCGCTCCCGTTTCATCGAGGATGTGGCTCAAACTGGCCCTAGTCCACGGACGCATGTTGAGGAAAACATGATCCACATAGCCCAGCGAATAAAGCCGCAGCACTGCCGGATAGACCCAGCTGTCTACCGGAATGTAGGGCGAACCGAGCGCGGATGGCTCGCACACGGTTGCCACAGGGTTGGAGTCGCGCCCGGCACCTTCCGGCGACCCTGGCTGTTCAGCCGCAAGTGAGTTTGCGGTCAAGAGGAGAAGCCCTGCCAACACCGACGAGCATTGGATCGCACGAGCCATGGCCACACGTCTGCTCACATTCATACCCCCCACTCTAACACCAAGCGTTTCCAGCGAGATGAGCCAAAATGCTCCGCCCGGACGCAAAGAAGAGACTCGGAATCTGTCCGGTTCCCCAGAAGCCGCTATCTCCACACTCAATGCGCGGCGGCCTTTATCTTCTCTGATGCTGCGATGGCTGCATCTAGCTCCGCGCTGAACCCGCGGACAACTTGCGCCTTGAACGCCTCGCGGAACAGTCCTTTGCCGGTCAGGTACCGTTCCATATTTTGGATCGGATCATCCGTTTCCCGCCGATGTTCTTCTTTTGACTGCGGCTGCTTCCTTGAGGTTGCCTCCAGACGGCTATTTAGCCGGTAGGCGCTGCACTCGATCAGCGTGGGGCCGTGGCCCATGCGGGCGTGCGCGATGGCCTCGGAGGCGACGCGATAGACGGCAACCACGTCGCTGCCGTCCACGGTGATGGCAGGGAACCCGCTGGCTTGCGCCTTCCCCGCGGTGTCCTCGACCCCGGTCTTCGGCATCCGGTTTTCATCGCGGGGCTGCATGCCGTCCCGGCAGACGAACAGGATGGGTAGACGCTCCGCTGCGGCAAAAGCCAGCGCCTCGCGCCAGGAATCCTGTGAGGCAGATCCGGCAGGGGAGAAAGCCACGGCGATCTTGCCGTTCTTTTCAGTTTTGTGGGCCAGGGCCGCGTTGGTGGCCATCTCGGCATTGTCC
>Ga0224528_1002131_pt1 | contig 11719 bp, 10 predicted proteins | sample CBST25metaG_2_FD_179888 | JGI IMG/M metagenome (GOLD analysis project Ga0224528, IMG submission 179888) | Peat soil microbial communities from Stordalen Mire, Sweden - C.B.S.T25 | ecosystem: Environmental > Terrestrial > Soil > Wetlands > Peat | place: Sweden: Norrbotten County, Stordalen Mire...
AAACATCCCTCAGGGCCTAAAGGCCGCGTTGATTCTAGGCGGTTTACGGCACGACTAAAGTCGTGCCCTTTCAAAAAAACGCGCGATTCAGAGTTTTTCCGCAGTCTGTTTAGCCGCTGCTGAATTGCATTGAGTTGAAAACAAGAATTCAGGGGCTAGAGCGAAACCAGAGTAATCGTGCCTTCGAAAAGTGTCTCCGAGGTGGCTTTTTCTTGAGGAAAAAGCCACCTTGCCGCATTGCCCCTGGGTACAGCTACTCTGGTTTCGCTATAAAGCCCAACAACATTTTTGTTGCCATTTCGGCACGACTAAAGTCGTGCCCTGACACTTTTCGTACCCTAAATTGAAATTCGCACAGACCTCATTGAATCTCTTCGGCTGTCTCGTCGCCAGCCTCGATGCGGCTCCAGAGTTCCTTGACGCCGTAGCCGGTTTTGGCGGAGACGGGGAGGATTGCGTCCACTTCCAGGCCTTTTTTGAGCGCCAGCAGGTTGCGGGTTCGCTCATTGCCGCTGAGGCGGTCCACCTTGGTGGCGGCGACAGCAAAGGTGCGGCCCTCGGCGCGCAGCCAATCGATCAACTGGCGGTCGCTCTGCTGCGGAGGCACGTTGGAATCGACCAGGCAGACGCAGAGCCGAAGGGTCGAGCGAATGGCCAGGTAAGGCTCGATGAAGGCCGGCCAGCCCGAAGAGATGGACTTGGAGATTTTGGCGTAGCCGTAGCCAGGCAGGTCGGCAAAGATCAGCTTGCGACGCTGGCTGGGGTCGAGCAGGGCAAAAAAGTTGATGGCCCGGGTGCGGCCCGGAGTTTGCGAGACTTTGGCCGTTTTTTCGCCCACTAACTTGTTGAGCAGGCTTGACTTGCCCACGTTCGAGCGGCCCAGGAAGGCGATCTCGGGGACATTGGGCGCGGGAAATTGCTCTGCCGCCATGGCCGAAAGAAGAAACTGTGAGGTATAGCGCATCAAATTGGCCTTGGATAGCCGGTCAGCAAATCAACGGGAAGCTGGGTGCTGGGTTTTCTGGCTCGCCTTTGGCGAAAGCCGCGAAACGGACAAAGCTATCTGCTTTGAGGATACAGGAGCGGGAGGCGGGGCAGGAGGCTCATCTGCCAGCCGGATTCTGGTAGCATTCTGGTTGGAGAGTTATCAAGATGGACGAACTGATCAACGCCAGCCTTGGGGCGCGGCGCAATGAAGACATCGCACTGGATTTGCTGAAGTTTGTATCGGTTACGGCGGGCGTGGGCCGCCCTGCGGCGCCCTCGACCGGCTTCAGCGGGGCCGTGGCTCCCAAACCCGAGGAGCACGTCACCCAGTTGCTCTCGCTCTATAGCCGTTGCTTGAAGGTCGTGGAAGGCAAGGAACTGGAAGCCGAGGCGGCGCACTAATGGGCGCACCAGCGTTGCGCGTGGCCGTGGCTGGCGCAGGCTCATTTGGCAAGAATCACTTGCGCGTTTATCGTGAGCTGGAGGCAGCAGGCGAGGGCGTGGCCCTGGTCGCCGTCTTGGAGCCCAACCCGGAGCGCGCCGCCGAAGCCACGGCCAAGTATGGAATTCCCGCCTTTGCCAGCGCCGGGGAGTTGCTCGCGGCCGACCTGAAGCTGGACGCGGCGACGGTGGCCGTGCCCACCGTCTATCACCACGCGGTGGCTTCGGAGCTGCTGGCGGGCGGGCTGAATCTGCTGGTGGAAAAGCCGCTGGCGGCCTCGCTGGCCCAGGCCGACGAGTTGCTGGCGTTGGCGGCCAAGGGCAAGCGCGTCTTGCAGCCGGGGCACCTGGAGCGCTTCAATCCGGCGATTCTGGCCGTGCAGCCGCAACTGCGGCGGCCCATGTTCTTCGAGTCGCACCGGCTGTCGATCTTTACTCCCCGCGCACTGGATGTGGATGTGGTGCTGGATCTGATGATCCACGACCTGGACATTGTGCTCACTTTTGCCAATTCGCCGGTGCGTGAAGTGCGGGCCGTGGGACTGCCGATTCTGTCGCCCAAGGTGGACATCGCCAACGTGCGCGTCGAGTTTAAATCGGGCTGCGTGGCCAACTTTACCGCCTCGCGCGTTTCAACCGAGCGAGTGCGCAAGCTGCGCTTCTTTGAGCCGCGCCAATATGTTTCGGTGGATTATGCGCGGCAGGATCTGCTGGTCATCAAGATGAGTAGCGGCATTAGCGACGCTAGCAAGAGCTTGCCGCCGGAGATTCAAGCAGCGATTGCTTCAGGCAAGGCCGATCCGGCGCTGCTGGCCAAGCTGGCTGCGGCTGGAGCAGGCGGTCCCGCGCCGGGCTTGTCGTTTGCCAAGCCGGAGGTGACGCCGGGCGAGCCGTTGCGGCTGGAGATTCAGTCCTTCTTGAACGCGGTGCGGACCGAACAGCCGCCGCGGGTCACGGCGCGGCAAGGCCGCAATGCGCTGGCGCTGGCTTTGGAAATTCAGGCCGCGATGGCTGCTCACGCCGAGCACTCCGGGCTGGGGGATTTTTTCAATCCCGGTGCGTAGCGGCCCGGCTCCACAATTCTGTTGATCCGGCTTACAAATCGTATTGAGCTTTCCCAGGCACCCAAAAGCGAGGCGCCTGGGCCCCCCGGCCCAAATCGAAACCTATACTTGCTCCAGAGGTGTCATTCCATGACCACCAGACGAACAGCAAAGATTGGCATTATTGGAGCGGGCAGCGTGGGCGCAACCATCGCTTACGTCGCCATGATTCGAGGCGTGGCGCGGCAAATCAGCCTGTATGACATTGTTCCCGCCAAGGTCCATGCCGAGGTGCTCGACCTCAACCATGGCATGTTGTTTGTGCCGCCCGGATCGGTCGATGGTTCGAACGACATCGAGGTGCTGCGCGGTTCCGACGTGATCGTCATGACCGCCGGCGCCAAACAACGCCCCGGTCAAACAAGGATGGATTTAGCCTCCGTCAACGCCTCGATCTGCGCCAAGCTGCTGCCCCGCATCGTCCAGGTCGCCCCCGACGCAATCCTGCTGCTGGTCACCAATCCTGTCGATGTGATTACCCAAGTGGTTCTGAAGGTCACCGGCCTGCCGGCTGAGCGGGTCTTCGGTTCGGGCACGGTACTCGACAGCTCTCGCTTCCGGTTCCTGATCGCCAGCCACTGCGGGGTCGCGGTGCAAAATGTTCATGCCTACATTGCTGGAGAACACGGCGACTCCGAGCTGCCGCTCTGGTCCAGCGCCAGCATCGGCTCCATCCCTCTCGACCAGTGGAACGTCAAGGGCCACGGACAGTTGACCAAAACCGACCGCGACCAGATCATGCACAACGTGAAGGACGCCGGCTATCAGGTGATCCAGGGCAAGGGAGCCACCAATTACGCCATTGGGCTGGCGGTCACCAATATTCTTGAGGCCGTGCTCTATGACGAACAGCGGGTATTGCCCTTGAGCGGCCTGCTGCGTGGCTTCAGAGGTCTTGACGATGTCTGCTTGAGCTTGCCGCGCATCGTCGGCATCAAGGGCATCGAGCCGCCGCTGCCGATTCCCATGACGGCCAAGGAAGAATCCGCCCTGGATGAAAGCGCGAAACGCATCCGCGCGGTCATGCAGGAACTGGGGTACTGAGGCCACGCCGCATACCGAAAGCCCTGCCTCAGGTGGAGGTTCATCAGGGCAATCGCATTTCAGAATAGGGGAAGTTTTGTTTTGAAAGGGCACGGCTTCAGCCGTGCCGAGGAAGGTGGAAGGAGTCGGGCTTTAGCCCCTGCGGGATGGTTTTCGAAAGCAGCAAAACACATCCCTCAGGGGCTAAACAGGCTGCGGAAAAACTCAAAATTTTAGGCCAATAAGGAAAAAACATCCCTCAGGGCCTAAAGGCCGCGTTGATTCTAGGCGGTTTACGGCACGACTAAAGTCGTGCCCTTTCAAAAAAACGCGCGATTCAGAGTTTTTCCGCAGTCTGTAAAGCCGTGCCCTTTCAAAGCTACTGTTGTCCCGATTCCAATTCCAAATGCGATTGCCTTGGGTGGTCAGGCAATCCCCAGCACAAGATTCAAAAAGCCAACAATGTACTTCCACACCAGGTAATAGACTGCCAGAGCCACCAGAAACGCGGGCGCGATGAGGGCGTAGGGAACCAAGCAAGCCTGAAACCAGGATGCGCCCTGCGCACTCAGGATTAGAACGCCAAGGCTGCTAGCGATGAATGCTCCAGCGGGAGCCATGAGCAGCGGCAGAATCGCGCCGTGCAAGCCGATGGGCAGATGGGTGCGCGTGTGCGAGGCCAGCCAGAGCATATTCCAGAGGCCGAAGAGCAAGGGCACCACGGCCATGGGGAAGATCATCGCCTGCTCGATGGGGACCGGCACGGCCAGCACGATCCGCACCACGATGAAAACGGCCAGCAGCAGGGGCAGCAGCAGCGTGGGCACAAAAACGCCGGCCAGATAGGCGCGCAGGTAAGGGTGGTTGTTCATCTTGTGCTTCCTTTCTTGCGGGCGCATTCGTCCGCGGTTGCATGAAATTTTCAAGGCAGCTTCTTCTGCTAGCCAGCGTTCCCTCGGGGGCTGAAGCCCCGGCGATTGGGCCTGATTCATGTACGTGTTAAAGCCCGTACCCTTCACCGGAGCAGTTGTTGGCAATTGAATATCCGTTCCCTTCAATACCTTCCCGCTCTGGCTACAGGTAATAGAGCAGCACCGGGATGGAAGCCGGAAAGGCAGCGACCAGAGCCAGTAGGCCGGCGGCAAGCGCGGCATCAAACCACGCCCAGTTCCAGGCCAACGGTTTGGGCTTTTCCTCCAGCCGTTGCCGCAGGGCCGGCCAAAGGTCGTGGCTGGGCGCGGCGTTGGCTGCGGCCGCATCGCCTTGGCGGAAGTGCATGAGAAGATCGCGCTCGTCCATCTCCATCCGCTTTTCCCCTTCCATCTACCCTTACGAGGCCAGCACAGGAAAGGTTACACGGAAGCGCCGCTGGGAGGCATGGAATGGCGAAGGCAGCCGCAAGGATTCCATCCAGACCTGGCTTTTATCCAGTGGTAGTCTTGGAAAGTAAAGCGATTTTCCCTGGGGATCGAGTTGATTTTCGCCCCTTGACAGCAGCTTTACCGCGCTTTAGCGTAGGCAGACGAAGGGCAAAAGACAGCCTTCGCCGCGATGAACACTGCCTCATGATCTCTTATCACGGAAAGAGGAATACGATGAAGAGCCTTCCTTTGCGGAGCCTCGCTGCTGCCGCGGTTTCCTGTGCGGTCTTGTGTGTGGCGCAGAGTGCCTCCAAACCTGCGTATCTGGACCCCAGCCTGCCCGCCGAGCAGCGCGCCGCCGATCTGGTGAGCCGCATGACGCTCGAGGAGAAGGCTACGCAGATGATCAATCAGGCGCGGGCGATTCCGCGGCTCAACGTGCCCGCCTACGACTGGTGGAGCGAGTCGCTGCATGGCGTGGCAGTGGATGGGACCACGGAGTTCCCCGAGCCGATCGGCCTCGGCGCCAGCTTTGACCCCGCCGCGATTCATCGCATGGCCGAGGTGATCAGCACCGAGGGGCGCATCAAGCACACGCAGGCCGTGCGCGCCGGGCACAGCAACATTTATGAGGGGCTGGACTTCTGGGCGCCCAACATCAACATCTTTCGCGATCCTCGCTGGGGCCGCGGGCAGGAGACCTATGGCGAAGATCCGTTTCTGACCGCGCGTATGGGCGTGGCCTTTGTGACCGGAATGCAGGGCGACGATCCGCGCTACTATCGCGTGATTTCGACACCCAAGCACTTTGCCGTGCACAGCGGCCCCGAGTCCACGCGCGACAGCGCCGATGTGGCCATCAGCAAGCACGACGAGTTGGATACCTATCTGCCCGCCTTCCGCGCCGCCGTGACCGAGGCCAAGGCCGGCTCGGTGATGTGCGCCTATAACCGCATCAACGGCGAACCCGCCTGCGCCAACCAATTCCTGCTGGAAGATCAGTTGCGCGGCAAGTGGGGCTTCAAGGGCTATGTGGTCTCCGACTGCGGTGCGGTGCTCGACATTTATAACTTTCATAACTTCAAGCCCTCGCAGCCGGAGGCGACGGCCATCAGCCTGCAACGCGGCATGGACAACGAGTGCGTGGACTGGCTGACCAAGGTCACCGACGACCACGACTACAAATCCTATCTCGATGCGGTAAAGCAGGGCTATCTGAAAGAAAGCGAGATCGACGTGGCGCTGGTGCGGCAATTCACGGCGCGCATGAAGCTGGGCATGTTTGATCCGCCGGAGTTAGTGCCTTATAACAAGATCGACGAGAAGCTGCTGGATAGCGCGCAACATCGCGAGTTAGCGCGCAAGCTAGCCGATGAGTCGATTGTCTTGTTGAAAAATGACGGTGTTTTGCCACTGAAAAGCGCCAAACTGAAGATCGCCGTGGTGGGCCCGCTGGCCGATCAGACCAAGGTGCTGCTGGGCAACTATAACGGCACGCCCACGCATACGGTTTCGGTGCTGGAAGGCTTGCGCGCGGAGTTTCCCGCCGCCGCCATCAACTTTGTGTCAGGAACAAGCTTTCTGCGCAAGGACAGCAAGGATAACTCGACCACAGCCGAAGCCGTGGCCGCGGCCAAGGCGGCGGATGTGGTGATCGCCGTGGTGGGCATTACCAGTGAGTTGGAAGGCGAGGCGATGGAGGTGCACGAAGAGGGCTTCAGGGGCGGCGACCGCACCAGCCTCGATCTGCCCAAGCCGGAAGAGCAGTTGATCGAGGCGGTTTCGGCCACCGGCAAACCTTTGGTCGTGGTGCTGACCAACGGCAGCGCGCTGGGAGTGAATTGGGCCAGCGAACACGCCAATGCAATTGTTGACGCCTGGTATCCGGGCGAAGAAGGCGGCACTGCGGTGGCGGAAACTCTCTCGGGGCGCAACAACCCCGCCGGACGGCTGCCGGTAACTTTCTACAAGAATGTTGACCAGTTGCCTAACTTTGAGAATTACTCGATGAAGGGGCGGACTTATCGCTACTTTGACGGCACGCCGCTTTATCCCTTTGGCTATGGCTTGAGTTACACCACATTTGCTTATAGCGGGATCACTCTGCCGACGAGTGAAGTGGCGGCGGGCGGAACACTTACCGCGGAAGTTACCGTGACCAACACGGGCAAGCGCGCGGGCGACGAAGTGGCGCAGCTTTATCTCACCTTTCCCAAGCTGCCCGGCGCGCCGCTGCGGGCGCTGCGCGGCTTTCAGCGCATCCACCTTGAAGCTGGCGCCACGCAAAAACTCACCTTTCAGTTGAGCCCGCGCGATTTGAGCATGGTGACTGAAGATGGAGTGCCAACTGTCGCGGAGGGCGAATATGCGGTCTCCGTCGGCGGCGGGCAGCCCCAGTCCGCGACGCCAACAGCGACACAAAACTTCAAGATAAAGGGCAAACTGGTTTTGCCTGAGTAACGAGTTACAAAGTTACAAGGCAACTTACAAGAGAAAAGAGCGGGGCGGCTTCTCGACGAGAAGCCGCCCCGCTTTTTGTTGCGCGGACCGGGAACAGTTTGACCAACTCTGGTGTCTACCTATGTACAGTGGTTCTGAACGGGATGCGCGGGGTGCTTGAAACTCCGCTGGCCGCGCCGGGTTAAGGGCGGCGAGCGGCGAGCTGGGCTGCGTTTTGCGGCGGCCTCCCTAACTTCCGTTTGGCGCGGCTGAATTGGAGTTAGGGAGGCAGGCCATGTTTGAAGACGCAACCTTCGAGTGCACGAACCGCGTTCAGACCCACAGCCTGGGCTGGATGATTGCCACGTTTTCGTTGAACAGCGCGATTGTGCTGGCGCTGGTGCTGATTCCGTTGATCTACCCGGAAGCCTTGCCGCAAAAGGTGATGGCCTTTCTGATGACAGCGCCGACGCCGCCGGCAGCGCCTGTTCCGCCAACAACACAACCGCCCGCCGCGCATCCTTTCAACGGCGTCTCGCAAGCGGAGTATGGGCACATCTTCGCGCCCTCCAAAATTCCCGAGCGGATTGCCATGATTGGCGCGCCGGAGCAACTGCCGGGCGGCGACGTGATTGGCTTGGGGCAAGGCAGCAGCGGCGGCAGCGGAATTCCGGGAGGAATGCCCCTGGGCGGCGGCAGCGCGCCGCGCATTGTGCACCAAGAAATAAAAGGGCCGGTGCGAGTCTCTTCGGGCGTGGTGTCGGCCCTGCTGCTGCTGAAGACGATTCCCGCGTATCCGCCCATTGCCAAGGCGGCCGGTGTGCAAGGGACGGTGGTGTTGCAGGCCACCATCTCGAAGAGCGGAACGATTGAAAACCTGCGCGTGGCGAGCGGTCCGGCGATGCTGGGCCAAGCGGCCATGGACGCGGTGAAGGAATGGCGCTATCGGCCGTATCTGCTAAGCGGCGAGCCGGTGGAGGTGGAGACCACGGTGAATGTGATCTTCACGCTGGGCCGGTAAGCACCTGCGGTGCGGCGGACGCTCGCTATTCGCTCGCACGAGGTTTGTGCTTTCCCACCCTTCGATCGAGACAAGCGAAGGGTGGGGCACCCAAATGGCAGGATTCAAGGGTCGGAACAGAACCGGAGCAAGAACGTAAAAAACTACGTGGCGAAGAGCGATTTTTTTGTGAGTGGCGCGGGAGGCGCTGGATCGGCGACAATCTTGTTGCCATGAAAAAACTATCTCGCCGCGATTTTATGAGGACCACTTCGGCTGCCGCGCTGGCCGTTTCCGCTTCGCCTGCCTTTTCTGCCAACCGCACGACGCGGGTTTTTGTGGGCTCAAACACGCCGGATGGAATTTTGGCCTTTGACTGGGATGGAGTGACGGGCGATCTGAAGCCAGCGGGAGTGGCAGCCAGATTGGCCAGCGTGGACTGGATTACCTATGCGCCGGGACGGAAGTTTCTGTTTGCCTCGTCGGAAGTGGACTCGTTTCGCGGCCAGCCGGCAGGCGGAGTGGTCAGCTACCGGGTGGTGAATGGCGCGCTGCAGGAGCTTTCCGCGCGGGCCTCGGCCAGCGTGGGCACCTGCCACATTGCCCTGGACCACACCGGGCGCGTGCTGCTTGAGGCCGACTACGGCGGCGGCTCGGCAGGGAGTTTTTTGGTTCAAGAGGGGAGGCTGAGCCAGTTGGCCTGGAGCGAGCACTACACCGAGCACGGGCCCAACGCCAGCCGGCAGGCGAGCGCACACGCTCACTTTGCCTCGTTCTCGCCCGACAACCGCTTTGCGTATATCAATGACCTGGGCGGCGATTGCATTCATATTTACCGGCTGAATGCGGCGACCGCGCGGCTGACGGCGGCGGGCAGCTACCGGGCCGAGCCGGGAGCGGGACCGCGCACACTGCATTTTCACCCCAACGGGATCACGGCATACTTGATCAATGAGATGGGGTCGAGTGTGGACGTGCTGGCCTGGAAGAAAGCGGACGGCAGCCTGAGCCGCACGGCGCACTTTGAGCTGCTGGAGAAGGGCGAAGACCACACGATTTCAACTGGCTGCGACACGGTGATCTCGCGGGACGGCAGGTCGGTCTACTTTGCTCATCGGGGCATTGATTTTCTCAGCCAGTTCAAGGCCGACGCCAATAGTGGAGCGCTGACGCCGGTAGGCCGGACAAGTTGCGGAGGCAAAACGCCGCGCAACTTTGTGCTGGATCCGACCGAGAGCTGGATGTTGGTGGCCAACCAGGGATCGAGCCTGATCAGCGTCTTCAGCCGCAACAAGGCGACGGGCGCGCTGGCAGCCGAGGGGAAGAGTTACGCGGCGGCAGCGCCGATGTGCATTTTGTTTGGGTGAGGCGCGGGTCTGAACTGAGCGGTCTCCCACTCATTCCGCAAAAACGCGGAATGAGTGGGAGACGGAAGATTCGTGCGAACGGGCCGGACTCAAGTTTTTTAGCTCTGCTTTTCTTTGGCGAAGAGAGAAAAGAAGAGGCCGATGGCCGCGCCGGCCAGAGGGCCAACCAGAAGATAAAAAGTTGTTGAGTTGAGGGTATAGACCAGCGCCTGGGTTGCGGGGTCGCCCACGGCGAGGCCCTCGTACTGACGCCATGGGTCTTGAGAGGCCGGCAGCGGACCGGAGAAAAGAGCCTGGCCCAGGATAGCCGCCGCGGCAATGAGGCCGCTCACCATGGCGCTCCACATGCCGGCGAGGGGCCCAATACCCCCATTTCCCGTGTTCTGCGCGCCGCGCAGGCCAGAGATGCCCCAAAGAATAGCAACTGCCGCCAGCAGAACCTTGGTCACAAGGCCGGCCTGGGCGGCGTTTTCGGTTTGAGACTTGAAGGCGATTTCAGCCACCAGCAGCAAGCCGGCCATCAGTCCCAGCAGCGAGGCCGACCGCAGCGCCTTTTGGATGGGCTCTTGAAAAGTGGCGGCAAGCCAGAAAATCAAGCCGATGTAGCCCACCAAAATGACGGCCGGATCAATGCCGGTAGCGCCGTTGAGGGGCAGGTTGGGCACCTCTTGCCAGGGCCAGAGCAGTTTGCCGAGCATCGCCAGGTTGGCCAGAGCGAGCAGAATCAGGGAAATTCGTAGCATCGATTGCGCACCGCTTCTCATGAAGGGTTTCCTCGTATTTTTCTTGGCGTGAGCAATCCTGAAGGATTGGTAGCAAGCATTTCCTAAGTTTAATATCGGCGGGGCCCTGCGCGTGGAGGGAAGTTGAGGACGAATGGGGGGTGGCCTCACCTGAAAGTGTTATGGGAGACTCGGTACGGTCTACAAAGTTGATGAAAGATCAACCGCAGATCCTTCGACTCACCACCCCCAAGCTGAAGTACGCTTGGGGCCCCGTTCGCTCAGGATGACAGACCCCTGCGGTGGGGCCATCTGCCGCCTGCGGTGGGATCTACTGCTCGCTTTTCGCTCGCGCCAGCTTTGTGGTTTCCCACCCATCCCGCAAAGAACGCGGAATGGATGGGGCACGGGGATCAATCAATGGGCGTCGACGCCAAGAGCCTTCAGGCGAGCCTGGGCCAGGCGATAGCTGGAGGTGGGCACTTCGAGCGGCTCTTTGGGCTGTTGCAGCTTGCGATAGTCGCTGATGGCGATTTCGCGCTCGCCATACTGCTCGGCGATGAGGCCGAAGGCGTACCAGTAATCGTCATTGGGCTCGTCGAGGTTGAGCTCGTCCATGCTGCGCAAGAGCAGGTCGCGCGCCTCCTTGGCCTGACCGGTGGCGGCGTAGAGGCAGGCCAGGGTGTGCAGGATGTGGGCATTGTTGCGCTCCATCTGGGTAGCCTTGACGGCGGTGGTGATGTCAGCCGGCTCAACCTTGCCGGTAAAGAGGGCGAACCAGGCGATGCTGTTGAGGACGCTGGCGTTCTCCTTGCCCTGATCGACAAGTTTTCGCGCCCATTGGCGGGCGGCGTCGAAGTTGCCGCGGTTGGCTTCCGTCTCCATCTTCATGAGCTGGGCGTCGGTATCGCCGTCAAGCAGCTTGAGCCGTGCATCAGCCAGAGTGATGGCCTCGTCGTAGCGGCCCAGGCCGAGCAGCGCCTCTTCGTTTTCGCTGAAGGCAAGCTTGGACTCGGGCTCCTGCTGAAGAAGGGCGGAAGAGACATCGAGCAGTTTGGCGAAGTTGTTTTGGATGCTGTAGCCGAGTCCGAGGGCGAGCAGAATGTTGGTTTTTTCGCGTTCGCCGGCGGCGGTCTTCTGGGCTTCTTCAAGAATCGCCACGCCCTGAGCCACGGTGGGCTTGGTGCCCACCAGCAGGGCGGCGGCGGCCAGCTTCATCTTGCGCGCGTCGGCAGCGGCGCCCTTGGTCCAGAAGCGGGGAAAGACGGGGCCGCCC
>Ga0224528_1002132_pt1 | contig 11719 bp, 11 predicted proteins | sample CBST25metaG_2_FD_179888 | JGI IMG/M metagenome (GOLD analysis project Ga0224528, IMG submission 179888) | Peat soil microbial communities from Stordalen Mire, Sweden - C.B.S.T25 | ecosystem: Environmental > Terrestrial > Soil > Wetlands > Peat | place: Sweden: Norrbotten County, Stordalen Mire...
ACCAGGGCAACAAATGCGCCAATGGCCATTCCAATGCCGCACAGGGTGAGCAGCGTTCTCAGACGCCTGCGCCAGAGGTTCTTCCAGGCGAATCCGATGAATGAGAGTTGAGCGGCCATGGCGTCGGAGCGAGTCCTTGCACGTTTCGAATTTGGGACAAACTGAGTGCCAGTCTAACCGGCGGCGGCCGGTGTGTCGATGGATGAAGCAGAGATGGCATGAGTTTGGTGCATTGCCGCGCATGGCCGCAGGAACATTGAAAACTGATTTGCGACGAAATGGCTTGCGTCAGGCGGCGATCAGGAAGCGGCCATCGCGCATGATCTGTTCCGTTGTCTTGTCGGAGCCGGAGCCGGATTCGAGCCAGATGTTGAAGCCGAGTCCGACGACATCGATGTGCGTGCCGGACGTCCAGAGAGCGCCGGTGTGCTCACCGTATGGATTGCCGAAGGCGATGTGAATGCCGCGAAACTTCTCGTCCTGAAGAATATTGCCGATGACGCGCTCGACGCCGAGATTGGTGCCGATGGCGAATTCGCCGACGCGATCGGAGTTTTCGTCGGTGTGAGTGTAGGCCCAGAAGTCGGCTTCGAGCTGCTTGTTAGAGCTGGAGCAGCGGACGATGCGGTTCTGGGCGATGTCGATGGTGAGCGGCGTGGACGCCAGCAGGCCATAGCGGGCGCAGAGCCAGTCGCCGACCACACCGTCGACAACAAAGGTGCCATTCACTTCGCCGGGCGATGTGAAGCATTCGCCGCCGGGCAGGTTGCCCCACTTTTCTGGCGAGATGATGCCGGAGGTTTTGAACCACTTGTAGGCCGGATTCATGTCGGCAGTGATGTCGGTTCCTGCTGCAGTGGTGGCGCGGATGCGGGTCGCTCGGCGGACGCGTTCGAGAACTTTTTGAGAGAGGCGGTCGACAAGATCGAAGTCGGCGCGCATGCCCTGGCACATGATCTCCGGCGAGATGTTGACCATGTGGGCGTGGCGCATGCGACGGCGATTGACGACGTCGGTCATCTGCATACGCGAGTGGAGTTCGTTGGGCTGGACCTGGACTGCGAAGATGGAGACCTGCGAGCTTTCCATGTCGGCGAGGATCGGCGCGGGCATGTGGACCAGCGGGCGAGGCGCAAGGTCCTCGAGGATGAAGGCATTCCACGGGCAGCCCCGCGCAGCCAGTTGCGCGGCGAGGGCGGCGGCGATCGGCTCCGTAGTGCGGTCGGTAATGAGAGTTACTTTTTCCGCGGGGTCGATTCGCAGACAGGTGGAAACTGCAGAACGAGCGCCGGGAATGAACTCGGCGGGGTAGTCGAGCGAGAGCAGGTGTGCGGCGGTTTCGGTCATGCGCTGGGTTAGATGCTCCTGATCGGGGTCGCGGGTTCCTATGACTTTACGGGTCGAGAACAATATCCTAACCCGACGTAGCCGGAACCAAAAGACGTCCAAAACGAAAAGTTGGAGCCTTCATCAAATTGGACTCGAAGGCTCATGGATATTGGCGCTCGCATACACCTCGAAAAATATTCTGCCAGAGATGCGCAGAACTCCAATGGATAGGTTCTAATGGATCTCCAGATGATCGCGGTCCGGCAACTTGGGGAAGGTCTGGTGGGGTTCCGTTTGATACCAGTAGGCCACGGAGGCGATGTCGTCCATGAGCGGCAGGTACCGACCGCCACTCTGCCATCCGAGAGCCTGAATGGTGACCCGCAGATCGCTCTTGAAGCGAACCGGGTCGGGGATGTGCCAGCGGTACATGCCGAAGCGCTGTTGGGACTCGTAGAGGCCGTCGGGGCGAATGACTTGCGCGAGGCCGGAATAGGGCGCGGTGAATTCTTCGTACTGCTTCTTTTCGCCGTTCTCGAAATTGTACGAGCCGCCGAAGTAGTCTTCGGTCCCTGTCGAATTGATGGTGGGGAAATCCTTGTCGCCATCGATATAGAACTTGACCTCGCCCTCGCCCCACCAGCCGGAGCTATGCGTCCCCCATGCGATGTAGGTGCCGACATATTGGCCTTGGCCCTGGACCCCGTCGAGGATCGAATAGACCTGCTTGTAGGGCAAGGGATTGATGCGCCTGAACTGCGCATGAAAATAGGCAGCATCCGCCGGAACCGCGGTTTTGGTGTAATCGATTTCGTAATAGATAGTCATCGGTTCACTGTCGAGATTCTGGAGCGTGGCCTTCGCGCTTTTGCGGTATGGCATGACCCAGTAGCAATTGAACGCGCTGCCAGGGTTGACTGCCACCGGCACCGACGACAGGCGGGCATACTTGCCCCAACCCATGCCGAAAAAGTCTCCCACAGGGACTTCGACGGACGGATCCTTTTCATCGTCCCAATACAGTCGCAGGACCGACAGGCGCCAGTTTCCAGTAGGAGTCATCCAGATGTGCTGAATAGCGCCCATACCCTGAATTTCGCCGAGTGTCACGGTCTGGCCCGGCGGAACGACGATGAATGGATTTTCTTTCCATCCCTGGCCGAGTTCGCGAGCGGCATTCGCGGCGGTTCCTTCCTTGACCATTCCTCCCTTCCCTTTCTCTCCGCTGAGATTTTCAGGAGTGATAGAGAAGGAGTTTGCTGGGGACAGTCTGCTGAGATTCCCGAGCGTGTTGTTGAGGCCGTCGTACGGCATCTGCTGCCCATGCAGCGAAACAGAGAGCAAGAAGCTGACCATGAAGAGAAACCATAGGCGAGTTTTCATCGTGTGCTCCGAAACAACTCCATTTTAGTTTGCCTTTTCTGTAGTGGGAGGCCTACCCAACGAGATTGCCGGTGCTGCACATTGCGGGCAAGCACTGCCCGACGCCGTCGGACACGGCCGCGCCGAACCGCCCGGTCGCGAACGTGCCAAAGGCGGCAGCTCCTCAGGACAAAGCCCATTGTTGCTGCCGCCTTTGGTGCGACTCAGATCGTGCCCTCACACAAAGCCTGCGTTTCAAACACCAGCAGTTTTCGCGCTTAAACTCCGCAGAGGTGCACTTCGATCCCGAGGTGGGCAAACATCGATGCCTTGGCGGCCAGTACTTTGTCCGCTTCCTCAACCGAGGGCGCATACGCCACGTTGACGTGGTTGGCGCGGTGGCGTCCCATGAACTGGTCCCGGGTGACTCCGTGTAGGAGAACGTTCATGATGGGCCACTGGGGAGTGGTGAGTTTCAATCGGCGCGCGGTTTCCTCTGCGGGCAGTTCGACGGCCGTTGCGCGACCAATGTCTGCTTGCAAAGCGCCGTCCTTGACGAATACGCGGCTCCAGATCACCTCACCCGCCTTGCAAACACCTGTCAGCGTTCCGCCGCCCAAACGGAAGTACATCGGCGGTTGGCGCTGGCTGGTGGCCTTGGCATATCCGCCCGCAATGTGGGAGGCGGGAACTGCGCCGGAAATCTGAAACACCCAGACAAAGTCGTCGATGCCTTCGCCCTTGTAGTGCTCGCCCCAGCGCACATCGTGCAGCGTGGTTGCGGGATCGAGATTCATGGCCGTGAGCACGCGGTTGGTGACGATCGCATCCACTCCGGCGCATTCATCCACTTCGTTGAAGTGCGGAAGCGGCGCACCGGCGTACAGTTCTTTCCCATCAGCGCCCAGGACCGGCGGACGCTCGACGTTATTAAGCAGCCCTTCTACCAGGTCAGAAGCCGGAACGCTGTCTTTGAGCCCTTGCTGATACTGGATGCCGATGGCATCGCAACCGAAACTGTTGGCAATGCGCACCGCCGCGATATACATCTTGCATTGCTCGAGGATTTGCGCATCGGTCAGCTCCGTGGCTTCGTCGGTGCCGGTCATGAACTTCAATCCAGTGGCAACGATCCACTGCCGCACGGCCTGAGCCTCCGCTGCGGGAACCTGCTTCATGGCCGCGACCAGAGCAGACTGGCTGAGGCGCTCCTTATAGATGCCGGCCTTATTCAGCAACTCATCTTCCACGATGGCGTTATACATACCCATGCAGCCTTCGTCGAAGACTCCCAGAATTGCCTTGCGGAATTGAAGTTGCGTTGCCAACGCGGAGCCCAATTCGCGTTCCGCCTTCGGCAATGTGGCAAGGTCCACATCGCGCACGTGGCTTTCATCCTGCGTGACCCTCTCTTCCTTCAGCCACTGGCGGATTCCCTTGCGAAAAAACTCGTCCTTGAAATCTTTGCTCCATAACGTGCTGAAAGGGACGCCTGCTTTGTGCAGCCCGCCGTTCAAATTCAACATCCCCACCAGGCCCGGCCACTGTCCCGACCAGTTTGCGACGGTAAGAATCGGACCGCGATGATTCCGCAATCCCGCAAACACATTGTGGCTGTACTGCCATACAGCCTCAGCAACCACAAGAGGCGCGTCGGGATGAATCCCCATAAAGACGTCCATACCCATCCGCTGGCTGGAAATGAAGCCATGGTGACGCGCAGAATCGTAAGAGTGTGCCCGGCGAACCTTGATTCCTTCAGCTTCAAAAGCAGCGATCACTTCGGCTTCCATCGCTGACTGGGCCGGCCAGCACATTTCATTGGCAGACTCGCGCAGGTCTCCACTCGCAATCAACACCACTTCGTTGGCCGCAACCGGCTCCGGTTCGTGAACTGCTGAAACAACATACGATGACATTGCTTGTTCTCCTATCCTTCTGAAAAACGAAACTTGTATTTCAAACTTTGCCAGCACTAAGGCTTTGTCCCCGACGATTCAGCCGACTTGATCGCTTCGCGCAATCTGGCTTCTGACTCGGCGCTCCAATACTTGCAATCCAGTTGCAAAAAGACCGAGGTGTATGGGATTGTCATGCGGGTCTTCAAGACCAATATGTGAAAGCTCTTCCCGGTTTCTCCCAGTTGATCGATCAACGCCTGATGGGGAAGCGAGTCGGCCGTAAATCCGCTGAGGCGTGTTTTCAAATCCTGACGATACTTCGCCACACCTGGAGCGTCCTTGTCGGGGACAAACTCCAGTTCCCTGTCGGTGTGCACCAGAGGACGAACGTGCTCCGATTTCTTGATCGCGTCAAGCACGTAATCCAGCACTGCCAGGTGGTCAGCTCCCGTGTCGATTGTCTCCACGCCGGGCGAGCTCTGCAGGGGATAAGCGGAATCCACAATGACGATCCAGTTACGATGTCCCAGCAAGGGCAACTCGCTGGTTACTTTCTGTTGCCATCCGTTTTGGGCCTGGCCGACATGACTCGCACATAGCATGGCGATGATTCCCAAGATAACTTTCGCCTTCATTCAGTTCTCCTGTGTGTCCTCGCTTCGCACGCGCCTCAACCGCCATGCAGCCCTTCACCGGTTGCGATTCCACGTCGTTCCCTCCAGTTGGCCGCCTGACCGGAGACTTCTTCCGCTCCCGCGTTCGCGATTTCAACCGCCAGTTCCTCGCGCAACGTCCTCGCTGAATTTGGAGAGTGCGTTTGACCTCGATTCAAGTCGCCTAACAGTGTATAGACGGCGACCGGAGACTTGTCCAACTTCTGCGCCTTCCCCAGGGAAACTGCCGTTTGTGCATCGTCGCGCCCCAGGGAGCCCGCCAGACACACGCCTTCGCAGCCCATCCATTATGATGGTCCAGCAATGGCAAACACACAGGATTTCAACGGCAAATGGGCGCTCGTCACCGGGGCCAGCGCGGGCATCGGCGTGGCACTGGCGCGGGAACTGGCCTCTCAAGGCGCCAAACTCATTCTTACCGCGCGCCGCAAGGACCGCCTCGAAACGCTAGCTTCGGAACTCGCAGCCAAGGGAACTGAAGTCCGGATCGTCGTCGCCGACCTCAACGACCCTGCCGCCGCCCAGCAAATCTACGACGCCACCGAAGGCGCTGGCCTCACGGTCGACATTCTCGTCAACAACGCCGGCCTCGGTCAGTTCGGCGCGTTCCATCTGAGTCCCATCGAACAGGAACTGAGCCAGGTGCGCGTCAATTGCGAGTCCATGGTCCGCCTGTCGCGGCTCTTCGTTCCCCGCATGGTCGAGAGACGCCGTGGATGGGTGCTGATCCTGGCGTCGACAGCCAGTTTTCAGCCCGTCCCCTATCTCACCACCTATGCGGCCACTAAAGCCTTCGACCGCTTTTTCGCGCTCGGCCTGGCTGCCGAGGTGGCTCGCTTCGGCGTCAAGGTCACGGCGCTCTGCCCCGGGCCGACGGACAGCGAGTTCTTCGACGTGTCCCGCTCCAATGTCTTCAAGGGCCGTGGCGTACAGCCAGCTTCAGACGTGGCCCGCCTCGCCATCGCAGCCCTGGCGCGAGGCCGCCGCACGATCATCCCCAACTTTGCCGGAAGCTTTTCGGCGTTCTTCGTCCGCTTCATGCCGATCCGCTTCATCACCGGCCTGATAGAAAAGGTCGTGCGGTCAAAGACGAACCTGGCTTGAGTTCGGGTTGCGCCACCACAACACTGGGGAGCAGAATGGTTTTGAAAGGATCGCAATCGATGAGAGTTCGCTCTAACTCCAAGACAGCAGGCATGTTACTCCTAATGACCCTGGTCTCAACGGCCTTCTGTTGGGCGCAGGCCAAAGACATTCCAAAGCACGGCCCGGCGGTGGTCCTGTTCGACGGCAAAGATCTTGCCCAGTTCGATACCTTCTTGCCCAGTGCAGGACTCAACGCCGATCCCAATCACGTCTTCACGGTAGAAAATGGCGTCGTCGACGTCTCCGGCACCGAGATGGGCTACTTCATCACCAAGCAGGAGTACAAGAACTACTACCTGCGCGCCGAGTTCAAATGGGGCGAAGGCACCTTTGGCGCGCGGCAGGGCCAAGCGCGCGACAGCGGCATCCTCTACAACATCCAGGGCCCCAACAAAGTGTGGCCGCGCTCGGTCGAGTTCCAGATCAACGAGGGCTGCACGGGCGACTTCTGGATGACAGACGGCGCCGCACTCACGGGAAAGGATGGCGTCCGCGTTACCGGCCCGGCTGGCAACGCCATGAAGATCGATCGCTTCAACAAGGGCGCATTCAAAAACGTGACCGGCTATCGCGACCCCACCAACGAGCTCGAAAATCCGCACGGCGCGTGGAACGTCGTCGAACTGGTCAACCGCGACGGCCACGTCTGGCAATACGTCAACGGCAAACTGGCCAACGAGGGCACCGACGCCTTCCCCATCAGCGGCAAGATTCTTTTCCAGTCCGAAGGCGCTGAAGTCTTTTTCCGCAACATCAAGCTCTACCCGCTGAAGTAGCCGCTGCCGGACAAGGCGCAACAAAGACCGAGGAATTAACAATGAGAATCACTTTTCCTGCCGCGCTGCTCTTGATTGCCTTCGCGGCGCCGCTCATTCCCGCTCCCGGCCACGCCCAGGACAAGGAGGAGCGCAAGACTACCCGCGGGCCCGGTCCCGGCGGCGTCCCACAAGCCACTTTTTTCGCGCACCGCCTAGGCACTGATCACGCCGAGGGTGTCACCACTCTCGATATGAACGGCGACGGCCTCCCCGACATTCTCAGCGGAGCCTATTGGTACGAAAACCCCGGTCCCAACGGCGGCGAGTGGAAGCGCCACCAGTATCGCGAGGCCGGAATCATGAACGAGTTCGTTTCCGACTGCGGCGAGTGGACCGTGGACGTGAACCACGACGGCGCGCCCGACGTGGTCACCGCCGGCTGGATGCTGAACGGCGTCTGGTGGTACGAGAATCCCAAAAAGCTCGGAGCCAAGTGGAAGCGGCACTTTATCGCCGATAGCTACGACACAGAAGGCGGCTGGATGGCCGACATCAACGGCGATGGCATGCCCGACCTGATCCTGGCCCACTACAACCACTCCGGCGTTCTGTGGATCGATTTCTCCGGTCCTGAGCCCAGGGCGCATCACGTGGGCGGCCGCGAGCAGGACGGCCACGGCACCGGCGTAGCGGACATCGACGGCGATGGCAAGGCCGACATCCTTACCCCCACAGGCTGGTTCCGCCAGATCGACGCCGACAAGGGTCAATGGGAATGGCACGCGGACTGGAACCTGGGCGATGCCGGATTCCCCATCCTCGGCTACGACGTGAACAACGACGGCAAGATGGACATCATTTACGGCAAGGGCCACAGATATGGCCTCTACTGGCTCGAACAGCGGGGCGCGGGCGCCGCCCGCCAATGGATCCGTCACACCATCGACGAATCGTTCTCGCAGGTGCATGCGCTGAAGCTGGCCGATATCGATAGCGACGGAGAGCTTGAACTGCTGGCCGGCAAGCGCTACCGCGGCCACTCCGGCAACGACCCCGGCTCGTACGATCCGCTGGTCGTGTACTACTACAAGATCAACCGCAAAACTGCCGAGTTCACCCGCTACCCCATCTCCGTCAACGGCACGGCCGGTGCGGGAACGCAGTTTGTGGTCGAGGACATGGACGGAGACGGCGACACGGACATTGTGACCGCAGGCAAAACGGGCGTGCACTTCTTCGAGAATCTAAAAATCGATCGCGTTCCCAAGGCGCAGCGCGAGAAAGAGATCCTGCTCGACAAAGATTGGCCGTTCCCCGGCGAAGGACCGGTCGTCACACAGGAAGAGGAACCGAAGAAGTGAGCCGTCGATTCCTCCTATGCGTATGTGTTGACGCTGGCGCTACTCCGCGAACTCATGCTGCTCTCAATGGCGCCGTTGCCTGAAGCGCTGGCGAAGCTCTCACCCGGCGTGGTGTCCGCGCCATTTGGGGCATTGAGCACGGCGGTCGCCGGATCGGCGATGTTTGGCGAGGTATTCACGCCGAAAGAACCATCCTCAATCGCAGTGGTCGGGTCGGCAGGGGTCGGGGAAAAACTGCTCGAATCGGAGAGACTGAGCATGTCGTCCACCCTTTGCGCCGCCTGGCTTACAGCCGCTACGGGGTCAGCCACCGCTTGCTCCGGGGTACTCATCATACTCACCTGCGCCTGTGCAAGTGCAGTTCGGGCGCCCGACAGATCCCCTGAGCTCAGAGCATTACCCAGGGCTGTGACACTCATTGTGGCCTGGGAGTTGGAGGGCGAATTGGCGTCGGCCGGCGCTGAGATCTGGCCGGTTTGTTGGTAGCTGCTGAACGCCGTCTGGGCTGCGGCCAGGTTTCCGGAAGCGAGGCTCTGCTGCAAAGTCTGCCACGCTTGCTGTGATTTCGTCAGGCTGTTGGTCGGAGGGATTTGCTGAGAGATGCGTGCGGTCGAAAGAGCAGCAACTATCATATTTGCCCCATTCAAGGGAGGGAAAACACACTCCCGCATTCGCATCTATCGGCATTTCCTCCCGGGCGGCAGCAAAGAATTACCAAAGCTGAATTACCGAAGTACTCCAGGGAATGCCGGCGCCAAGATCGTCCCGGCAGACAGGCGCTAGTCGTGTCGGGCGGGCCCTCCGGCCGGAGGAAGAGCCTCCGGAATGCCGCCCTGCTGTGTCGCCCTGAATGAGTCGTAGAAACGCGTCACGTCCTTCTCTCGCCGCGCGCCCATCGACGGGAAGACAGCGGTCAGCATATACAGACGATTGCCGACACAAATCAGCCGCGTATCCATGATTCCCCCGTTCGCATTGCGCGCCACAAAATCCCGTCCCGGAAAGCCGCCCGGGTTGCTCCGCGATTCGCGTACCAGCGTGGTTTGTGTGCGCGCCATAGCCTCCTCACGCGCCGTATCCAGAGTTCGGTCCGGAGCACGACCGTTCGCCTCCATGACTGGCGGGTCGTCGGCCCAGGATACAGAAAACGTGCTCGCCGGATCGGGGTTGGAGTAGATCATACTGACCGTCCCCGCTGTTCCGCCGTCTCCATAAGAAGGCAGTTGGATGTCCTTGGTATTGCTGGGCATTTCCAACGTGAAGCCGTCTTGGGTCCGGTCGACCGTCTGCCAGTGGATGCGCGCTGGACGATCCGCGGACGATCCGCTCCCATCTAAACTGGCGCCCGCCGCATCCCACGGATTGTGCGGGCCAACCAGCCCCAGCTCCTGACGATGCAGGTAGACGTAGACAATTCCAGCGATCACGATTCCCGCCATTACGATGGAACGCCACTGTTTCACGTCTCCAAGTGTGCCGACTCTCATGAGATTGTGCAACTTGGGGCTGGAAACGCCCTTCGGAAATCGGTATCGGCCTCGAATAGTAGCGCCGGAGCAACCTTTCCCACCTGGCCGCATCTCATCCTGTAACAAGCAGAGGCTTCCCCGAAATACCACCCACCCAAGCAAGGTATCCACTCCTTCTTGAAGGTCCAGTACGGACCTCTTCTCAAATTTCCCCTCCGGACCCCCCTCCTCAAAATGCCTCTCGAACGGACCTGCCGGAAGGCAGGTCCATGCACTTTTTGGCCGCCCGGTAAAATGGAAGCCACATGCCTTCCACTTCAAAAGCCGACTCCAATTCGGAAGCTCAAGCCCACCTCCAAGCCATTGACGCGCTCTTCGAGCGTGCCGGTCTGGTGCGAAACCTGCGCGGCAAAGCCGCCGGCGTCACCCGCCGGATGAGGTTCGAGCGCGCCGCTCAATGTGAGCTCACGCCTCGCGCCCCGGTGCCCATCGTGGCTCCCAACGGAGTGCAGTTTCTCGCAATTCCCGCGTGGCAAAAGCCAGGCCGCACCCGCATCCCATGGCTTTGGCACGGATTCAGCACGCGCCTGGGCGGCGTCAGCCGCGCCTACTGCGCCGACGACGCTCCCGGCGAATTGAACCTCGGATTTACGCCGGATGACAACCGGGAAGCAGTCGAGCAGAATCGCCGCCTGCTGGCAGAAGCCCTCAGCGGAGACGCGTCCACCCCTCTAGTCACCCTCCGCCAGATTCACTCGAGCGTTGTCGTCCTGGCCGGCGCCGCGGATGCTACCCGCGAGAGGCCCTGGAAAGGCGACGGCCTGATGACCGACGTGCCCGGCCTGCTGCTCGGCATCCAGACCGCCGACTGCATCCCTGTCCTGGTTGCCGATCGCAAGCGCCGCGCCGTGGCCGCCTTCCACGCCGGATGGCGCGGAACCGTCAAGCGCATCGTCGAATCCGGAGTGGGCCGCATGAGGCTCGAGTTTGGCTCCAAACCTGAGGACCTGGTGGCCGCCATCGGTCCCGGCGTCGGCCCCTGCTGCTATGCCGTAGGCGAGGAGGTGCTCTCCAGTTTCGAGTCCCAATTCACCTATGGCCGCGAGCTCTTCCGCGAGGTCTACGATGCCGACCCGGTGCGCACCCGCTACCCCATGCTGTTCCTCACCCAGCGCGCGCCCGGCCATTCGCCCATCGGTCCCAGCCTGCACCTGGACCTCATCGAGGCCAACCGCCGCCAGCTTCTTGCCGCCGGCCTCAAGCCCGGCTCAATCCACTGGGCAGGCGGCTGCACAAGCTGCCAGAGCGATCTGTTTTTCTCTCATCGCGCCTCAGAGGGCCATGCCGGTCGCATGTTGAGCGTCATCGGCATTCGACCCGGAGCCGCTCCACGGTAGTCTGCCGGCTCAGGATACGGCCGCCATTCTTCAACCGCCTCACTCGCTGAGGGAGTCGCGGTTGGCATCGCACAGCTTTGCCGAAATCGTAGCCGAAAAACAGAAGGGCCCGCCCAGCCTCACAAGGCCAGGCGGGCCCTTCGCGCACTCAGGAGACCTTGGCGGCTTCCTGGGGATTGACCAAATCGCGCAGTTCCTTGGAAGGTTTGAAATACGGTACGCGCTTGGCCGGGACATCCACGCGCTCGCCGGTTTTGGGGTTGCGTCCGATGCGGGGGTTGCGCTGCCGGATACGGAAAGAGCCGAAACCGCGAATCTCTAT
>Ga0224528_1002133_pt1 | contig 11715 bp, 9 predicted proteins | sample CBST25metaG_2_FD_179888 | JGI IMG/M metagenome (GOLD analysis project Ga0224528, IMG submission 179888) | Peat soil microbial communities from Stordalen Mire, Sweden - C.B.S.T25 | ecosystem: Environmental > Terrestrial > Soil > Wetlands > Peat | place: Sweden: Norrbotten County, Stordalen Mire...
TGTCCGTGATTGCTTATTTCCGCATCACGGCTGCGCGGGCCAAGGAGATCTTGAGCGACGTTACGCATGCCGTGAATGGTTGGCGCAAGACTGGACAGAGTATTGGCATGAGTGACGAAGAGCTTGAACCATTCACAGACGCCTTCGAACATGGCGAACGCGCCGCCGCGAAGAGGCTTGTCTGAAGATCAAAGCCGATAACTCTCGGCAAATCCAGCTGGTTATGTCATCACCAGCTATACCGGACAAGCGCAGGCTGCTGACCGCATGATTCTCACGGTATTACAGTTCCGCAAGCTCCTTCCGTTGGGAAGGAGTCGCGACCTGGCGTGCTTCCGCAAGCAATTCCGCACGCTGACAATTGCAGCAGCGGTCGACAAATGTTTCGAAGCGCCGCGCATATTCGGCGGGTTCCGCCGTGGCCGCTAGAACGCGAATTCAATAACTTACAAGATCAAGATGGCACTCTAAGTCTTTGTACGCACATGGAAGCCAGTCTTTCGGCGAATCGCAAAACGTATCACGAAGAAGCCACAAAAGGCCAAAGCCGGAGGCACAAGCGCAGCTCTGCATTGTGTCTCCGGATCTCCCCGCATCGGGAGCCACTAAGAAGATGGAGGCCGATGATCTGGCTTAGGTTGCGCCAGCACGACGATTTGATCGATTAGAACATCGGCATTCGAATCTTGCGGCGCTAGCACGTCAGCGGTAATCACATCGCCTTGATGCAATTTGTTCAGAAGGCTTGGGTCTTTCAGCTTATAGGGCATGGTCATCGCTTCCATGAAGCCAGGAACCGCTTCACCATCCAAATTCACCTCGCCCTTCGCAGCGTTGGTGGAGATCACCTTGCCGCGCAGCTTGTATACCTTGTAAGTGGGGTTTGCTGAAGTTTGCACAGGAACCGGTTGAACTCCTGCACTTTGGGCGGACCGGCATCCTGAAAGTGCAAGAACGGCGAGAATTGAGCATCCCAGCAATCTGCGAATCATGATTTCTATCTCCTTCTTCGGAATACTTCCGACTGTTTAACATCCCATAGTTTCCTGTGTGGCTGATCGTTCTCACACTGAGTCAATTTTTAGCTCGTAATGCGTGTGCCTTGCCGTTCTGTTGCGATCAACTGTCGGCGAGGAACACAGGGGGCAGCAGAGATCGGTCCTCAGAAGTGGAAGCGGTAACGCAACTCGGCGGAGATCTGCCGTGGGTCGTTATAGTGGAAACCACCAATTGTCAGCGAACTATCCGTGAGCACGCGATGGTTGGTGACGTTGATGACCGTCACTGCGAGTTTGAAGTTCTCGCCGAGAGTCTTGCCGGCTGAGGCGTCAAAGGTGGTATGCGCAGGCAGATAGTTTCCCTGGTACGGACTGATAAGGTTGCCGTCGCCATCGGTTGCTCCGGCGGTGCCGTTTGAAAAGCCGGAACCGTAGTAGACATTGCTTGAAAACCAGCTGCGCATCGGCAGCGTGGCGGTGAATCCAGTATTGAGCGTGTGACGCTGGTCATGATCGACCGGGGCATAATCGAAGCTGTCGTCGCAGCCCGATGTGCAGATGAGGCCTCCGGTGATCGCCCCGCGCTGCTCGGCGATCTGGTTGGAGTAGGCTAGGTGGAACTGGCCGTGCCGCCACAACGACGGGCTGCGCAGTGTCGCTTCCCAGGCGCGCACTAAGGCCCCATCCACAGTGATCGGGATGAAGACGTTGGATTCTCCAATGTTCGAGTGGTCGAGGAAGTTATTGATACGCGTCTTGAAGTTGTCGACCTCCAGCGCCCAACCGCGATAGGGGATCTGGATGCTGAACTCGAGCTCCTCATCGCGCTCGCCGCGAAGCGAGGTGAAGCCGGTGTTGTTCTCATTGGCGTAGGCGAGCAGCGGTCCTTGGACGCTGACCAGAGGCGGCGCCTGGTAGTAGCGGCCGTAAAAGCCGCGCAAAACCCAATTCAGCCGGGGAATGATGAGCGCAGCACCGAAACGCGGGTCGGCATAGTTTTCAGCGACGGCGCCGTGAAATGAGGAAAGGCGCACTCCAGCCAGCAACGTTAGCCAGTCTGTGACACGGTAGCTATCGGAGAGAGACCCCTCGATATTGCCTCCGGAAGCGGTATCCGTCTCGTGGATGGTCGAGGCCGAACCATCGTTGAAGACAACGCCGAACAAGGACGAATCGTGCTGATAGAAGGAGTAGAAGGTGGCTGCGAGATTGTTGCGTTTGACTTCGCCGCGCACGCTGGCTTGCAAGCCGGCGTAGTTTGAGGTGTGATGAAATGTTGTTGAGGTGGGGAGGTCTGTCGGCTTCGAATCGTAATTAGCCACGTTCCAGTGGTAAAAGGGCGCGACCTCGAAGATTGCTGTGGGCGATAGTGTATGCACCCAGTCAGCAATAATGAATGCGTCGCGCTCGGTTTGCCCGTCAAGCAGCCCGCTCGAGTTATACAGCTGAGTTAGCCAGTCGTTTTGGTCCGGGTCAATGGGAACCTGGAAGAAGTCCTGGCGAAGTTGGCCATCGAAGCGAAACTGGTTGGTTGCATTCGGATTTACGAGGAACGAGCCGAAGCCGCTCTGCGAATTGGTGGCGTCGTGCACGACCGAGGCGATAGGTGTTTCCAACCCGTAATTGGAACGGGTTCCGGCCACACTGGCATACCACGCGGCCTTTTGCGAGTGGTCCCCTGCGGAGAGCGCAGTTTCGCCGGTGTAGAAGTTGCCGCCAGTGATGCGCAACTCTCCCTCGCGGTCGCGTTCAAAACCATTGCGCGGCGAGACGTTGAAGACTCCATAGGTACGGTCGCCTATGTCGGCGGCATAGCTTCCGCGCTGGACCTCGATTTGATCCGTGTCGGACGGAGCGATCTGCGGGCCGACATTCGCTGCAATGTTGGTGTTGGGGATGTTGACCCCGTCGATGAGCCAACTGGTCTGGTGGCCACCGCGCATATGCAGCATGTCGTGGCACATGTAGGCGCCGGGGACGTAATCAGTGATAGCGGCAAACGACGTAGCACGGTCCGCGCCTGGCGTTTCCTCAATCATCTCCCGGCTTACCAACGTGGTCGGCGTCACGGAATCCACCTGAGCCGTCGCTCCCTCCACCACAACGGACTCCGCCGCAGAGGCTATGGGCAATGCGACATGCACGACCGGGTTGGTGCCAGAGGCGATGGCGATCGTCTCAGTCACTGTTGCAAATCCACTCGCGTCGACCTTCAGGCGATAGACGCCAATGGGTGCTTCCAGCAATTCGAACGCTCCGTCTGAATTCGTGGTTGCGCTTAGAGCGAAGGCAGAGCCGGCGGCCTGAAGCCTGACCTTGGCGTTGGCAATTGGCCGGTGCTGGGGATCGTGAACCACACCATGAACGGTAGCAAATACTGTTGCAAATGCCGGCAGAGAAGCAGCAAACAAAAGAACTAAAGCTAGGCGGAACGAGAAACGCATGAGGCAACCTCCGAAAGATAGCGGTCCGTGGCGCAGGCAGGACTGTGAACAAGCGCCTAACGCGATGAGGGACTCGTTGAATCCAGACCTGATCCGAGTGAAATGTTCACTCGGGCGAGAGCAACATTGCGGTCTGTTCAGCCAGGGGAAGAGGCTGAGACATGTCTCTTTCAGCAGAGACTAGTCACTCAACGGGCTTCTCAACCGATATTTTTGGGAGGAGGGGCGCGGCCAGTTCGGGTGCGAAACTGGCTCAGCCGCGCTGCGGCTCGGCTCGCCGCTGGCGAGTGAGACTGCGCAAGCAGAACCTGCGGACCGGTTGCAGACGCGACCATTGCGAAAACCGGCGTCGAGGATACATCTGTGTAGCCGGGGAAGTAAGGGCAGTGCAAGGGAGCGGCAAGGACAGGCGTAGAACTCGACGATGCCGGGGGAGCAATCGAGGCCTTTGCAACTGACATGGCGCAGCGGTGAGCACCGTGGCGTCGGCAGCAGGCCGGAAGGCTTGACGCCGCGCAGGCTGGGATGGCTTCCACCAGTGGCCCCAGACCGAACATCAGAATCAATAAGGTTGAGAGTGTCCGCTTCACCGTCTTCACGTCCTGAACTGAAAGCAACCCCTCGTATCTACCTAAGAACCCCTCTGCGCCGACCGAGGGCAACCTGTAGTACGCAATTACTAACATCTTTTGGATGCAATCACTTTGTCTCAGGTCAAAGTTTTTGCCGTGGCGGAATAGTCGGAAAGCAGTCCGGATAGCCCGCGCTGCCAGCAAGGCAGCACGGTGGAAATCACCGGCCATGAATCCCATGAAATTCCGGACCATTCCCCAAGCGGCTCAACGTCTCCCCGTCAGGCTGGATAGCCGGTCTGATCGGAGACCATGAACTCGCATCAAAACGTGGCGATTACGTTGATTGACACCGATCGGCCACGGCCGGTGACCGGAGTCATGCTGCCTGTGGCGTTATAGACGTCGATGTTATTGCCGCCGAGTGGCAATTCGTAGAGACGATTGAAGAGGTTGTCCGCTCTGAAGCCTCCCTGCACATACTTGGTCTTGTAAACGGCGTGAACATTGAAGAGCGCATATCCAGGGGTACGCATTTCCATGCGGTTGGGATCGAGGCGCGTTTTTCTGTCCACGAACTCCGTGCCGAATCCGGCGCTAAAGCCTTTCATCTCCTCGTCAAGGGCAAGACGCAGGTTGAGCGGCATCATCTGGTAAAGCGGAGTGTTGCTGTCGGAACGAGTGCCATGCAGCCATGCTCCATTGGCGCTTAGTTTGCCAGTGCCGGCGTTGTCGTTGTTCCACAGCGTGGCGAAACCGGAAAGATCGCCGCCAACAATGCGGGCGTCATGGTTGGCGAAACGCAGCAGCGGCGTTCCCATCATCATGCCCATCGAGGCAACGTCCACGTCAATGTAGTCCTGGATGAAATTCAAGTGCGGCGTAAGCTTTATTTCCCAGGGCTTAGGCGTCATTCCGTGCAGCAGCAAAGTGCCGCTGACGACGTTACCGGTCTCCGGCTTCAGAGCGACGTTGCCGTAATACATGTTGCCGTCCCCAAACCAACCGATCATGCTGGCCGCCATCATGCCCGTCGACCACGTGTAACGCTCGTAGAGATTAGGTGAACGGTTCTTCCGAGCGTAGCCGAACTCCAAGGCGGCGTGCTGATTGGCGTCGTAACGGGCCAGTGCCGTCAAGTCGAAGTTGACGTCAGTGCGGGAGTGGCCTTCGGCATTGAAGGCTGCAGCGTCGGTGGCATACATCATGGAATAGCCCTGCACATTGCCCGCGTCAGACCACACCGTGTCATTGCGCAGACCGAACAGAGTGGACCAACGCGGGGTCCATTGGCTGAAGATCTCAGCGTACGTTCCCAGCCGCGTGCGGCGGCCGTTATTGATGTTGATAAAGGTGTTTGGACCCATCATGGGAGCCATTCCAGCAACTGGCGGCCACCAGTCATCCAAGCGGAAGTGGTGCAGTTCGTTGCCGGCACGGAAGGTGTGGCGATTGGAAAGCACGGCCTCATAACGAACCAGATACCCGATGTCGCGACCATGGGTATTCATCGGCATGGTTGCACCCGCATCGTCCACGGCCACTTTGTCCGACAGGAAATTCATCACGTGGAGCGTGTTCTGCCAGTAGAAATGGGCGTCGAGCGACCCTGTGCTGAGCGTTCGGCGGTAGCGCAGATTCAGTGAAGTGGCATTGTTGTGCGTTAGGTCCATGAAGGCATTCACGAAGCCCTCGAATGGAACGTGATGAAAACTCCCCGTTGCCTCAAAGAAATTGTGACCGCTGTGTGCCGCCAGAGTGAGCGCATGGTCCGTGCTCTGGGCATAAGTGGATGTGATCTTGTGGCCCGCACCGTCTGAGTAATCATCGGTCGTGGTGAAGGCGCCGACATAACCGAGGCTGAAGTGCTCAGTGGCAATCCCTTCGCTGAGAGATCCACCCCAGTTCTGGCCGTTAGAGCGGTAGTAGCCCGCGAAGGTTCCTACTTCGCGCAGCCCGCCCCCCTGCTCGGCAAAAGCAGGTGCAGGAGACTCAACCGAGATGGTGCCGCCCAGGCTATCTCCACCCAGGCTGACCGGTGTGATCCCGGCCAGCACGGTCAACTTCGCAGCCTGCGCTGGGGCGACATAGCTCAGTGTGGGGTTCATGTGGTTCGGGCAAGCGCTGGAGACGGTCATGCCATCCACCACAATCTTGGCGCGCTCGTCGCCCAGGCCATGCAGGAATGGGATCGTGGCCAGTTCTCCGTTATCGTGCAGGCTCACACCGGGTACGTCGGCCAGCATATCGGCGCTGTTATGACTCTGTGAGGAATCGTTCGCTTGCGGCGTGAGCCCCGATGCAGCAATGGAACTGACGTCCAGTCCTTCGACCATGACGCTGGCCACTGCTACTTCGATATTGAGCGAGAGATTTTCAGGAAGTTCCGCGCCGGCTGCCACGGTGAGCGAATGGAGAATCTGGTCAGCGAATCCTGAAGCGGTGACGGTCAACTGATAGTCGCCAGCCGGAACTGTAACGAAGGAAAAATGACCCAGATGGTCGGAAATTCGGACTTCGCGGAAGTTCGTGGCTGTGGAGCGCAATTCTACGCGAGCGCCTGCAATCACGGCCCCTGAAGGGTCCATGATCGCACCGGTGATACGTCCCGTGGCGTTCGTGCGAGCGTTTTCGGAATGTGTCGGACTCGATTGCTGTTCGAGGGCAATCGGATTGGAAGGAACCTGGCCATTGAGCGCAATTGCGGCGCAGCATAAGTAGACGACCGGCATCAAGGCCAACGTAGAGTGGGTTTTCATGGCTATCCTCTCTCTGAAAAGAACCGCAAAAGATCTTCACGGATCGGCTAAACTGACCCGTTCCGCAACGAATTAAGTGGTTTCAGTAGGGGGTTTGGAGGACCGCGCTTCGGATAGGCGTACTGAAGCAGAACTTTGATATTTGCAGAGTTCATCGGAACAGTCGCCGACTGTATGACGATCTGAAAGTCAAGAACTCTGCTGTCTTCGGGCAGGAACTTGTCCGCATGAACGGCACCGGTGCTGAACGGCAGAAAGGGGCATTTTGGGGAAATCGAGCTAAAGGAGGTACCCTCCTCGCGCATCCCTTCGGCCACCTGGCTATCGTCGTCGCGGATGGTCTGCGTGTAGCAACATGGGGCCATGATCCGGTCCTCAATCTTCCGGATCAGCGCAATCTCACCGTGCGAAAGCGAAGGACGAGCGGACTGCGCGCGAAACGCCGGTGCCGCAGTTCCGAACAGCACTATGAAAACGAACAATAATGAGAATCCTTTGGCCATTTGTCTGCGTCCTTTCCTTGAACGTGGCTTCACTTGGCTAGGTTTCTTCGCAAGCACTTGGTGGGCTCTCTAGCAGCGATCGCTGCAATGGACAGTTCCCCGCTTTCAGCGGGGAGAAGGCGCAGGCCGCACTATTGCCTGGCCCCCGCCGGGAAGTGTCATTTGGTGGCGAACTTTTCTGGTGAGGCATCGAAGATTTGTTTGTGCTCCCGCACGCAGAAATAGTAGGTCTTTCCCTTGTAAGTCGACGACAGAGATCGATCAATTTCCATGCCGCAGATAGTGCAGACAGGATGATTCGCCGACTGTCTGATGGGTGCAGCATACTCGGCGTTGGAAGACGGGTTCAGCCAGCCCTGGCCCTGATATTCAAGCAGAGAGGCGGTCTGGCTTACTACATCTCGGCCGAAGTAGCGCTCGACCACACGCAGGGCGAGATCCATTCCAGAAGTGAGGCCGCCGGCGGTCGCTAAGTTGCCCGCTTCAACAAAGCGGGCTCCACGCTGGACATGAATGTCAGGATACTGCATCGCAAGGTCGACGTAAGCGCCGTGATGTGTGGTGGCAGCCTTGCCAGAAAGCAGACCGGTGCTCGCAAGCACGAAGGCTCCGGTGCAAACAGACATCGTAACATCGGTGCTTTTGGTCGCATTGCGAATCCAGGCTTTGGTGGCCTCGCTGGCAGGACTTTGTGCGGGGATAACGATGACCTTGGGTGCCGGTGCATTGGCAATGGTGTAGTTCGGTGTGATCTTCAATCCACCGCCCGCAGTAATGGGAGCGGCATTCTCCGCCACGGTGTAGAGGCTAAAGGCATCATGCTTCCGGTCAGGCAAGTAGACTCTTTCGAAAACCTCCCATGGACCGCAAAAATCAATAACGACGGCACCCTCGGAGATGAGGAAAGCGACCGGAATTGGTGCGTCGGCTGGAGGGGTAAGTGGATTGGGTGCGGTACTCTCTGCAACGGTGTCCAATGTTGCTGCTGCCGCGCCTGGAAGAGTCAACGAGCCGGCGGCGGTCAGGCCGAGAGCTGCGGAACGCTTAATGAGTTCTCTGCGATTCATTGTGATGACCTCTGCGATTGTTTTGCTAAGTGCGGTTGGTGTGTCAACGATGAAGCTTCGGATGCCGTCGATGCCTTACGGCGGTCGAAGTCAGAACCATTGTCACTCCTTGCTGAAATGAATCTTCAAAGTCACATAGGCAGAAAGCGGTTGGTTCGGCATCACGACCGGGAAGCCGAAGTACTCGTAGGGATCGTAAGTGTGACGATCTGCCAGATTCACTGCCGAACCCTCGATTGTGTACCGGCGGCCAAAGTCGAAGGCGGTTTGCGCGTCCACTGCCGCATAACCTGGAATCGTGACGGTATTCGGCAAAGTGTCCTGGCGTGAACTGAATCCGGTAACGCCAGTCCCGAACGACAGCCCCTTCGCTGGACCATTCTGAATTCTGTAACGCATGGCGATGCGCCCGCTGTTGCGCGGAACACGTTGCAAGAAGTCGCCGACAGGTATTGAGTTATCTTTCGTGACTGTGGCCTGCGTACAGGCGTAGTTTGCCAGCAGCGAAAATGTGCGAACAGGCTCCCATGTGAGATCGGCTTCCGCACCGCGAGCACGCTGTTGTCCAGTTTGAACCGAATACAGGAAGTTGTTCGGGTCAGGGGTGGACACGTTGTCTCGTGTCTGATTGAAGATCGCCATGGTACCCGCAAGGTGCGTCCTGGAAAGTGCTACCTTCAAACCGCCTTCAACATTCTGCGAGGTCTCCGGCTTTGGGGCGTGCTGGACAACAAGTCCAAATGCGCCACGAAAAGCAGTGGCATAGGCCGCGTACAGGGCTACACCGGTAGCCACTCTGAATGTGCCGCCAATGCGGCCCGATGCATGGTTGTACGTTTTGTCGGTTCCCTGCTCCCTCTCGCGGAAGTCGAGCTTGGTGTAACGAACCGAGCCGGTGAGGCTGAGCCGCCCGTAGGTGGCCTGGTCCTGCCCATAGACCGCGGTGGTTTGATAGCGATCCGTCTGAAAAAAGCTTGCTGGCGTCTCGGGTCCGAACGACAAGTTATACGTAGGATGTGCGAGGTCCTCTTGGCCCACCGGAATTCCGGAGAAGCCCATCTCTGAGTAGAAGTTGGTGTGGTCATAGCTCACGCCAGCCAACAACTCATGCTTTCCGCCGAGACCGCGAAGGTTCGCCATCAGATTCGTATCGAAGGTGCCTTCCCTGACCGGATTGGAAGGCATATCCAACGTGTATATCCAGTAGACGGGTGGAGCCGGATCGGGACTGAGCCCCGGAAGAATGAAGCTGCCATGCTCGTTCGCCTGGCTGAAGTAGTAGCGCGCACTCGTGTTCCACCGTAGACTGTCCGTGAAGGTATGGTTGAGTTCCACCGTAGCCATGCGACTGTCGAGCCTCGTATGCGGCTGTCCAACGGGCGCACCGGCAAACGCGTTGCGATCGATCTGTCCTGCCATTGCCTGCACCGCCGGAATACCCGGGTACTCCAGTTGATCGCGATGGTTGAGCCGTCCCTGAACGAAGAGGTCAGTCTTGGGCCCTAGGTGGAATGACATGGCTGGCTGCAATGACCAGCGGTCTCCGCTGACCACATCGACCCAGCTGTCATTCCGCTGATACTCGCCAGCAAGACGCGCCGCAATCTTCGTGTTGAGCGGAATATTCAGATCGCCGTAGGGGTCGAGCGTTCCAACGTTTCCGCCGCGCAACGCCACGTAGCCATTCAGACTCGTCTCCGGGCGTACCGACACCACATCGATCAACCCTCCCAGAGGAGAACCAAGGCCACCACCGTACATGGTGGAGTTCGGTCCTTTGACCACTTCGATCCGCTCCACTCCCACGAGGCTTGTCGGATCATTTGCTGTGGTCGTATTGCCGAACATGGCAAGACCGTCCGAATAGATCTCTGCAGGAAAGCCACGGACGATAGGCGAGAGAAACAGGGTCTCTTCGGATTTGGTTGGAACTACTCCCGATACGTTCACAAGAGCGTCTGCCAACGTGCGGCGGTCCTGGTCTCGGATCAAGGTGCGGTTAAGCACCTCAACTGACTGCGGTACGTCGATCAGCAACGTACTGGTGCGCGTAGCCGTGGCGGAATCAAGTGAAGCATAGCTTCCGGCGTCGGCAGCGCTCACTTGGACTGTGGAAGTCGTATCACCAACTCTCAGTTTCGCTATTACGCTGAGGAACTGGTTGGCCTTGAGAGTAATGTTGGTCTCTTCAAAGGTCTGGAACCCCGGCGCAGTGACTCTCACGTTGTAATGGCCCGGAGGCAAGGATGGGAAGACGTAGTTACCGGAGCCGTTCGTGGTGACAGTAATCTGGCGGCCAGTGTCGAGTTGCGTGATGGCGACGGTCGCACCAGCAATCGCAGCGCCCGATGCGTCCAGTACCGTCCCCGAGACCGATCCATACCCCTGGCCGAAGAGTGGGAGGGTTGAGAGAAGGCAGAAGATCGCGAGCTCCGTCCATGCCGGTTTGCGTCTTTTCCTGTTTGAAACTAGGCGTGTCAGCGCGATTGGCATTCCAAACCTGTCGCTCGCGGCCGAAAACAAACTCTTCCAGTATCGATTCATATCTCTTCTCCCACAACTCCGCCTCGTGCGGACACGGTTAAGGTGACTCTGGCCCGTCAGAAATCACCAAGTTCAGCCCGGATTCGCTGTTTTAGGTCAGCTCTTTCAGCAGCGACGCCTACCGGCGCACTTAAGGCAATGAGCCTTCCCTTGGTGCTCACAGCCTTTCGGATAAACACCACCAACAGGCCAGCCGATGTGAGGAACAGGAGCAAGGGCGCAGCGGTAAGGAGTCGTCCTGTCCATCCGTCCGGGACGACAAGGATCGTCTCCCCGTATTTGGTTCTGTAGTAGGTGATGATCTCCTGTTCGCTTTTACCGGAGGCCACAAATGCGGTGACCTCGTCGCGCATCTCCACAGCCACTTGGCTGTCGTGGTCGCGTATTGTCTGTGTGTAGCAACACGGGGCCATCAGGCGGCCCTCAATCTTCCGGATCAGCGACTCCTGAGCGTGCGTGAGTGGAGGAAGTGCGGCCTGTGCGCGGAGAGCAGGCGCTGTATCCCAAAACAGCAATACGAAAGCGAACAACATCAACAGCTTCTTGCCCATTTCTTTGCTTCCTTTCCCATGTCTTCTGTTCACTTTGCTGGATGAGCGAGACGGACCTCGTGTGCGGTCTCGACGTTGTTGATCTTTGTGGCGTGAATGACGACGCGGTCGCCGACCTTCAAGTCAGCCTGGGTTCCGGGTTTCCCGTTGGTCTTCCCTCTGCCCACGCCAGGAAACGTGCATAGCCGGACTTGCCCGGAAGGCAAGTCCGCCGAGCGACGCTGGCGAACGCAAGGAAGTTGACGAAGCGGAAGCTAGGAGAGAAGAGATGCAGGAG
>Ga0224528_1002135_pt1 | contig 11708 bp, 10 predicted proteins | sample CBST25metaG_2_FD_179888 | JGI IMG/M metagenome (GOLD analysis project Ga0224528, IMG submission 179888) | Peat soil microbial communities from Stordalen Mire, Sweden - C.B.S.T25 | ecosystem: Environmental > Terrestrial > Soil > Wetlands > Peat | place: Sweden: Norrbotten County, Stordalen Mire...
GGCCGGATGGCAAGGCGGGGGAGATCGCGGTGGGCCGGCCGATCGGATTTGGGTTGGATGAAAACGCGGTGGAGTCGATTCGCAAGGCGCGATTTGAGCCGGCAGAGAAGGATGGGAAGCCGGTGTCAGTGTTATTGGATTTGGTGGTGCAGTTCAGGATTTACTCGAAGCGGACGGCGGCAGCGAGTGAACCAGGGTCAAGGGAAAAAGGCACGGAGCCTATTTTGCCCGGGCCGTACAGTGTGCCGCGTCCGTAAGAGAGCCGGCTCAGGAAATTGGGACAGCAGGTTAAGTGGGGGTTCTGTTCTTCCGCATCCTAGAATGGCTGGGATGAGGAGAGCAGATGACCAGACGTCCACGCCGGAACCCCACAATGGCAAAGTAGCCTATCTCCGCCTGCCCAGCTCCGTCAACCATGGTGTTGCCCGGAGACATACTTTGCACTCGCTGTTGACCCGCGCCTTTTTCACGGCGCGCCACTCCATGATGACTATAGCGAAACCAGAGTAGCTGTACCCAAGGGCAATGCGGCAAAGTGGCTTTTTCCTCAAGAAAAAGCCACCTCGGAGACACTTTTCGAAGGCACGATTACTCTGGTTCCGCTCTAAAAACACAAAGCCCTCAGCCAGAAACACCGGCATAAGGGCCTTGTGACTTGCACGATCAATTTTGTGTCCAGGTACGGATAGGCAAAGCGCCCCTTATCCGGCTTTCTCCAGCAGGCAGAGAGACAGATCGCGGCGCTCGACCATATCTTTTGTGATTTCCAGGTCACGCACCTTCTTGTTGTTAGGCAGGTGATACATCAGGTCAAGCATCAACTCCTCGAGAATCATGCGCAAGCCGCGCGCTCCCACCTTGCGCGCCAAAGCCTCGCGAGCTACGGCGGCACAGGCTTCAGGCGTGAAGTGCAGCCGTACATTCTCATACTCGAAGAGCCGCTGATACTGCTTGAGAATGGCGTTACGCGGCTTGGTCAAAATCTCAATCAGCGCGGCTTCATCTAACTCGTCGAGAATGCCCATCACCGGCAGACGGCCAACAAACTCGGGGATCAAACCGTACTTGATAAGATCTTGAGGTTCAGTCCGGCGCAGCAGTTCCGTGTCGCGATGCGAACGCGAGGTAGCCGCGTCGCCCTCGGAGGCGTCGATGGTCTTGAAGCCCAGCGCCTTTTTGCCTACGCGACGGCCGACCACACGCTCCAGGCCCACGAACGCTCCTCCGCAAATGAAGAGGATGTTGGTGGTATCGACGGCGGTGAACTCCTGGTGCGGGTGCTTTCTGCCACCTTGCGGCGGAACGTTGGCGACAGTGCCTTCGAGAATCTTGAGCAGCGCCTGCTGCACACCCTCTCCGCTGACATCGCGGGTGATCGACGGGTTCTCGTCCTTGCGACCGATCTTGTCGATCTCGTCGATGTAGATGATGCCCTGCTGAGCGCGGGTCACATCGCCGTCGGCGGCTTGCAAGAGCTTGAGGATAATGTTTTCGACATCCTCGCCCACATAACCTGCCTCGGTCAGCGTCGTCGCATCCACAATGGCAAAGGGCACGTCGAGCATCTTGGCCAGGGTATGCGCCAGCAGAGTTTTGCCCGAGCCGGTGGGGCCGATGAGCAGAATGTTGCTCTTGGTCAGCTCGACTTCGTTGTTGCGCATGCGGTTCATCTGGATGCGCTTGTAGTGGTTGTAGACGGCCACGGCCAGCTTCTTCTTGGTTTGATCCTGGCCGATCACGAAGTCGTCGAGAAAGCTCTTGACCTCCTGCGGTTTGGGCAGGTGGCCGGCCGCGGCGGTGGGGTTGGCCTCACCGCGATCGTCCTCGAGAATCGAGTTGCAGACGGCTACGCACTCGTCGCAAATGTAGGCGCGAGGGTAGTCGCTGGGCGACGAGATGAGCTTGGCCACAGCGTCCTGCGACTTGTGGCAGAACGAGCAGCGCAATGCTTCTTCCGGTCCCGTGCGCGTTTTCATGTTCCTGCTTCCTTTGGACGAATCTTTCTGTGTTGGCGGTGCTGGTTTTACGCCGCTGGTTTATCTGCCACTCCGTGCCCCATCCATTCCGCGCTCTTTGCGGAATGAATGGGGATACCGCCATGCACTCGTTTCGTGCCGATCAAGAACTTTGCGAACTCCGCGCAAACAAGCTACGTCCTCGGCCTGTCGATGATTTCATCCACAATGCCATATTCCTTGGCCTGCTCGGCGTTCATGATGAAGTCCCGCTCCACGTCGCGCTCGATGCGGTCCAGCGGCTGGCCGGTGTGCTTGGCCATCAGGTTGTTGGTGATCTCGCGAATGCGCAAGATCTCGCGGGCGTGAATGTCAATATCCGTGGCCTGCCCGCTCAATCCGCCCATCGAGGGCTGATGAATCAGAATGCGCGAGTTGGGCAGCGCGAACCGCTTGCCCTTGGTCCCGGCCAGCAGCAGCAAAGCGCCCATCGAGGCCGCCTGGCCAATGCAATACGTCACCACGTTGTTCTTGATGAACTGCATGGTGTCATAAATTGCCAGACCAGCGCTGATCGAGCCGCCCGGCGAGTTGATGTAAAGCTGCACGTCCTTCTCCGGGTCTTCACCCGACAAGAAGAGCATCTGCGCCACGATGAGGTTCGCCACTTGGTCGTCAATCGGCGTACCCAGAAAAATGATGTTGTCGCGCAGCAGACGGGAGTAGATGTCGTAGGCGCGCTCGCCCCGGCTCGTCTGCTCAACCACCATGGGAACCAATGCCATTCGCTTCTCGCTTTTCCGTTTTTGGTTTTTCGTTGAGGAGCCGGTTGCTCTTGGCGCCTTGCACATACCGCGCGGAGGGTGAATTCATCCCGCGCGGCCATTGTAGCCTTTTCTGCCCTACGCGGGCAGCCGTTCATACAGCGCGCTGGCCGTCTTCTCGCGCCGCAACTGCTCGCGAATCTTAACCAGCCCGCCCTCTTCAATCAACCGCTCCTTCAGCGTCTCGATCGGCTCACGCGACTGAAGAGCGGCTAGCTGCAACTGCTCGTCCAATTCCTCGTCGCTGACCGTAACATTTTCCTCATTGGCGATGCGATCCAGAAGCAAGTTGCTCTTGGCCTCGGCCAATGCGCCATCGCGCTGCGCCACCCGCAGCCGCGCAAAGTCCAGCTTGCGCATCTGCTCGGGGCTCATGCCCTGGGCAGCCAAAGCGCGTAAACCACGCTCCAGGCGGGTGTCAATCTGCTCCTGCACCAGCGCCTCGGGAACCGCAAAAGTAAAGCGCTCGGTGAGAGCGGCAAAGAGCCGGTCCTTGGTCTCGCCCTCCACGCTCTGCCGCTTGCGGTGCGCAAGATGCTCGCGAACCCGGGTCTCCAGCTCGCTCAGGCTCTCGTACTCGCCCAGTTCCTTGGCAAAGTCGTCGTTCAGCTCCGGCACAATGCGCTTTTTGATGGCCTTGACCGTGACTTCATAGGCCACCGTCTTGTTGGCCAGCTTGGGCTCGGCGTAGTCAGCCGGATAAAGCACCTCGGCCTTCAGCTCCTGGCCTACCTTGGCGCCGGTCAAAACGGTGGTAAAAGCCTCCACCGTGTCCTTGCCGCCAATCTCCACCAGCGTACTTTCGCCGGCGATCGGCGCCGCTTCGGGCTCGCCATCCAGCAGGCCCTTGTAGTCGATCTCCGCCCAATCGCCCGCCACCAGCGCCCGCTCTTCCTCCACCGGCTCAACCGTGGCCCGCGACTCGCGCAACTGCTCGATCTCGGCCTTGAACTCCTCCTCGGTCACTTCCACCGATGGCTTGTCCACAACCACGTCTTTGTAGCCCTCGATGGAGAACTCGGGGACGTACTCGAAGACCGCCTTCACGTGCAACGGCTCGCCGTCTTCAACCGTCAGCTCCATCACCTGCGGCTGCCCCACCGGCTTCACGCCCAAATCCACCACGGCCTTGTTGAAACGCTCCGGCAGCAGGCCCTCGATTACGTCCTTGCGAATCTCCGCCGCGAAGCGACGCCGCACCACCGAATCCGGCACCTTGCCGGCCCGGAAGCCGGGAATCTTGGCATATTTGCGATAGTTGCCCACCACCGTTTTATAGGCCTTGGCAACCTCTTCGGCGGGAATGTCGAGTACCAGCTCGCGAGTGCACTCAGGGTTCAGAACCGGCCCGTGCTGGTGGCCCTCATGATCATGCCCCTCGTGATCGTGGCCTTCGTGGTCGTGATGGCCGTGGCCTTCATGGCCCTCATGTTCAACGGCCGCGGCCGCATCCGGTTGGGAGTTGTTTTCAATCTCGGTAGCGCTCAACGTTTTGCCTTCCAGGCGCATCAAGCGCCAAACAAACTATCCGGCAGATTCGCGATCAACCCCAGAGGGTTCAAAAAAAGGAATGCCCTTTGGGCCGCAAGCTGCCGTCTTGGGCTGCCGCTAAGCGCCATACCGGCGACACGCGGCCAAGGAAATACCTCTCCTCATGGTAAGAGGGTTTGCCGACAGGGTCAAACCGCTGGCAAGTCTTTCTTGTGCAAATGAATATCAAAAGTGAAATTCGGGCTCGATCAAGCCGTGCGACGCCTCTTTCAGAACCAAAATGGACCAGAATTCTCGCCCATCCTCAACCCTCCCCGGTTGATCCGACCCCGGATTACGGACAACACCGCGCCCCCCATCCCGCGTTTTGTGCGGAATGGGGGGAGGGGGGGGAATCGCACGTTACCATTCGAGTGCTGAACCTATATAAGATAAGGCTGGACGGGCCTGTCTCCATGCCGGGCAACTGCCCGGCACACCCTTCGCGCCGATGAATCTGCCCTTCGTCTATAGTGCGCAAGTTACTGCTTTGCGGTCTGGGGCTTGCGCACGTAGGGCAAAAACCGGGGATGGGCCGCACCATAGCGAGCGTAGTGCGCGCAGGCCTCGTCCAGGCTGAGTTCACCGTTCACGGTCAGACGGATATTCAAAGAGTCCACATCCTTCTGGCCGTCATCCTCCCACCAGCAGACCGGGCACAGAGCCAACGCTCCAGGCGCATCGAGCGTCTTCGATCCACAGCACGGGCAGCGATAACGGTTCCCCACAGCTTCCCTCGTATGGATGGACGGCAAGCATGGCGGCAGGTTTACAGAAAGACGAGTATCGTCAAGATCTCGCCATTGCGACCTTTCTCACACAGTCTGGCGCTGACCCGTATAAACAGACCGGCTATCTCGATACGATCTGGAACTATCCAGGAGAAGACGGCAACTTTTATCTCGCCCTCACCTTCGGTGCCGACTCGTCTTTGATTGTCAACGACGGCTGGGACCATGTCACCGGCTGGGGCGAGCCCAACGGGCTGCCCTTCATCCAGGGCGTGACCGGCAAGACCACGGGCGCCTCGATCTCCAAATAAGAAGCAGGCTCAGAAGATTAGCCTCTTCTTCACAAGGCGCGCCGCGGCCATTGCCGCGGCGCGCTTTTTGCTTTACGGCCAATCATTCAGCTTTAGCGCAATTCTCCAATTCACGTGGAGTATTCAACGACAGTTCGCGGATAACTCGCGATAGTTTTCCTTCGCGGATGAAAATTTTCTTCGCGGCTGCCATAATTGCGCTACAATTCATGAATCCGCAGTAAGTGTGAGACAAGCCTATGAAAATGCTTCGATGTAGCGTTGGCAGCCTCTTCCCCCTGGGCCAGTAGTTTCCTGCCCGTGGGATGAGGCGGAGTTCGATCCTGCCCAATTTCCCGCGCGGACGAAATGTTTTTCCGCACCACCCCCACCGAGCAACTCCAACCGGACGCGGCATGATCGCGACTGGCGCGGCCTCAGCTTACGCATTCAAGTGAACGACTCTCGCCGAGCTGCCTTTCTGGCAGCCAGCTTGAGTGTATCCACTTCCCTGCTAGTCTGGCCTGCGCAGCCGCTGCTCTTTGCTTTCTGTCCACCAAAAACAGGAGAATTTATGACCTTCCATTCTCTGTCTGCCAAAGCCTCTGCTGCCGCTTTGGCTCTGCTCGCCATGACTTCGCTCTCTGCCCTTGCGCTTCCCGCCCACAATGTACCCGGCGGCGCCGCGCTCGGCTCCGACCTCGGCCGCGTCTCCGCCAGCCAGCCGGTCAATCTCACCGTCGTACTCAAACTCCACAACCAGGACGCCTTCGACAAGCTGGTCGAAGAACTTTACGATCCCGCCTCGCCCCGTTTCCATCAATGGCTCACCGACGCCGATTTCGAAGCCTACGCGCCCACCAAGCAAGAGTACGAGACGGTGAAGAGCGCACTCACCAGCCAAGGCTTCAGTGTGCTCTCCAGCGACCCGTTGCGCCTCACCCTGCGTGTCCATGGCACGGTGGGTACTGTCGAGAAAGCCTTCCAAACCGAACTTCACAACTTCACCTATAATGGAAAATCCTTCCAAGCCCACACCCGCGACGCCCAGCTCAGCGGCGCGGCTGGCGATCTCGTCGCCTCTGTCAGCGGCATCGAGCGCCATCAATCCCAGCCCCAGTTGAGCTACGTCAAAGACCCGCTGACCGGCAAGCCCGTGGTGAAAAAGCTGCTCGCCACCAAGCAGGATCTCAGCGCCTTTGCGGCTTCGCTCACCGACACCCCGCTCTCCGTCTCCGCCACCACCACCCTGGGCGCTTCCCCAACCATCGGAACGTATACCGGACTACAGTACGGGGCCAGCGGCCTCACGGGTGCTTTTACCCCCGCCCAGTTGCAGGCTCACTACGGTGTGCCTTTCACCCAGAACAAGGTGACCTATGATGGCACCGGCCAAACCATCGCCCTGGTCGAAGCTTTTGGCTACGCCAATGCGGAAAAGGACGCCAACACAGCGGCCACGCTCTTCGATCTGCCCAAGCTGACCTCGAAGAACTTTTCCGTCATTTATCCCGAAGGCAAGCCGGAAGCCTCCAATGCCGCCTTGTTGACCGGATGGGATACAGAAATCGCGCTGGATCTTCAGTCGGCGCACTCCATTGCGCCGGGGGCCAAGATTGTGGTGGTCGCCTCGGCTGGCGAAGACAATGAGGACCAGATCGCCTCGCTTACCTACATCATCAGCAACAGCGTCGCCAAAACCGTTTCCAGCAGTTGGGAGAATGACGACGAAATCATCTCCGGCCATCTCGAGGAAGACGCTTTCAACGCAGTTCTGAAAACCGGCGCGGCCAAGGGAGTCTCCTTCCAGTTCTCCTCCGGCGACAGCGGCGACGAGGGCCTGGGAACCCCGGTCGAGGCCGTCGACGTCCCCTCCAACTCGCCTTACGCAACGGCGGTGGGCGGCACCAGCATTCTGAACAACCCCTACACCGACAAGCAGATCGTGACCGGATGGGGCAATAACATTCTCTACCTCTACGAAGGTGGCGTCGTTGATCCCCTCGAAGGCTATTTCAACGGCGGCGCGGGCGGCGGCCAGAGCCGTTACTTTGCCAAGCCCACCTGGCAAAGCTCTCTTACCGGCACCTGGCGCCAGGTGCCCGATGTCGCCGCGCTGGCCGATCCCTACACCGGCTTCCCCATCGTCATCACCTCCGGCACCAAGCAATATGGCGAAGTCTATGGCGGCACCAGCCTCGCCAGCCCCATCTTCACCGCAAACTGGGCCATCGCCCAGCAGTACAACGGCGGCGCTCTGGGACAGGCAGCCCGGGCCGTCTCCAAGCTGACCAAAACCCAAATCGCCGACGTCGTCACCCCTGCCGCCAGCATCAACAAATATGATGTCACCGGCTCGCTGGTCGACTCCAACGGCACGACCACCTTCACCGCCGCCACCCTCTTCACCGACGCGGAAGATCTGGAATCCTCCGGCAACTTGTCGCTCTATTCGCAGTCCAAGTTCCTCAGCGCCGTCTACCCAAGCGCCTGGGGCTACAGCTACATCGATGCGGTTGTCAGCTTTGGCACCGACACCTCGCTGACCGTCGGCTCGGGCTGGGATCACGTTACCGGATGGGGCGAGCCCAACGGACTGCCCTTTATCCAGGGCGTTACCGGAAAAACCACCGGCGCGACACTAACAAAGTAGCCTTCTATACTGCAAATCGAAAGTCTGACACTCAAGAGCCCCGCATTTGCCGTCAACAACGCGGCAAATGCGGGGCTCTTTGTTCCCTATTCCCTGTTCCCTGTTTCTACGGCACAAACACCCGCAGACGAACGTGCCACTTGGTGCTCTGACCGGGCTTCAGTGTCACCATCCCTGTATCCGTCGTGCCCCACTCCTTGCCAAAGGGATCGGCCAGGTTGTACTGGTGCTCGATGGCGACAAAGCTCTTCTCCGGCGGTGCGTACAACTGGATAGCCTTGATCTCTGGCGAAAGTCCCTCGATCTTCAGTCCATAGTGAGCCGCCGGATCGATCACCTCGACGGTCACGGCGCCGCCCTTCCAGGCCAAATGGCTCCAGTTATCGTCGAAGAATTCCTTGCCCAGCGCCACGCCGCCCGGCGCGTTAAAGTCATACCGGGTTCCAGCCACCGGCGTCAGCTTGCCCGTCGGGAAGACGTTGTCGTAGTTGTCCACCTCGGCTGTCGTCGAGCCCGGAATATGGATGCGCGCCTGGGTGCGGTCGCCCGAGGGAAGGTTGAAGTAAGGATGCCAGGCAATCGCGATCGGCTCGGCTTCCCCGCCCACGTTCTCCGCCACAATCGAGGCGTCCACGGCCTCCGCGCTCAGCGTCACCGTCACCACCAGGTCGGTCTTTGACAGCCAGTGACCGCCAAAGTCACCCGCGTGAATCACCCCCGTCACCTGCTCGCCGCCAGCCACCTTCTTCACGCTCACCGCGTCGGTCTTGGCCTTCAGAATCAGCCCGTGCATGGCGTGCCGCTCAGCCGTCGGCAGGTTGCCAATGTTGTTGGCCGGCAGAGTGATGGTGTGCCCATGCCAAACCGTGGTCAGGGTCTTGCCATCCGCCGACAGAGGCCCGCGAATGCGGTTCGGATAGGGCGTCAAAAACGCCGCGCCCAGCCGGTAGCCAAGGTTGCCAAAGCCGTCGTCGTCCACGTCCAGCTTCTTTTTGGCCTCGTCCAGGCTCACCGGCGAAAGCACGTCCACATTGCCCTTGCCCGGAAAGTTGGCGGTGATGGCGATAATCTCCATGCCGCGGCCCGGAGCCAGCGTAATGCTGGTAAACTCCGGCTGCGTGGTGCTGACGGCGGCGCGGCTGAGGGTAACAACCTTCTGCCCGCCGATTTCGGTGCTGGTCTGGGCCACGGCGACCACGGCCATCGAGCCGGCCATCAACGCCGGCAGAGCCAATGCGCAAAGCAATGATTTCATCTCAATCCATCCCCTGAAGTTGCGTTCGGATGAGCCGGAGCCGAGTGGCTGGTGTGCCTAATTGACAACGCCAGAAAACGTTTCCGGGCAGCGAGGACATTCTATCCCACTCCGCCCTTCCATGGCATCCGCTCCGCTTGTCTGCTCCTCCAGCCTTGCCAGCCCACTGCGCGCAATACTCTCCGTGCCCCATCCATTCCATGTCCTTTGCGGAATGGGTGGGATCGCACAACTGCTGGCTTCACCATCCCAAAGCTCAACCTCATGCGCGAATTCCCGCTCCGCCCCTTTCCGATTCGCGCTATGATTCTTGCAGGAGTTGCCCCAATGACGACCCGCATCGTGCGTGTTGGAAACACGCTCACCGTCGAGATTCCCGAGGCTTTGGTCGCACAAGCCTCGCTGCCCGTCGGTGAGCCGGTCGAGTGGGTCTCGAACCCCAGCGGCGGCATTGCGCTGGTCAGGCCAGCCGAGCAATCGCCCGCGCTTGCTCACAAGCGAATGACGCTGGACGAGTTGCTCGAAGGCATTCCAGATGGAGCCGAGATGCAGGAGATTGATTGGGGTCAACCCCGCGGGGTTGAGGTTTGGTAACCCCATACTGCCCCGACTCCGGCGACTTGGTTTGGTTCGACTTCGACCCGCAAGCGGGCCGCGAGCAAGCCGGACACAGGCCCGCCCTCGTGCTTTCTGGTCGGCGATTCAACCAGAAGACTTCCTTGGCTTTCGTTTGCCCGATTACAAGCAAGGTCAAAAGGGTATGCATCAGAGGTTCTTCTGCCTTCGGGGCTGCCCGTTCGTGGCGCTGTTCTTTGCTCCCATATGCGAAGTTTGGATTGGCAGGCACGCAATCCAACGCCGATTGGCAAAGCTCCAGACAGCGTCCTTCTTGAGGTTCGCGAAATTGTCGGCTCCATTGCCGGCATCACTCCCTAATTCGGTTGAATCGCATTCTGCCTCCACACTACTTTTCAACCCCATGGAACTTACAAAAAAATGAAAAATCTCGCCATTCTCGGTTCAACCGGCTCCATCGGCACAAGCACCCTCTCCATCGTCGAGCAGTTCCCCGAGCGCTATTTGGTCGCCTCGCTGGCCGCCGGGCGCAATATCGACGTCGCCTTCGCGCAGACCCTCCGCTGGCGTCCCCGCGTCGTCTCCCTGGCCACCGAAGAGCTGGCCGACGAACTCGCCAAGCGCCTCAAGCAAGCCGGCGTCACCGGCATCGAGGTTGTCTACGGCACCGCTGGCACCGTCGCCTGCGCCACGCTGCCCGAAGCCAATTTTGTCGTCTCGGCCATTGTCGGCGTCGCCGGCCTCGAAGCCACCCACGCAGCCATCCTCGCCGGCAAGCCCCTCGGGCTGGCCAACAAGGAGTGCATGGTCGCCGCCGGCGAAATCCTCACCGCCGCCGCCCGCGAGCACAACGTCCCCATCCTGCCCATCGACAGCGAGCACAACGCCGTCCACCAGTGCCTGCGCGTCGGCCAGCATCACGAAGTCAAGCAGATCTGGCTCACCGCATCCGGCGGGCCCTTCCGCCAGTTGCCGCTGGAAAAATTCGCCGACATCACCCCCGAGCAGGCCCTCAAGCATCCCACCTGGGTCATGGGCCGACGGATCACCATCGACTCGGCCTCCATGCTCAACAAGGGGCTCGAAATCATCGAGGCCTGCCGCCTCTTTGACGTGCCCGCCACGCAGGTTCGCGTCACCGTCCATCCCCAGTCCACGGTTCATTCGCTGGTCGAATACGTCGATGGCTCCATTTTGGCGCAGATTTCCGTCACCGACATGCGCCTGCCCATCCTCTATGCGCTGGCCTATCCCGAGCGCCCGGCCTCCAACTTGACCTTCGATCTGGCCGCTCTGCGCCACTTGGACTTCGAGCCGCCCGACTTCGAGCGTTTCCCCTGCCTGCGCCTGGCCTACGAGGCTGCGGAAAAAGGCGGAACCCACTGCATCGCCCTCAACGCCGCCGACGAGGTCGCGGTCGAGGCATTCCTCGCCCGCAAAATCCCCTTCATGGGCATCCCGCGTACAATTGAGCAGGTGCTCGCAGCCACGCCCGAGGCCCATCCGGCCACCATTGCCGAAGTCCTCGCCGCCGACCACGCAGCACGCGAAACCGCGCGGGCTCTGCTGCAATAGAATCTTTGGGTGCCCCATCCTTTTCGCGTTCCTTGCGAAAAGGGTGGAACAGCAATATTGTTGGCTCTACCAGCCGAAGGCCACTTGCCCCACCGCAGGTGGTGGCGAAGGAAAAACCTTACCCTATGCAATTGATTCAACATCTGCTTGCCAACATCGCCGCCATCGATCCGCACAAACTGCTGATCTCCATCGTCGCCTTCATCGTCCTGCTCGGCGTCATGGTCGTGGTCCACGAGTTCGGCCACTTCATCGTCGCCAAGCTCTGCCGGGTGCGCGTCGAGGCCTTTTCCGTCGGCTTTGGCCCTCGCCTCTTCGG
>Ga0224528_1002137_pt1 | contig 11699 bp, 5 predicted proteins | sample CBST25metaG_2_FD_179888 | JGI IMG/M metagenome (GOLD analysis project Ga0224528, IMG submission 179888) | Peat soil microbial communities from Stordalen Mire, Sweden - C.B.S.T25 | ecosystem: Environmental > Terrestrial > Soil > Wetlands > Peat | place: Sweden: Norrbotten County, Stordalen Mire...
CGGGAAACTCAGTGAAGCATTGCGCGCGCTGGGTGCCGAGGCGGTCGAAGTTGCGGTGCTGGAGATTCGACCTCCGGCCAGTTTTGGCACGCTGGACGCGGCGCTGCGGCAACTTGTTGGCTACGATTGGCTGATCCTGACCAGCGCCAATACGGTGCGTTCGCTTTCTGCGCGTGCGGCGGAATTGGGGATGGCGCTGGTGCAGCCGGTGGGTTTGCGGGTGGCGGCGGTTGGAGGATCGACCGCTGCCGAGGCGCGCAATGCGGGCTTCGAGGTTTCTTTTGTCCCAGATTCATACGTGGCCGAAAGTTTGGTGGAAGGGTTGCTGCATCGCGGGGCGGGACGGAGAATTCTGCTGGCGCGAGCGACTGAGGCACGGGACGTCATTCCGGACGCGCTGCGGGCCGCGGGCGCCGAGGTGGACGTCGTGGACGCGTATCGAAATATCTTGCCTGAGGCAGCGCCGGAACTGCTTCGGCGCGCGCTGGCCGAGGGGATCGACGCTGTCACCTTCACCAGTTCGTCGAGCGCAACACACCTCAACGAAGCCGCACGACTCGCTGGGATTGCGTGGCCCTTTGTCGGAGTTCAGGCGATTTCAATCGGGCCGATTACCAGCGAGACGCTGCGGGACTTGGGCTGGACGCCGGCTGCGGAAGCCGAGGTTTCCGACATTCTTGGACTGGTTGATGCGGTGGTGCAGACTCTCATGCGGAGCAAGGCCTGCAAGGCATCTGCGAGTTGAATTTGCCGGATGAGATAGGTCGGGCGACGAGAGCGAGTAAGGGAACCTCTAGCGCTCTTCGAAGGCGCAACGACAAACGGCGTGCGGGAAGCAGCAGCGGCCGCGATCGACAGAATAAGGAAGGCTCTAGCCGCAACCGAGAGGGTTGAGCCATCTGTCCAGATGCAATTCACTCATTTGGGTCGCTGGCACCGTCAGCATTCCTTGAGCTGTGCCGCCGGTATGGCCTGAAACCGTATCGATACCCCCGTTAGCGCTATTCGACGATTACCCTGCGAACACCCAGGTCATTCGTCGACGCCACCTTATGGCCGGAGTACCTGCAGATCAAGGATGCACTCGACGAATTCCTGAATGAGGCCACGGAACGACTCATTCGCGAGGAAGTGTTCGGCGACTCCGGCGAGGCTGAAGAAATCATTGGAAGCCTAAGCTCTGGCGATTAATCGTGGACGGCCAATTGAACAAGGGGTGGAATCTCGGGGACATCTACCGCATCCATGTGTCGCTGATCGGTAATCAGCCTTCCGTTTGGAGACGGGTTGAGTTGTCCGAGCGTACAAAGCTGAGGCAGTTTCATCGAATTCTGCAGATCGTAAAGGACTTTGAAAATTACGATCTGCACGAATTCGTTGTCGGCACCCCGTGATATGCGGTTCCCGATCCGGATAGCGATGGTCCCGACATGGTCATTCCCGAGGGGGGAGTTATCCTCTCCGACGTTCTGGCTGCGCAAGGGTCGCACCTCGAGTACATCTACGATTACGGCGACTACTGGCAGCACGCGATCGTGCTGGAAGAGGCCAATCTTGCCGCAGCCGGGGTCCCATATCCCGGAGTTCTGGGCGGTGGACGCAGTTGCCCTCCAGAAGATTGTCGCGGTACTTCAGGATATGCCGACTTTCTCGAAATCCTCGTAGATCCGAAGCATAGGGAATGCGAGCAGAGGCGCGCATGGGCCGGGGACAGATTCAACGCCGAGGTATTCTCACAGACGGTGATCAACCTTCGTCTTCGCCGGAATCACCGAAACGTATGGCGAATACATGAGCCATGTGAAGAGCCATATCGATCGCTGGGGCGAGCCTGCTTAAACGAATGCACCTGCCGGATGGAACGATCATTGACGTGGACCTGCATTACAGATGCTTCAAATGCTCGCGCGGCAGCAGCCAAGTGGAGTGAGGAAAGCAACAGCGTCAGTCTCGGTAGCCACAACGGCCAGTGAGACGAAGGACGCCACGCGCGGATCAAGGATGCGACTTCAATCTCAAATAAACATCGATTGTTCAATAAAAGCTCCCAGCGAGCCTGACTAGGTGAGATTGGAGCGGATCGTCGTCGTGCAGGCCTCCCGCACCCGAAGATCATTACTTTGGTTTGAGTAGCCTAGGCAGTTTTTACGCAGTGTCCGGCGAGATTGCCGATAGTCCCTACGACGTCCAGCGCGACAGATCACCCTACCATTGCCCGTTTGCTCTGATCTCCGGCGGCGGACGGGGCTACCAACTGAATTGGGATCTTGCTGATTTCTGACAAACGAGCGGAAGAATCTCGCCGATAAGACATACTCCCTATGTTCCACCTGGACGATAATTCTCATTTCACGAATCGAAGGAGAGTGTGCTTTGGCATTTTGTTGTCCGTTTTGCGGCTCCGAAGCGTTTCCTAGGACCGAGAGGAAGTTATCTTCTGGCGGCTGGGTGATCCTTGTCATTTTGCTCCTATGTTGCCTTCCACTGTTCTGGCTGCCTTTGGCGCTCAATGGGACCAAAGAAGAGTTTCGGCGGTGTTCAACGTGTGGAATGAAGCTTGGTTGAAGCCCCTCGTCATCCGCCACTTTGCGATATGCGCTCTTGGCGCCTACATTGCCTGGAACGTAATGTGGATATCCATCGGAAGAACTCCACCGTCAGTCCTGCTTTGGGCATTCGGCATCCCGTGTCCCACAACTGGGAGTCTCCGGAGTTTTCATGCTTTGTTGCGGGGGAATCTGTCGCAATCGTTTTTGATCAACCCCTTGATGCCGGTGTATTCTTTATTGTTCATGTACAGTTTGGTGGTGTTGGCCGTGCGCGTGATGCGTGGGCAACAACTTGTGCTAGGACCCTGCGTTGGGTGGCTCTGGTGGACATCGCTGATACTAGGCTGGGCTGCAAAATTCGCATTGGGACGGGAATATTGGTAAATGCGCGGCCCTGACAGTGAGAACGCACAGGGTAAGAAGAGGGCAATTTGAGCTATCAATTTAGTCCAATTGGAAAGAGACTGACGCTATGAGTTATGAGTTTAATCCGAAGAGCGGCAAGCTGGATTTCCCGAACCCTTTCGCCGTTGAAAACCGCTTCCTTTTCACTTCAGCAGCCTGCCAGTGCGTCGGAGCTTTAGTGTTGCTTCTAATCTGTCGGCACCAGATGGAAAAACATGATGGTCACTTTGGAATCATGCCGGTACTCGCTGGAGTTGGGCTGTTGATTTCAGGCATAAATCTGGCGCGTCGCGCAATGATTCAGCTACGTTTTTACTTTGGACGCAACAAGCCGATTAGTCTGGCGCCCGACCTAGTCCAAGGCACTGACGGAACGACCCCTGCTGCGGAATCTCTCAAGAAGACTCTGCGTCAGAACGCTATCGATTATCCCGAGCCAACTGGACCGCTGAACGGCGTCCTTTACTCCTGGATCCCTTCCTTGATATATGCCCCAATTCCGATTCAGCGCATCGCGCAGCGACAGTTTCACAATGCTCTGGCTGTCCTAGCGACGCTCTTGTCTTTTCTCGTTGCATGGGTAGGATTTTCGTCCATCGTGTCCTCGGCTTGGATGGGCCTCTTTTACTTTGCATTTAGCCTGTTCTTGCTGCTCCGTCCACTCGAATCTGGATCCTCTGCGAAAGCAGACGTGGGGCTGCGCACCTTGGTGATTCTGGTCCTTTGCTCCATATTTGGACCGGTCCTGATCCCGACCATGACGAAAGGGCTGCCAAATATTGACTGGCTATCTCTCAATGGACAGACACTGTTCATCTTGACGGCATCGCTGATAGGAGTTGGGTTGTTCTTTCGCGCCTTGATCTGCCAGATGAACAATCCCCCGCAGACGAGTCCGGCATTTGAGCAGATGAGCCTGTCAATGAATTGCCATCCCAACCAATTGATCGGCGAGTTGGACCGCAAGCTGCAGCAGGATTGGACGGAGCAAATTCCCAACCGCCGCTATACCAAGATTTCACCGGTCGTTTCTGGCGGAGTTGGGTCCTTTCAAGCTCAGGTCCTGGAAGAGACCCAACCGATGCCGGACGGGGATTTGAACAGAATTGACCTGGCCACGGCGTTTACCTTTCCACGCTTTGTCTGGATTGCATGGCTGGATTCTCTCGGTCTCATTCTGTCCGTGATTGCGGTAGTTTCCTTGGTCCTTTATGCCTTGGACGCAGAGCCTGTGTTTGGAAGTGAAAGCATGGTGGCTTACCTGACGCTGGGGCTCGCAAGCTTGACGCTCGGAGACTTTTGCCTGCGCGTAGGCCACTCGCTGTGGGGACGCTTCGATTTCAGGTCGGAACTCATCTGGGTCACGATGGAAGGCAACTACCAGGCGGCGGCGATGGATTTTGGCAACCAGTACACTGATCGCATAAAGACCAACAAACAGATCATAAATATTGAAACCATGACTCTTCGTGTTTGGGTTGCCGAGATTCATACAGTGATCTTCGACAAAAACTCTTCTCGTTCGCTGATTGCGCTCCACGGTTTGCCGGACAAGGCAAAGGAGTTGGCTGGCCATCTTGCCGAGTTCGCAGGAGAGCAAAGCATCATCGTAACTCCGACCGCACAGGTCGATTTGCAAAAGGCGGTTCTGATCGGTGCACTAAATAGATCAGGCGAGGCGGTCGACACCGTTCTTCAAAAGTCGCTCATGAAGGCTGTTGTTGACGCACAAGCCCGCACCAAGGCAGATCCACAATCCGCAGAGGTTGAAGACCTCCATTGCCGAAAATGCAAAGGACCCGTTGCGGCAAACGATCGTTTCTGCGGTACGTGCGGAGCTGGACTATTCCTCTCAGCGGGATAGATCACGACCGGTGAGTCTGTTCAGGGGTATAGGAGTGCCACGTCAATACCGAGGCTTCCGCAAGCTCGCTCTCGTCTTCAGGGGTGTAAATCGTAGGTTTCCTAACCACAAAATCCGACGGTCCGTCGGGGGCGAGAGACTTGGTGTCAACCTCACACCTCTTCAAGTAGCCGAACACTAGGCAGTGCTTGTTGTAGATCGTTCGGTCCGAATTGCCAGCCTCGCGCAGTTTGTCGTACCAACCGAGGATCGCTGCCTCGGTTAGCTGGTTGTCAAACCAGACACCCGTGAGGGCCAGGAACTCGGCAATCTCACGCTTGGCCCGGATGGAGTGCCGTGTCTTTTTTCGGGTGACCTGTCGGGCCACGTACAGGTCCATCTTCTTCCAGAGGTCGATGCTCTTGGCCCCCTCCACGACGGCGTCGTCGGAAACCTCCGCCGCATTGCGGGTATAGAGTTGCTCAACTATTTCCCGCTGCTTCGCCAACGCAGTCCGGGCGTCCGTGCCGACGCTGCACCAACTGCGCTTGCCCGCCACATAACGGCGCACAACATAGTGACCCTCTGGGTCCTCGATCTGCTTATCGCCGACCTGACACAGCGCGGGCGCAGTTTGCCGTTTGGGTGGAATGCCACCGGGAGCCGCTTCCAACCGGTGGGGGTTTTACAATTAAAAAACCAGGGGTACTGTCTTGGCAGCCAAGCCTCTTCTCCTGGAATCGGTACTAAGTGGCACCATGAGCGTCATTCCGCCCACTTGATAAAGTCAAGTGATTGACAGTAAACGATTTTGCTGAGGATGTTCGGGAAGGCGGTGAAATTCCGCCACTGCCCCGCAACTGTGAGCGCCCCTGCGGATTGGCTCGTCGTATCGGCCAGGACAGGGAACCAGCCAGGACTTTACCGCATGTTGCGGGGGCCCTTGTGAACCACTGCCAGCGAGCCCGCAAGGGTGCGCAGGTGGGAAGGTGGCTGGAAATGGCGCAAGTCAGGAGACCGGTCCTCGCGCCTTACCCGCTTGCGTTCCGAGGGGAACGAAGGAGCTATCGTGCCTATTTCCGCCCGTTTGCGTGCTCGTCTGAGTCACGCCCTACCCCGTATATTCGCTCTTTTCCTGCTTTTGGCAGGCGTCTCTTTCTGCGCGGCTGCGTCCATTCGCGGCGTGGTTACGGATGCTTCGGGAGCCAAGGTTACCGGCGCCAATGTTGTTCTCGTCTCCGACGGGAAAGTTGTTGCGTCGGCTGTTTCCCATGCCGATGGCAGTTTCCAAATTATGACCGGTGTTGAGGGCCGTTTTTTCCTGGTTGTTTCGGCGACCAGCTTTCGCCAACTGGAGACGCCGGGGTTCTATGCTGGCCGGATGGATTCCGTTGAGCGGACGGTGGTGATGGAGCCGGAATGGGTCCGCGAGTCGATCGTTGTAACGGCTACGGGAACACCCACGCCACAACCGCAGACCAGCTCCTCGACCAGCGTTCTGAGCCCGCTTGATCTGGCGTTGCGTACTGACCTGGTGAGCGCACTGCGGCTCATGCCGGGCACGTTCGTGGTGCAGACGGGCCAAATGGGAGCGCAGACTTCGCTTTTCGTCCGTGGCGGCGATTCGGACTCCAACAAGATCGTTCTCGACGGGATCAGTGTCGGCGACCTGGGCGGTCAATTCGACTTCGGCCCGCCTTCCAGCACTGCTGTCGAACGCGCCGAGGTCTATCGTGGTCCCGACTCCAGTCTGTATGGCGCCGACGCAGCCAGTGGCGTAGTAAGCATGACGACGCCGCACGGCACGACGAGCTTTCCGTCGATTCTATTTGCGGGTGAGGTGGGCAGCTTCAATACTTCGCGCGAGGAGTTGGAAGTGGCCGGAAGCCATAACAAGATCGATTACCTGGGCGCATTCAGTTGGCTGCAAACCGGCAACGATATCCCCCTGGACGAGTACCATGCGGCCACCACAGCGGCCAACGTTGGCTGGCAGCCCAACGCATCCACGCAGATTCGCGGTACGCTGCGTTACGGCGTCGATGCAACCGGGGTGCCGAATACCTGGGACTTTTACCACATCAGCGACGACCGCAAGGAAGGCGATCAAGACTTATATGCCGGGGGAACCGTCGAGAACCAGACCACGCCCGACTTCCACAATCGCTTCCAGTACGGACTGACGCGCAAGCGGGAGCAGTCGCAACAGTGGTATGCGGCGGGCATCTGCATTCCGGTCGAAAACGTTGGATGCGACGGCACAGACGTCAATTACACGGGCGGCAACTTTTACGGTCTGCCGGTCACCATCAAGGGAGCCAACGGCTACAGCGCTACAGGGCCTGTGCTGATGAATTACAGCGTGGCGTATGGGAGCACATACCCGAACCGGCTCGACCTGATCTCCAACCGCGATCAGTTTAGTTACCAGGGAGACTACCGGCTGACGCCGCACCTGATGCTTCTAGCGGGTTTTCAATATGGGAATGAGCGCGCCGCGGAGCGGGAACCCGTTTACTTTATCGACGACAAAATCAACCGGACCAACTACGACTATATCTTTGGCGCGCATGGCGACTTCTTCAAGGAGCGGTTGTTCTATACGCTGGGCCTGGATGTGATGCACTACCAACTGATCGGCAACGGCAACTCGCCACACGCCGGCCTGGGCTTTTATGCTGTGCGCCCGCGGCACGGAGTCTTCAGCGGCACGCGGTTCAACGGCAGCTTCTCGCAGGGCATACGCGAACCGAAAATCACAGATGAACTGGGCTCGCTCTACGACCTCCTGGTGAAGAGCAATGAGCAGGAGATCATCCAGCAATTCCACATCTCCCCGATCAGTGGACCCACGACGCGCACCTGGGAGGGTGGCGGAGAGCAGGCATTCTGGAACCAGCGCATTCTCTTCCGCGCAACTTACTTCCATAATGAGTTCGCCCGAGACATCGAAGGGATAGGATTCGGTTTGATTCCTGTGCTGTTTCCCAACTTGACGTCTGAACAGCAATCGCAGCTTAAGTCCATTGTCCAGGACAGCGGCGCTTATTCAATGGACCTCAACACGATGGCCTTCCGCGCCCAGGGCGTGGAAACCACCGTTGAGAGCGGGATTGGCAAGAACGTCTTCTTCCGCGGCGGCTACACCTACCTGGATCCGGTTGTGCAGCGGTCTTTCTCCAGTGACAACGTGGCACTGCTCAGCGGTCATGAAGTCACGTTCGATGGAATCCCGGTGGGAAACTCCTCGCCGCTCAAGGGCGCGCGGCCGTTCCGCCGCGCACCCCACACGGGATTCTTCACGGCAAGTTATGCCGGAAAGCGCATTACGGGAGTTTTCACGTCGGCCTTTTCGAGCCGCAGTGACGACTCGACCTTTCTAGGCGGCGAAGACATCAACCAATTGAATACGCTGGTGCTGCCGAACCGCAACCTGGACTTCGGCTATGCCAAGCTCGACCTGGGAGGCAGTTTCAAGCTGCTGGACTGGCTGCGCATCTATGCCCAGTCAGAGAACCTGGCAAACAACCGGCACATTGCTCCCATTGGCTATTCAAGCCTGCCGATCACGTTGCGGACCGGGCTGCGCATCGATTGGGGTAAGACAACCGCCCGCTGAGATTTGTTTTCGCAAATCGTGAGGTGCGATGGGGGATGGCGAAAATCCCTATCGCACCAGCAGCTCTGTTCAGTGGGCCGGATCCGCGGGAATCTCCCATGGACAAGGAATGAAGCTGCGTGGGGCAGAGGCGGCAATTTGGTCGAGGACCCAGGTGCGGCACGAGGGATCGAGATACGCGAACTCGATTCCTACGGTCTGATCGGTTCTGGAAAACCAACGGACCAGTCCATGGCCTGCGAGGACGCGATTCGCGGTGTCCTGGAGCGAGTTTGAGGGAAGCCGGCACGAGAAGGCAACCGGGCCGAGTCCGAGCGGCGCAGTCGCTTGGGTTCTGAAGCCACCTCGCCCGAAGCTAAGGCAATTCAAGTCCGGACGCACGCCGCCAAGGGCGTCGACAACGCCTGCTGCCTCGACGTGCATGGACTGTCGCGGCGGTGGGCTCATCGGATTCAGCCACAGTTCCGACCGGTCTGCGATCGCCCGTTCGGCGCATCCGATCAGCTCTTCACGTTTGAGAGGCTTGGCGAGAAAGGCCTCGACGCCGAGATCATACATGTGGCGCATGTCGACATCGCCAAAGCCGCTGACAAATACGATGCTGGGGACCTCGAGCTTCAATTCGTAAAGGCGACGTACCAAAGTCACGCCATCCATGATCGGCATGCGGACATCGGTGATGAGAAGGTCAACACGCTCGGCCTGAATAGCGGCCACCGCGGCTGCTCCGTCGGCTGCGGTGCGGGGGGAGGCGCAACCCGAACCCTTCAGCCACTCGGAGAAGATATCCCGAAGGTCTGGCTCGTCGTCGACAATCAGAATTCGTGCATCCTGAAGTTTGATATCAGGCCTCATCCTGTGATGCTTTGCTTATGGCATCGCTACGTCGGGATTTGCGTGGAGATCGGAGGTGCGCTTGTGGTCCAGGTTGATGGGCAGAATCAACTGGAAGCATGTATTTTGCGTATCGGCCAGCAGTTCCAAAGTGCCGCCATGATCATGAGCAATGGCCCGCGAGAGGCTGAGTCCGACGCCCATGCCCAGGCCACATGTCTTGGTGGTGAAGAATGGATCCATCAGGTGAGGGCGAAACTTCTCGTCAATGCCGGGTCCGCTATCGGTGACGCGAATGGAGATGGCCTCGTTGAGGTGCTCGAGCGCTATGGTAACCCAGCGCGCGGTGGAGTGTGATTGTTCGATCGCATCGAAGGCGTTGTTGACGAGGTTTGTAATGATTTGGCTGACTTGAGTCTCGCGGCAAAGTACCAAGGGGAGGTCGGGCGCTAACAGAAATTCGAGCTTCACATCGTGGCGTTCAAAGCGCGCTTCCTGGAGCTCCTTGCACTGTTCGACGATGTCGTAAGGCGAGGCCCACTCCATGGGGTCGTTTCCGGCTTCCCGCCCGAATCCCCTCAAGCCTTTGAGGATGCGGATAGCCCGGTCCGAGGTCTTCACGATGCTGTCGCAGGATTTCTCCAAATCCTCAGGAGGAATTGGGAGGCCGCTGGCGATGAGGCTTTGCAGGTTGCTGGCGCGGGCATGAATGATCGCTAGAGGGTTGGATATCTCGTGAGCCAGGCCGCCTGCCATGTGACTGAGGGCTTCAATCCGCTTCTCGCGGAGCAGTTGTTCAAGGGCGAGCTGCTCCTGCATCTTCTTTTCTTCTGTCACATCCGCAAAGAAGATGGTGATGCCGGACTCGTTAGGGAAAATGCGGCCCCTGTACCACTTTTCGTACGGGGCATAGAAGACTTCGTAGCTTGCTTCGGTGCGGGCGTCCATCGCCGCGCGCAAAGTTTGTTCGAGGGGCGTCCCGGCTACATTTGGAAAACAATGCCAGTAGCTCTCGCCGATGACGAGATCGGGAATCATATCGAGGGCGTGCCGATTGCCGTAAAGCAAGGTCCAGTCCGCGCCAACGGTCATTACGCTGTCGGACATGTAATCGAGGACCGAATTGAGTCGTGCATTCGCTGCGGCGAGTTCCTGGGCGGCGCTTCGCTTCTGGGTGACGTCGCTGGCGACGCCCATCGCCCCAACTGGCTCTCCATTCTCTCCCATGACAAGGCTGACCGACAGGGTGACCGTGATCGGATGCCCATCTTTGTGGACGAATGTCCACTCAGTCGGACCGTTCTCTTTCTGGCAAATGAGGAACATTTCGACGCGGCTTTGAAGGGGGCGTCCGACCAGCTTGCTGATGACGAGCCTGCGGCGCTCGATCTCTTCGGGAATATAGAAAATGCTGGCATTCATTTTGCCCACAACTTCAGAGGCCGAATAGCCCAGCATGAGTTCAGCCCCGCGGTTGAACGTGGTGATGTTCCCATTGAGATCGGCTGCAATGATCGCGCTGAAGATGGACGCATCGAGAATGTTGCGCAGGATGGAGTTGGAGTGGGCGAGGCCCGCCGAAACCTCGGTCATGATGCGGTTGGACTCCCGCAGGGCTTCTTCAGCGATCCGCCGCTCTGTGAGATCACGCGTAACCTTGCCAAAGCCGATCAGAGTGCCATCGGGCTTGCGGAGTGCGGTGATAATGACATTGGCCCAGAGCCTGGAACCGTCCTTGCGGATTCGCCATCCCTCGTCTTCATAGCGTCCATCCACAGCCGCAACGCGGAGTTCGCGTCCGGGCAAGTCTTCGGCGAGAGCTTCGGGCGGGTAAAAGACAGAGAAGTGTTTCCCGATGATCTCCTCAGGCGTGTAGCCTTTGATGCGCTCGGCCCCGGCATTCCATGTGGTGATGAATCCGTTCGGGTCGAGCATGAAGACGGCGTAGTCAACGACGGCGTCGATCAGGATCCGGAAGCTGTTGAGGTTGGCGTCGGCCGACGCGAGGCTTTGTTCCGCATTGCGCCTTTGCGTGAGATCCCGAATGACCTTTCCGAATCCGAGCAGGCTTCCATCCATGCCATAAACTGCGGTGATCACGATGCTGGCCCAGAATTTCGAGCCGTCCTTGCGTACCCTCCATCCCTCCTCGTGGCACTGGCCTTCGGCGGTCGCCGTAGCCATCTCCCGCGCGGGCACGCCGGCGGCGACGTCTTCGCTGGTAAGAAAGACCGAGAAATGTTTGCCAAGGATCTCGCTGCGCGTGTAGCCGTTGAGCTGCTGGGCGCTGAGGTTCCACGTCGTCACGAACCCGTTGGGGTCGATCATGAAGACGGCGTAGTCGACCACCGAGTCGACCAGGATGCGTAGGCTTTCCAGGCTGTTGTTGGCTGCAGTCAAGTGCTCTTTGGCGTCCTGCTTTTCCCCGATAAGCTTTTCGGAGGCGAGA